>Ga0257110_1001739_pt1 | contig 10214 bp, 10 predicted proteins | sample LP_taG_7_FD_190184 | JGI IMG/M metagenome (GOLD analysis project Ga0257110, IMG submission 190184) | Marine microbial communities from Northeast Subartic Pacific Ocean, Canada - LP_J_2015_P26_10m | ecosystem: Environmental > Aquatic > Marine > Oceanic | place: Canada: Northeast Subartic Pacific... | reverse complement strand
TTAAATACAACGAGTTCACCAACCTGGTCTAAACTATATTCGCCTTCTGTTGGGTGCTGTGGTTCTTTGACTCTCATTTACCAGGCGCGGCAACTCCAGTACCTTGCTTTAGTACGAGGACCTGGATTATCACAGTTATGTCTTGCTCTGAAACTCTTGCGTCTTGCTGGATTAGACTTTTTAATTGACATTGTCTTTTGCCCGGCTTTCTTAGCACTTGTACCGCCGTGCCCAAAGTTTACTTTTTTAACATTGCCTGTTTTAGGATCTTTAACATAAACTTTAAACTTTTTAGTATCACCTCTAGTCGGTTTACCAAGTTTAACTTTTCTACCTTGATATTCTGCTTCGTCAAGGTCTTCGTCAAAGTCGAACTCTTTTTGACGAGGTACGCCAGGTGTTAACTGTAACTCTTTCTGTAAAGGCGGCTTCTTATTAAGTATATCACCGTCTATACCGTAACCTGTTGCTTTTTCAAAATTTAATTTTGCTATTGCCATTTTTTGTAAATTTTTAGGATCTTTTAAATCCATAGTAAACGTACAGTTATTATCTTTACACCAGTCCATAAACTTGGCCGATGTAGCAAAACCGTTCTTGATAATATCTTGAACTGCTTTTTTAACTTGGTCTGGTTTAGCATACATTTCAATATCGCCTTCATCTAAACCTGCTAGATGTCTCATTCTTTGAATTTCTTCATATGCTTTAGTACCGCCAAAGTATCCGTCATCTTTACCTTCGCCGTCACATTTAGAACATGCTTTCATTTGGTTGACATCACCGTCTTTGTAACCAGTTCCGTTACAATCTATACAGTCTTCGTCCTCAGTATTAGTCTTGGGTTTTCTATTTTTAAAAACTTTATCAAACGCATCCTGATCAAAAGATGCTTCTGTTGTTTCTTCTTTAGGATGAACTCCTTTATAATCACAATGATCGCAACCTTTGCCTCCACATGGCTTACAAGTAATAGCATCGCCTCTATGTATATCAGACGCATCAAAGTCCGGACCTTCTTTAACACATGAACCTTTTTCGCCTGCTGATTTACCAGGTACTTTTCTGTATCCTTTCCAGCACTTGTTGTATATTTTGCTGTTACCGTGCTTTTCGCCTTCGTCTATTTCTTCTGTTTCTTCAAATAAACTGTCAGCAGTTTCGTCCCAAGCAAGTAACACATTTTCGCCTACTACATGTATTACAGGAACAACAATGCCCTCGCCCATGCCTGTTTCGATCATTAATTCGTCGCCTGCCTGTATACTTTCAGTCTTAACATAATCTTTAAAATCCTGTAAGTACATTTGGTATCGTTGACTGATAATTCTTTCCTTGGGTGGGTTTTTATCTGTTTGCATTGTCCACACATGATATTCTTCGCCACTTAGTGGGCCACCTTGATCATTAGTGGGAAACAATCCTACTGCTGTTTTTACTGTTTTCATTTCATTTACGTCCTCGGCATGCATTGCCGCCATATGTTTTTTATATTTTGCTGAACCTTTTTTATGTGGTGACTTGCCTTCTTTGGTAAGTCCTGCTAGTTTCATTCCTTTAGCAACTAGGTCAGCTCTTTGTCTTCTGCCCATCTGTGGATAATCTACAGCCATTTGTTGCATAGCATCTCTTGGATCGTCCATATTTTTAACCATGTTAGCAATCCCTTTTACGGTTACTTCATCGCCTGGATAGTTTGCTTTGGCTTGTTGGCGTTGAGCTGTTTCTTCATCACGATCTTGAATTGCCTTCCAACTTACATCGGCGCCATCGTATGTCAAAATACCATCGTCACAACCATAGTTGCCAAACCCATTACAATCTTCGTCATCTTCTACATTAGGGCACTCTGGACATTGTCCATCTTTAACATACTCTGCTTCTGTGCGATCACTTTGTGCTAACGCATCTTGTAACTCATTGTATGCTTCAGTTCTTTCTTCAGCATCAAAGTACTTATCTGGCTCGCCAATCATATTAGTTTCTGCTTCACGAATTAATTCATCGTCGTATTCTTCAGGTTCGTCGCCTTCGCTACGAATATAATCTACTAGAACTTTGCCGCCATATGCTACAGCAAGTATACCTGCTATAGGTAAACCGTATTTTACTAACATATCAGCAATCTTCTTTAGTGTTTCCATATCAAATAGGTCACCAAATAAGTCTGACAAAAATTGTATTGCTTCTTCAATTTTATCAAATACTTGATCGACTAAATATGAAACACCGCCTACAACAACTGCTCCGCCTACTGCTGGGCCAACTGCTTTCTTACCAATTTCTTTGCCTACCTTACCTACTACTGGTCCTGCTTTTTTTATAACATCTTTAGTTACCTTACCTGCTACTGGTCCTGCTTTTTTTATAACATCTTTAGTTACGTTTGCTGTACCTTTAGCACCTTGAACTACTGCTTTTTTAACTGCTTCGCCGCCTACTTTGCCTACTACTGCTTTTTTAATAGCATCTTTGGTAGCATGTCTAAGTATAATAGGGCCTAATAACCTTAAACCGGTTAATATTGCTGGAATGGCAGGTACAAATTCATCTACACGGTTGCCCTTTTTTCTAGGCTTATCGTGTTTATCAATTGTTTTAGTTCCGAATGTATCTTCTATTCGGCCTTCTGTAGTAATATAGTCATCGAATTCTGCTTTGTACATTCCTGATAGTAATTCACCAACAGCCGAACTTGCTTCATCGCCTGGATTGCTCGTGAAGTTTCTTAGATCATCTGAACTTTTTAAATCATCATGTGTTAGTTGTCTTGCGTAATCATAAAGGTCGCTTTCTAGATCCTCTAGACTAATATATGAACCAGGTCCTTTTGAGTGTAAATACTCTTTTATTTTAGGGATCATTAAGTCTTTAATATCGGTTCTTTCTTCGCCTTCATTTACTTCTTTGGCTAAAGCCATATACTTTTCTTTGTGAGGTTGATCCTTACCTCTATCGTATTCAGGAAGTTTATCATAGTCATGCCCGTCTGCTTTTGCTAAACGTTTTGCTTTGGTTAACTGATAGTAACTGTCGAGGCCACCTTTAACGTGCTCGTTTGTTTTTGTTGCTTCTAGTATGGATCGTAATTTCATACTACTATTTATCAGAGATTTACAATTCTGTGGGGGTTTTCCAAACTATGTCTATGCCACGTCTGACAAGTTCGTTGCGGCATTTCTGCTTAACTTTATTCTTTTGTCCGTCGTTTATGTATTTGATTAAGTCTTCTTTAGACTGTTGTTTAATATATGAGTGTGTTGTTACTCTACCTTTGCCTTTAACAAAAGTAGTTTGTGATGATGAAAATTTTACTGGCATGTTATCTTCCTTGTCCGTTATAGTTTTTATGTGATCGTTTTTTGCTTTTATTCATTGTAGACATGCCAATTTTACAACGTCTTCCACGACCACCTTGTCCTGTACTAGAACATTTTCTAGACTTACTTATACTAGATTTTTTTACTGCTTTTGCCATCTCTCTCCTGGGTTAATTACAGAATATATTTATACTCTGCTAAAACATGAAAGCCTGTACTTTTGGCAATATGTTGATTTTTTAATTCAAAGCCGCATTCATTAGCAACTTTAGTAATCGCAGGAAGTTCTTTAGTGTTTTCTGCTAATAGTATTAAACAGTCTGGAGTAATACTATTTTTAATATTTGTAAAAAATTCTCTGTGTATATCCCAATTATTATCAACAGCAATCCTTTCCCAATTTTTGTTACTATGACTAGAGTAGTAAGCATTTTTTTGCATTAGTTGAAACTCACTGAAATGTGGAGGGTTACCAATTATTAAATCGTATTTGCCGTCTAATGCTTTAACATTATCAGCATGAACTATTGTAGCATTGCTAATATTGTTGCTATTAATTGTTTTGTGTAAAAGATTAATTGCTGTATCAAACGTTTCTAACAAAGTTATATGACTACATACTTCACATGCTAGTACACCAAATCCAATAAAGCCTGGACCAGCACACCATTCTAATGCTTGATTAAAAGTTTTATCAGGATAATGTTTACTGAAGTAGTCTATATAATCTAATAAGAAAAATGACCCGCCGCCATTTGTTTCTTCAGTGTAATGAATACTAATGTCGTTAGTTTTGTATACCCAATCGAGTTCTAGGCTTTTCATAAAGCATATTTATACGGAATTTTTACTTTTTCTTTTTGAGAGCGGCAACTTCTTTTTCAAGTTTTACTATGCGGTCACCTAATAGAGGATATTGTGCTAACCATTTTTCTTCTCTAGTAGCAATTTCAATATCATATCTTTTTGCTACCCATTCCATTGTATTGTCCATTTTAACTTGAAACCATACACCTACTTTAGTGTTTTTAAACCACTGATAAAAACTACTGCCTATAATACTAGATAATATGCTTTTTAGTGTTAATATTAATAACCAATTCATTTACTGCTCCTTTTTACTCTCTCTATGAGATCTATGTCTGCTCTGTAATACTCTTTTACTTCGTCAATTAAAGAATCTGTAATTATATCTTCTAACTTACTAGCAATTTCTACTTTACGAGGTTTACTTTTTGTAGAATTATCGTAAAGATCTGAAGTATCAATTTGTATACCAGTAGTATTTATAATATTTGCTACCCAATCAGAGTCTTCTATATCAATATACTTAGTGCGGCCTGTATATTGTAAATATGTTGTTTGTGGTAGACCATGCCCATCAAATCTAAGTAAATCTATATAGTCAAATACTTTTTGTTCTTTTTCTGGATTACGATAGATATACTCGGCTACACCACTCTTCCACCTATCCACTGGATCTCTTAGAATGACCCAATAAGTGTCAACATCAAAGTCTCTATAGTTATGTATGGTTGATCCAAATATGGATCTTAGAGTTGATGAGCCGTTTTTAGGAATCCAAATAAACGCATCATTATTGTGCCGGGAACAGTCTCCGATTGGATAGTTATACCCCACGATGTATTATTTTTTTACTGGTTGCGCCGCCGCCTGTGCTCTCTGATAGACTGGGTTTCTTTCTTTTTGGCCCTGTGCTGAATCAGGAGCATTATCGTACTGTTTATAGTTCTGCTTCGGTGCGTTTAATTGTTTTTCAGCCTTTGCTTTGTTTATAGCATTCTGGTATTTCATCATTAACGCATCTTTTTGCTGTATAATTTGTGCGCCTGGTTTGCTTGAGTAATTTGTAAATACCCACTCGTAAAATTCTTTCCAGTTAAATTCATTACTTCTAGTGGCTTGTCGCGATGCCGCCTGATTTGCTCTAGCATTTCTTGATGCTTGAGGTGGATTGTCATACATTCCGTCGTCTTCGCCTACAAATTTACCTCTATTAACGTTAGGTGATTCGTGTCCTGTGCTAGGCTTAACTTTTTTAGTTACTTTGGATTTTGCTAACAAGTGATTAGGTTTTTTCTTTTCACCTAACTTAGCAAGATCGATGTTCATAGGACCTTTTCTTGTTTTAATACTTTTATTTTTTTTGCCTGGTTTAATCTCTTTGATTTTCTTAGGTGTTGTTACTCTAGACATTTCACCGCCTAAATTTCCTAATCCTTGTAAACCGCCGAGTACTTCGTTGATATGCATAATTGATCCTATTAATATTTTTACACATGTATTTATCGAAAGGTAACAAAATTACTGCCAAAAAAAATCCCCCTATAGTGTGGGGGATTTAAAAAATGTTTTTTAATTTAAGTTATATAACCTACACTGATCCTGAATCTGTTACTAATCCGTAATCTACTGGTTGTATAGTTCCTCTGGTTTCTATTTCTACTGACACTCTTGCGGTACCTGCACTAGCAGTTCCCTGAATGACTTCAGCACATATAGTTACGTCTGATGTACTAGGCCAAATATAATGGAAGTCTGATCTATATTGTCCAGCAACTGTTAAGTCAATATCACTTGCTTTGAATAGTAAATCCTTATCCGTTGTTACTCCGACTGTTACAGCCGTTGTATTATTTGCGTTAGTCCATGCCGAGTCAACTTCTACGATGACTGCCGATGCTCTTACTGCCGACGAAACGTCAAGTATGTTTTGTGTTCCACTATCGTATGATACGTTAGCAGTAGCAAAAACTAAACCGTTTGCTCCAGTGGCCGCTCCAACTCCTTTAGTACCGACATATTGGTGAGCAACTAAAAATACGTTGCTACTAATACCTGATGGTACTGTGTTTGGAAAATGTAGAATACCTGCTTGGTAATCGAATACCCACTCGTTATTGGTCGTTAAACTATTCATTTTATCTGAATCGCCTTTTGCGTCTGCTTCGGTTGTGTAAACCTTAGCCAAATAAGTACTTCCAATTGAAGGTGGTATAAAGTCTCTTAGTCTATTAGCACTACCTGGAACAACATTTCCTGTAGGGTCTGCGACAGCAATCCATGACTTACCACCTGATACAGTAGGGTCAGCAACCATTTGAATTGGTTGTTTGACAAAGTCACTGCTATCTGATGTATGCCCGTAAAATTTTACAGGTGTCGCGGCACTTGTTGTTGGTGCCGAGGCTGGAATAGTCGCCGATTGAGACCAAACATCCTGTGCTAGTGTTAAACTTTCACTGGAGTAAATTTCATTTGGTCCTTCCTTACCGTCAATGTCTGTCTCAGTAACACCATAAACTACTTTCTTCCAAAGGAAATCTAACTTATCACTATCTGTAATTGCCATTATTCATTCCTCCTTATGATACGCTCAATGCTGATATAGATTCAGAACTATCAAGTTTGATTCTAACCAACACGACGTTGTTAGTGGCGTTTGTTGTACTTTGTGTACCTAGAGTAATATTAACTGAGCCGGAACTCCCACTTGCTACTCCTCCGTTGGCACAACCCGCACCGTTACCGGCGCCACCTGGGTTACCTGAGCCATCGTATAACGAATAAGCGTCATACCATGCTCCGCCAGTTGCGTTAGGTGATGTACTACTACTATCACTAACTCCTGGCAATCCAATAAACAGTCCTGAGTAAGAACCGGTTATTGCTATGCTAAATGTACTCATAGTTGCTTTAGCAAAATAGAATGTCATATACTGAGTAGCGTCTCTGCTACTATAGTCTATAGTATTTCCATCTGGCCAGTAACCTGAGGTGTAGTCTGTTATGTTCTTCGTTAAGATTCCGCCTACCACTGCCGCTTCATGAACGTATCCACTTGCCGCTAGTGACTGTGTTGAATCCCAAGTTAAACTGCTACTTGGTAGGTTACCTGCGCCTAGAGGAGTATCCCCTGTGCCGGTAGAACCTAAATAAACTCTGTTTCCTCCAGATGCTCCTGAAGGAACAGAAATGCTCTGTTCGTCGACGTCACTGCTTCTTGCAGTTCCCGCCTTCAACAAAATTGTACCGGATAAGCCTTGCGAACTTGATCCGTTAACGTTTTGTCCTGTAACACTTAAAGTTCCAGACGTATGTCTGTTAGAACCATTAATGTTAACTGTTTGTGCATCTATAGCCTGTGCACTTGTTGTTTGTCTGGCTATCGGTGTTGATATGCCTGCGTCTGAATATGATTTAGATTGACTACTTATAATACTATCAGAACCTGATACGCTGATCGGGTTACCGTTGTAGTATGTTTCGCCACTCAAATTACTCATAGTTAGATTACTAACAGTTACAGTACCACCTGAAGCATAATGTTCAATACCTGAACTGAATGCTGATGATCCTGCACTATCCCCTGAGATTGTACCAGAAGCCAGTGACGGTGATGATGTCATATCGTCAACTACGAAGTATGCTTCGTTAGTATCTGACGTATCACTCTTAGTCATTTGAATTCTGTTCCAACCAGCATTTAAAGCCGATGCTACTCTTACTTGAGCATCACTGGCTGTGTAAAAGCCTGGTGTATCACTTGGGGAGTCGCCATGTCCACTAACTCTTAATGATGTATAAGTTCCGTCCTTGTCGCTACCATCAAAGGTAACAGCACCTGCGGCACTATCATTAATCATTACTGTCAGTGTTCCTGCGTCTGATTTAAAGTTATCTATCTGATTTGAATTTGGTGTTGTATCAGTAACACGAGTAACACTTGCTCCAGCACTTGCTGGTAGTGAGCCTCCACTTGTATTATTTGGTACAGAACCACTAGCAAGGTAAGGGGAACTTCCTGTACTAGAGAAACTTAATGTTTCACTATTTGGAAATTCTGCTGGTGCTGTTGGCACTAACAGACCTAAAGTTTCGTTAAGTGTATCGATAGCACTTGAAATTTTAGTCGAATCTGTTAATGGGATCGCACCCCCGGAATAACTACCGTCACCATGTTGTGTAACGTCTCCCAAACTAATTTGGAAACCGTCCGCACTATCCGCCGCCTTAGCATCTAATTGTGCCTTGGTTACGAAATGGCTGGTTGCTGTACCGTTTGCTCCTGCTATTGTGGCCAATGCTCCAGCGGTAGTTTTGAGAATAACGTTTCCGCTATCGCTCTCAATAGTATTACCTCTTTTGCCTAATTCAATATTCGCGCCTACACCTGCAATTCCGTAATTCTTAGTGTCTGCCATTATATTTTCTCCACTTTATATATTTTTAATCGATTATAGTATATGTGTCATGTAACTGTAAGCATCTCTTCGATGCTGTTGATAAAAGTATTTATCGTAAATGCCATATTAGTACATGGTAAGAGATTAAATAGTACTATGGAAATTAGCGAAGGACAATATCTCGACCAATTGGGAGAGGATAATAAGATTAGGTTACAAGCAGGATTACGAGAGCGTGGATTAATCAGTTGGCAAGATTTGAATTTGCCTAAAGAAATGGAAGACATAAAGGAATCTGATCTCAATAATTGGGTAACAATGTGCGAAGATAAAGGTATTGATCCTAACAGAGTTGTCATTGACGACAACAATCTTAATTATAAATGGGTAGCAAACAATTATAACTTTAAAGCATCATACTTTCCAAACGAACTGTACAAAGTACAAAGTCCACAAGTGGCGCCTTGCGACAATATTGTACCAGAAACTAACTTAAATTTTATGGCTGGAAATTATTCTATATCAAGATGGCGTTTATTAGAAATGATGTGGAAGAAAGGCTTGCTGACAGACAGTAAAAAACTATTTTGGTCTGCTTACAGATTTGACCCAAATCCAAACTCAGGAGAGAAAGAAATTCTATCAAAGGAATTTGTAGATTTTATGTCCGATAATGTTCCACGTACATTTTGTTACGATCGTTTCTATAATAAGTACCCCGAACAATTAGACCTAGGGTCACTAGAGCAACAATACATCTATGATTTTAATAATCAAGATACATGGATATATCAAAACTCTCTAATATCTGTAGTGTTAGACACAATGGCAAACTGGCACGACACACTTTCTAATCCTGCTGAACGTTTTAATAATGTGTATACTACACCTAAAACATTTAAGGCAATAAAACATAAACGCCCATTTGTATTAGCAATAGCAAAGCAAACAGAAGAACTAGCAATGCTTCGTAACTTAGGCTTTGAAACATTTGATAGTGTGTGGAGCGAAGATTACGACAAGCAATCTTTTCACAAAAGACTTGACTATATAGGCGACCTATGTTATAATTTATCTAATGAAAACACAACTGAACTATACCATGCTACTTCCAGTATATGTGAGCACAACTATAATGTGCTTATGAATACAGATTGGATAGAATGGTACTTACAGGAATTAGATAAACAACATGACCTTTAACAACTCACTTAAACGCATTGGCTTTTGCTGTAAATACTTAGACCCAGATCAAACACAGAAACCCAAAGTATTGAAAGAAATACAACAAAACTTTACAGAAAAGGGTACTACCGTTGCCTGGTGTAACAGACAAGAAAAGGCAGTGGCAGAACAAAAACTGCTTGACGTAGTAACATGGAATATGGAAAGTGCTTATAATCTTGTAAAGTATGCTGGATCATTGCCTGAGGCAAGGAGAATGGTTAGACTAGGTAGCAATCAAATACCGATGGCAACAGAACCTAGTTGGCGTTATGTTTTCGAAGATAAAACAGTTCTTAAAGAACTTGAACGTGGATTCGGAAGAATTGGCGATTGTGCTCGTGATAATGATGTTCGCATCAGTTTCCATCCTGGCCAGTTTTGTGTTCTTGCTAGTGATCGCCCTGATGTAGTTGAACGCAGTATTGACGAATTCGAGTATCATGCTAACATGGCAAGGTGG
>Ga0257110_1001738_pt1 | contig 10218 bp, 10 predicted proteins | sample LP_taG_7_FD_190184 | JGI IMG/M metagenome (GOLD analysis project Ga0257110, IMG submission 190184) | Marine microbial communities from Northeast Subartic Pacific Ocean, Canada - LP_J_2015_P26_10m | ecosystem: Environmental > Aquatic > Marine > Oceanic | place: Canada: Northeast Subartic Pacific... | reverse complement strand
TGTTTTTGCAAACAGATGAACCTGAAAAAAATAGTTTTTCTGCTAATAGTGGCTTTTGGTTTAGAGAGTTAAAAGAAGGAAATTCTTTAAATACTCTAAAAAGACGAATACTTAGAAGAAAAGACTATGAGCTTTTAGATCATTTTACTTGGCACCAAGGGGCTTCTGGTATTGATGAGAGCCCTTATGTTTATTTACAAAGTGAAAAATATGGATTGTACATAAAAACCTATAAATCTAGATATTTGCATCTTGATGTCAAAGCTTATCTTGAAAATGGGGCTGACGACTCAGGAACAAATAATGAGCAATCTAACTTAGAAAATATATTTAAAGATTATTTTATTGATCAGGAAATAAGAGTTTTTCCCAACGAAGTTTATTATTTTGATCATCCTAAATTTGGAGTAGTGATTTCAATTAAAGATAAGCCCTAAGGCTTATAAAATGCGTTTTCACTATCAGAGTGATCGGTTATATCTACTACACTCTTGAGTTCAGGTATTTGTTCTATAAGAGTCTTTTCAATTCCATCTTTTAGTGTTACATCAACCATGCCGCAGCCTTGGCAACCGCCACCAAACTGAAGGACGGCTTCCTTCGTTTCTGTAAACTTAACTAAACTTACCTCACCACCATGTGACTCGAGCATTGGATTTATTTCATTATAAATAACATAATTAATCCTATCTTCTACAGGGCTATCAGGTGATATATTTGGAAATCTTGCATTTGGGGCCTTTATAGTTAATTGGCCGCCAAAATTATCATGATCAAAATTAACTTCTGCATCTTTTAAAAAAGGAATGCTTCTTTTATCAATAAATGCATCTAAGGTTTCTAATTTAATAAGTTCATCAGATGGATCTGCCTCATCAGACTTGCAGTATGCAAGGCAAGTTTCTGCTTTTGGAGTTCCAGGATCTGATATAAAAATTCTAATACCAATACTTTCATCAGCCTTGTCAGCGACTAATTTAGCTAAATATTCTTCAGCTGACTTAGTAATGTTAATTATTTTTGACATAATGCGCTCATGTGGATAAAAAGAATAATATGGTCGCTATTGGGCATTAGATCGAAAAAAGATCTTGAAGAAGATCTTTCAAAGTTATCTATACCGAAAGTAATAATATTATTTTTCCTTCTTAATATTGTATTTATATCCATCATCATAACAATAACTCGCTTTCTTCTCTAATGAATAAGTTTACTAAACTAACAAATAGGCTTTCTAAGTATTATGGAAAACCTATAAATTTTAATTTAAGTCCGGCAATTAGTTATAGATCCAGATGTGAGTTTGGCTATAAAGATAATTATTACACCATGATCAAGGATGATAAAAAAATATACTTTAAAACTCATAACCTTCCGAGCTCTTCAATTCAAATTATTATGGAGCCTTTACTTGATTTAATTGAAGTTAGGCCGGTTATTAAAAGAAAGTTATTTCAAATTAATTTTAGATCAATTAAAGATACAATTTTAGTAACACTTATTTATCATAAAGATATAGATGATCAATGGCTTGATGAAGCAAAAATAATTGCATCTAGTTTAAATATTAATTTAATAGGCAGAGCTAGAAAAAAACTTTTAAGTACTGGGATGATTGAGCTTGAAGAGCTTGTAGATGTAAAAGATAATTTTTATTTGTATCAAGATGATAAAACCTTTTATCAACCAAATAAGTATCTAATGCCCAAAATGATAGAATTTAGCTTGTCTTTAATTAGTAATCCAAGGGATCTTTTAGAATTATATTGTGGATCAGGAACATTTACTGTACCTATGAGCAGGTATTTTAATAAAATTTTTGCTACTGAAAATAACCGTGCTTCAATAGGTTACTTAAATAAATCAATAGATAGAAATAATATTATTAATATATCTCAATCAAGATTATCTGATACTGAACTAACCGAAGCTTTTAATGGCAGAATATTTAGAAGAATGAACGATATAAGTTTAGATGATTACGACTTTAGTCATGTGCTGGTTGATCCACCAAGATCTGGGTTAAATGAGAATGTTGTTAATATTTTAAATAGATTTGAAAATATTATTTATATTTCATGCAATCCTGAAACATTCGAGCGAGATATAATAAATTTAAAAGGATATAAAATTGATAAGTTAGAAGTATTTGATCAATTTTCAAATACTCCTCACTTAGAGTTAATTGCTTTATTAACTAAAATATAAATTTTAAAGTTTAGAATCTAGCTCAGGAAGTGCATCAAATAGATCTGCTACTAGCCCATAATCTGCAACTTGGAAAATTGGTGCATCTTCATCTTTATTAATAGCAACAATGACCTTAGAGTCCTTCATGCCTGCCAAATGCTGAATAGCTCCTGATATACCAACAGCTATATAAAGATCTGGAGCAACAATTTTTCCTGTCTGACCTACTTGATAGTCATTAGGAACAAAGCCTGCATCAACTGCAGCTCTTGAAGCTCCTACAGCCGCACCTAATTTATCTGCAATACTATCTAATAAATGGAAATTATCACCAGATTGCATCCCTCTTCCACCGGATACAACAATATCTGCAGCAGTTAATTCAGGTCTATCGCTAACAGCAAGATCTTCTTTAACAAACGAGGAGACATTTAAGGAATCTACAGATGAAACATCGGTAACTGGCGCTTCAGACTCTCCTGATAAAACTCCATCAAAGGCTGTTGATCTTACAGAGATAATTTTTTTTGATTCAAGTGTTTTGACTGTTGCTATGCAACTACCTGCATAAATGGGTCTTTTAAAAGTATCAGAACTTACAACTTCAGTAATTTCTGAAATTTGTTGTGAGTCTAGCATTGCAGATACTCTTGGTAAGAAGTTTTTACCGAAAGTTGTAGCAGGAGCTAATATATATTCAAAATCATTAGATACGGAAACAATTAAATTTGCTAAATCTTCTGCTAAGAAGTTTTCATAAGTGGGGCTGTCAGCTAACATTACACTACTGACGCCATCTAAACTTGCTACCTCAGATGAAACGCTGGAACATGAATGGCCGGCTACAAGGACGCTAATATCAGGGCTTATTTCTTTTGCAGCAGCAATTGTAGAATTAGTTGATCCTTTAAGTGTTGAATTATCGTGTTCTGCTATTACTAATATTTTCATGATATTACCTTTGCTTCATTTTTAAGTTTATCCATAAGCTCATCAACTGACTCTACAATTACCCCTGCAGCTCTTTGAGCAGGAAGTTCAACTGAAACTAATTCGGTTCTAGTAGAAGTGTCAAAACCCATGTCTGATATGTTTAGCACATTAAGTTCTTTTTTCTTTGCTTTCATGATGTTAGGTAATGAGGCATATCTAGGCTCGTTAAGCCTTAAATCAGTAGTTACAATAGCAGGAAGGCTGATCTTAATTGTTTGTAAGCCGCCATCTATTTCACGAGTGACTTCTGCTGAGTCTTCAGACAAGTTAACTTCAGAAGCATTGGTGGCTTGAGAGTATCCCATTAATGCCGAAAGCATTTGTCCAGTTTGGTTATTATCTCCATCAATAGCCTGCTTTCCTAAAATAATTAAATTAGGGTTCTCGTCTTCACATATCTTAGCAAGTGCTTTAGCTATTACTAATGGTTCAACAATTGAGTCTGATTCTACAAGAATAGCTCTATCTGCACCTAGCGCTAAAGCAGTTCTTAGTTGCTCTTGTGAATCTTGCTTTCCAACAGTTACAGCTATAACTTCGGTTGCAGCTCCCGATTCTTTTAGTCTTACTGCTTCCTCTAATGCAATTTCACAAAATGGATTAACAGACATTTTTACATTGTTAAGATCAACATTGGATTGATCTGATAGTGGTCTAACTTTTACGTTATAATCTACTACTCTTTTGATTGGAACTAAGATTTTCATTTTTTCCTCAGTATGTGTTATCGATGATTTTAAAAAACTGTATAATTGTAATGTTTTTTATAAATTATCTAAAGATATAAATAGGGGATATTAATAGATATAAATTAAGTACATATATAAGGGAAATTAGATATGGAAAGAGAAGTAATGGAGTATGACGTTGTTGTAGTCGGCGGCGGGCCTGCTGGACTTGCTACAGCGATACGATTTGCTCAGTTAAATCAAGAAAATAATACCGACTTTAGCATTTGTTTATTAGAAAAAGGTTCTGAAATAGGTGCTCATATTTTATCTGGTAATGTTTTTCAGCCAACAGCCTTAAACGAACTTATTCCAAATTGGAAAGAATTAGGAGCACCTCTTAACACTCCAGTTACTAAGGACAAGCTTAAATTTTTATTAAAAAGTTTTGCAATTCCCGTTCCAACATTTGTAATGCCTCCCATGAATAATCATGGAAATTATGTTTTAAGTTTAGGAAATCTTTGTAGATGGCTTGGTGACCATGCTGAAAATTTAGGTGTTGAAATTTTTCCAGGTTTCCCAGCAAGTACCATTGTTTATGAGGGTGATAAGGTTGTTGGTATTCAAACGGGTGACATGGGTATAGCCATGGATGGATCTGAGAAAAGTGGTTTTGAACCCGGCATAGAAATAAGAGCTAAACATACAATTTTTGCAGAAGGCTGCCGAGGCCATCTTGGCAAAGAATTAATTTCAAAATTTAATTTAGATGCTGATAAAGATCCTCAACATTACGGTATTGGTTTTAAAGAAGTATGGAAAATTCCGAAAGAGCAACATGAGCCTGGGCTTGTAATGCATACCAATGGGTGGCCTACCAGCTTTGATACTCCTGCTGGGTCTTATATTTATCATGGAGAAAATGAAGAAGTATATATAGGCTTTGTAGTTCCTCTAGATTATAAAAACCCATACCTAAGTCCTTTTGATGAATTTCAAACATGGAAAACTCATCCCGCAATCTCCTCTCACTTAAAAGGTGGTCAAAGAATTACATATGGAGCAAGGGCTCTGATAAAAGGTGGTCTTCAATCACTACCTAAAATGGAATTTTTGGGTGGACTAATTGTTGGTGATAATGCTGGCACCCTAGTATTCTCAAAGATTAAAGGCTCACATACAGCTATGAAATCAGGCATGATTGCTGGTGAATATATTCATAACAAATTAGTTAATGCTTCTGAGGAATTTGGCTATGATGAATTAGTTAAAAATTCATGGATTTATAACGAATTATATAAATCAAGAAATTTTGGTCCAATTTTTCATAAATTTGGAGCACTCATTGGCGCTGGTTTCAATGCAATTGATCAATTTATTTTTAGAGGCAATTTACCTTTTACATTAAACAACCCTACTCCGGATCATGACTCGTTAATAACAGCTGATAAAGCTAAAAAAATTAATTATCCAAAACCAGATGGAGTTTATTCATTTGATAAACTAAGTTCTGTCTATCTCTCAAATACAAATCATGAAGAAGATCAGCCATGCCATCTTCAACTCAAAGATCCTACGATACCAATATTAAAAAATCTTCCTTTGTATGATGAGCCAGCTCAAAGATATTGCCCAGCTGGAGTTTATGAGGTGGTAGAAAAAGAGGGAGAGAAAAAGTTTGTTATAAATGCTCAGAATTGCGTTCATTGCAAAACCTGTGATATCAAAGATCCATCTCAGAATATTAAATGGGTTTCCCCTGAAGGTCCTGGTGGTCCAAATTATCCAAATATGTAAATTGAAGTACTCTGTATATCTGTTAACGTCTTTAATTTTTTTAGCTTCCTGCTCAAAAACATCTGATGAAAGTATATTTTTAGATCTTATGAGCTCTGAATGGGAGCGTGGTATTGATGAGAATCCATTATATGCATCTAGCATGGGCAAATTGGATAAAAATGATGAATGGCCGGTATATACCTTAGAGCAAATAAAGATAAGTCATGCTCATGAAAAAAATGTCTTATTCACACTTAATGCCCTGAATACTAATCAGTTTAGTTCTGAAAATTTACTAAATATTAAATTATTTAAAGAGCAGTATAAGAAATCATTAGAACTACATGAATTTAAATCATTTTTAGTCCCTTTCAGTCACAGGGGTGGCATACAACTTCAGCATGAATCTGCTGAAACATTACCTCTTAGAACAGCAAATCATTTTAATGATTGGATAACAAGATTATCAAATTTAGATAAATATATTGACGGCCATATTCAAATAGCTAAAGAAGGTATTCAAAGTAATATTATGCCTCCCCGCATACTTATGGAAAGAGTTCTTGATCAAATTGAAAAACAAGCATTTATTGCACCATTAGAAAGTCCATTCTATAAAGCTTTTGTTGAAATGCCATCGAGCATACCTGATGAACTTCAAGCTGAGATTAGAAATAAAGCTCTTGAGGTTATAGAGAATACTGTAATTCCATCATATTTAAATTTCTATAATTTTTTTAAAAATGAATATCTGCCGCAGTGTCGTGAGACTATTGGAATTAGCCAAATTCCAAATGGTGATAAATATTATGAAGCGCTAGCTAGACAATTTACTACAACAAGCTTAAATCCTAATGAGATCCATGAAATAGGTCTAAGTGAAGTAAGTCGAATTAAAGGCGAGATGGAAAAAATTATTAAAAATGTAAAATGGGAAGGTACATTTAGAGAGTTTTTAGAATATTTAAGAACTGACTCTCAATTTTATTTTGATAATCCTGATGATCTTTTGACTGAGTATCTTGCTACAGCTAAAAGAATAGATCCTGAATTGGTAAATTTATTTAATTACCTTCCGTCAATGCCTTATGGTATTAGACCAATACCAATGGAAAGCGCACCAGATACTACAACGGCATATTATCAAAGACCTGCAGCTGATGGCTCTAGAGCTGGATATTATTATGTAAATCTCTATAGGCCCGAGGTTAGACCTAAATATGAAATAGAAGTATTGACGGTTCATGAAGCAATGCCTGGTCATCACTTGCAGATATCTATAAATATGGAATTAGACTTACCTAACTTTAGAAAATATGGTGGAATTACAGCTTTTGTTGAAGGCTGGGGTTTGTATAGTGAGGCTCTTGGCTACGATCTAGGTTTGTACAAAGATCCATACTCTCAATTTGGACAGCTAACCTATGAAATGTGGAGAGCGATTAGACTGGTAGTCGATACTGGAATGCATTATAAAAATTGGTCAAGGGAAGATTCTATAAACTATTTTCTAGAAAATTCAGCCAAAAGTAGGCAGGATATTATTAATGAAGTTGATAGGTATATAAATTGGCCCGGTCAAGCTCTAGCTTATAAAATTGGTCAAATGAAAATATTAGAGTTAAGACACAAATCAGAGCAAGTCCTTGGTGATCAATTTGATATTAAAGAATTCCATAATGAAATTTTAAAGCGAGGCGCCCTTCCTCTTTCAACTTTAGAATTATTTATAGATGAGTGGTTAGCTAGTAAAATCTAAATTATTTTGATAATTTTTTACATTTCTTGCTGCAATACATAACCTTATCCCAGCTTCTTTCCCATTTTTTTCTCCATACAAATGGTTTCTTGCAAGTAAGACATATTTTAGTTGGGAGATTAATTTTTTTATGCAAGAGATCCTAAGTTATGAAGAGAATTAAAACTTTTAATTTGTAATATGTTGCCACTGTTATTTTCTTGATTGACAGCAATGTCTATCAACTTATAAAAGACACTTCTAGATATCAAACCTTCAAGATTGGACCTCACAATAACTATAGGAAACTCATCATCCTTAATCTTCTTTAAAGTTAATGGATGTTCATTATTAAGAGGAAAAGAGAAGTCAAAGTTAGTTTCTAAAATAATATCTTTATTAATTTCATCATAATGAAAGTCAGTGATCATATATGGTGCAACTTCAACTTCTATTTTAATCTTCTCTACAGGGGTAACCAAAAAATATGAATCATTCTCTCTTTTAAGGACTGTAGAAAATAATTTTTTTAGTCTTCTTCTGCCAATGATTGATCCGTTGTAATACCAGTCTCCTCTTATATCAATAGTAAAAGATGCATTCATACATAACTCAGGATCCCACATTTCAACTGGAGGAAATTTAGTATCGCCATAATCTTTAAGAGATTTAATTATTGAATCAATTGACATAAAGAGCATTAAAAATAATTAATAGGCCAATAAATAATAAAAAAGTTGAAGAAACTTTTTCAATTTGAGCATCATACTTTTTAAATAAAATATTCAGTTTTGGTGATGTAAGAATAAAAGATAGAAAACAAAACCATGTCATAGTCATAATTGAAAAATATAATGGATACAAAACTAACCAAATTCCATTCAAGGAATTAGCAATAATTGTAAATAAGGAAACAAAGAAGATAAAGGCTTTAATATTTAGTAGGTTTGTTAGGAGGCCCTTAAAAAAAGAAGATGCATCATATTCATGAATATCTTTATGCGCATTATTATTATTTTTAGACATAAAAGACAATAAGCCAATATAAATTAAATACAATCCTCCTAATAAGCTAATGATGAGCTTTAAATTAGCATTAGATAAGACTATTAAAGATATACCTGATGAGGCAAGAACAGAATGAATAAAAACACCAGTTCCTATTCCTAATCCTGCATAGTAACCACTTAGTCTACCTCTTCTTGCAACCTGTCTTATGATTAATGCTGTGTCAGGTCCCGGGCTAACTACAGCAAATAAATGAGCAATTGCAGACCATAGAAACATTATGATTTAATGATTATTGGTTCAATATCAAGTTGAATATTGAAGGTTTCTAAAACTTTATCTTTTAAAATATTTGAGAAATTTAATATATCTTCCTGAGAGGCATTACCTTTATTAATGAGAACTAAAGAATGATCTTTATAGAGTTCAACCTCAGAATGAACTGGAACAAGATCTTCTATTAGCTCAAGAAGTCTTGCCGCACCAACTTTTACTTGGTCTTCATCAATGCTCCAGATTATTAAGTCATCATATGAGAAAAAATTTGTACTTATTAAAGATTTTTTAACTATGGGATTCTTAAAAAAACTACCTACGTTGGGAGTAATGCCTGGATCTGGTAATTTACTTCTTCTAATTTCCTTAATGATTGAAGATAATATTTTTGGAGTTAAAAAAGATTTATCAATCTTGTTATTGTCTAGGTAGTTTTGAATAGATATGTATTCAATATTTATTGATTTTGATACAAATTTAAACGTCACACTTAGAATTATTATATGCATGCTTTGGAAAATTGAGGTCCTGTATGCAAACTTACACTCATAATTATTAAATTCTTTAATTGTATTAGTAGTTAAGTCATAAAAACGAACTGATTTAATAAACTCACAAACTTCAATCCCATAAGCGCCAATATTTTGAATGGGTGCAGCTCCAACGCTTCCAGGTATTAAAGTTAAATTTTCAAGACCATTTAGATTATTATCAAGACTCCATCTCACAAAAGAGTTCCAGTTCATATAAGATCCAACTGCCACCTCATCATCAGACATATAACTAACATCATTGAGAGTAGTTTTAATAACTACTCCATCAAAGTAATCTGGCAAAACAACATTAGTACCTTCACCTAGCACTAGCACTTTTTCATCATGATTTTCTAAAAAAACAGATAGTTCTTTTAAAGATGATTCTGATTCAATTGTTATAAGGTATTTAGCAATGGATTTAATACCAAAAGAGTTTTCAAGATTAGCTTCTTTATTTACTAGCATTTTTTATAAAATTTATTGCAGACTGAAGATCTTCTGGGGTATCAATTCCAGATGGGATTTCAGCATTATATATTGAAGCCTGTATCGTAAAACCATTTTCAATAAACCTAAGTTGCTCTAATTTTTCAGCTTCTTCCAAGGCTGACATAGGTAAATTTGTTAGTCGATCAAGAGTTGCTTTTTTATATGCATAGATACCAATATGTCTATAAAAATCTTGATTATTTAGAGTAAAGTTATTTGGAATTTCTGATCTAGAAAAATATAAGGCTTTATTGGTATTTGATAATGCAACTTTAACTGTATTAGGATTAGATAACTCATCTTTGTTACATTGAGTCACGACTGTTCCTACATCACAATTAGAATTAATAAATGTGCTTGAAAGACTATTAATTAATTCTATAGGCACAAAAGGCTCATCACCCTGAAGGTTGATAATTGTTTCGTTAGGTTTTAAACAAAGCATTTCTGCAGTCTCCTGGAGCCTATCGGTTCCAGACAAATGACTCTGAGAAGTCATAACAACATCATCAGAAAAATCTTTAATATGATCAAAAAT
>Ga0257110_1001737_pt1 | contig 10223 bp, 7 predicted proteins | sample LP_taG_7_FD_190184 | JGI IMG/M metagenome (GOLD analysis project Ga0257110, IMG submission 190184) | Marine microbial communities from Northeast Subartic Pacific Ocean, Canada - LP_J_2015_P26_10m | ecosystem: Environmental > Aquatic > Marine > Oceanic | place: Canada: Northeast Subartic Pacific... | reverse complement strand
TCTTTAGCATCTTTAACATCTTTAGATGCTTTAACATCCTTAGTATCTTTAGTTGCTTTGGTATCCTTGGTATCCTTGGTATCCTTGGTTTTAGCACTTTTATCAACCTTATCTGCCTTCTTAACAGCCATTGTTTTAATCAATATTATCATTTTTGTCTTTATATACTTTTACTTAGCATTACAGAGTGCGTTAAGAGTATTTAAAAAAGTTTCATATTCTTCATTACTAATATTTTTTAACTTGTTATTACTTGGATTATATAAAACCATTTTAATTAATAAATCTCCACCATTTAATCCTCTACTCTTTATTTTTAAAGTTTTCTTTGACATTCTTTTGACTTTAAAACTTACATCATTACCATCAATATGAACAAAAGAATGATTAAATCCTTTATAATAATCATAATGTGATATTTTCATTTGATATATTAAATCTACTTTTCCATTTTGATGAATAATACTTTCATATACATCATCATCTTCAAACTTAAAATCAATTTCAGCAGTTGAACTTAATCCATTAAAACTTCTTGTTATAAATTGTTTAGGAAACTTAGAACAATCTATAATTGCTTTTGTAGGCATACCGCATAAATTAAATTGTTTTTCTAATTTTCTTTTGTAAATAAGATCGTAATACGTTATCTTTACTGATGTTTTAAATATACTTTGAAATGATTGCGATTGAAATAACTTATTTGCCATCCCACTAAACATCTTTATACCCTCACTACCACCAAACATACTTGCCATACCCTCACTACCACCAAACATACTTGCCATACCCTCACTACCACCAAACATATCATCAAATATATCTGAAAAATTATTATCTATCAACCTTTTATAAGCCTCTGAAGCTTCTTTAAATTGCAATTCTTTTTCATTTCTTTCATTATCATCTAAATCAACCAATTTATCTGGATGCGTTTTTAATGCTATAGATTTATAAGCTTTTTTTATATCTGCTTCTGTTGCTGTTTCATTCAAACCTAAGATATCTAAACATTGGTGCTTATCCATTTAAAGATTTAAATCTATAAAATGTTTATATGAATATATTATATTATGGTGCTAATAACACTATTAATGATAAAATAATTGATAACACTCTCCATAATCAAATAAGAATACATAAAAATATTAAATACCTAGAAAATAGTCAATACCTAACTTTTTCTGTTATTAATATACATATTTTACAATTTATTAAATCATTAATACAAACTACTACAATCAATAATACTATACGTAAAATTGTTTTACTTAATATAGAACAACTTGATATAGAATGTATGATAATATTAAGAATATTACTTGAAAAATATAATAATACTACACAGTTTATTGCTACTACTATACACCGATCTAAAATTGATAAACCAATTTTAAGCAGATTTATATTAATACGCATTTCAGTTGAAAATATTAAAATTGATGTTATACCAATTAAAAATATTACCACTAAACCAACACTAACAGATATAAAAAAAATAGCTAAAAAATGCCGTAAATATTCTATTTCTGATATTAGTCTAGAGTTATTAAATATAAGTCCATATAAATGTCAATTTATAGAACACGCAAGCAATATAGAATATCAATATTGTTTTCATAATAATAAAAATCTTGCAATTGAAACATTAATCTTAGTATGCTTTTATCCTCCAAAATATGATATAAAAAAATCAAAATAACTAATTGTTAAATGTGTAATGAAAATAAAGTAATAATAACCAATATTAATAAACTTGTAAAATATATAGATAAATATGGAAATACTAATGAAAAATACAAACTAAAATCAAATCTTAATATTATGAATAATAATTTAGAAAATGTTTATAATAATATATTGATTTCAAAATTATACAAAAATATGCTACTTTATGTAGTTTGTATTTTTTTAATGAAATCCATAATACTATAACTACCTTCTAAAATGGCTAGATCCTTTTTAACTGTCATATCACTTAAGTTAATATGTATCCATCTATTATAATATTTTTTTGGTATAAAATTTAGTAAAAATAAACATACTATTATTCTATCTGCACATCCAAATTCTGCATTTTTAATATCAGCCCTCGTTGATTTTGTATATTTTATATATTCTTTTCCTATACTTAATTCTTGTATCTCTTCTCCGTAAGATTTTGCACTTCTAATCAATTGTTTTTTCATATTCTGCGATAAACTAAAAAAAGAATAAGATGTTTTACATTGATCTATACCAGTTAAAGTTCCCATATCAACAATACGTTTAGGTTTATATTTATCTATACAATATGATAAACCATCTGCTAATATTAATCTTCCTTCAGCATCCGTATTTGTTATTTCAACTTTTATACCTGAATAAGATGTTATAATATCACCGGGTTTTGTCGCCATATGCGAAATATCATTTTGAACTAATGGAACACACGCTATTATATTTTTTTTGGTTTTATTTAAAGCAAGTTCGTATAATAAATATAATGCCATTGTTCCACCCGTTTTATCCAAATGCATATTATTCATCGAATGTTTAGGTTTTAATGTATAACCTCCAGCATCAAATGTAACTCCTTTACCAACTATCACCAAATCTGTATTTTTACTACTTTTATTACCATTATATTCTATAATTAACATATGACTAGTTAAATGATCTACAGATACAATAAGATTTAATCCTTCTTCTTTCAACTGTTTAGTATCTTTAATTATTACATTAGTATTCTTAATTGGTTTAAATATCTTATCAATATAATTACAAAAAGAACTAGGTGTTATAATATTTGCAGGCTGATTTAATAATGTTCTAAATAAATTTAAACTTGTATCTGTTTTATTAAACTTGTATTTTTGTTGTTCTAAACGCATCTTAACTGCTTTATGAAACTTTTTTGGATATTTATTGATATTAACTTTTTGTCCTATATCCCATAGATCTAAATGATTTATCATTTAGTTTTAAATAATAAAATTAAATATAAGGTCTATTTTGTTTAAAAATATACTTTATATGACAAAACGGTATTTCTAATAAATACCCAATACAAATATTAATTAATTTTCTATCAGAAATTTTGCTATTTTCTATAGTATCTACTATATCATTTAATAGGTTTTCAGGAACATTTATATCGCTATATCTAACATATTTCATATCACTATTAATAACACTATAATATACTATCAGTATATCGTATAATATAACATATTTATCAACTATATTAATATTTTTTAGAATATTAATATATTTCTTGATCTTATAACGATACTTGATCTGTTCTAAAAGATCTTTAGGAACAGTATAAATAACCTTAGTATAAATATATTCTACAAGATCGTCGGGTAGTTTTAATTCAAAATCTATCAATAGACTTATTGTCATTTTGTAATATACTACAAAAATGTTATCATTTTTATAAATAAATATGGAACTAATTGATCTTTTTTTTATCAAGTTTTATAAAGATTTTCAAGAATATACTTACAAAAATAAAGTTTTAGTTGCAGCGTCAGGTTTTACTATTGGTATTGCTACAACTGATTTACTTAAATCAATTATAACTGATATTATAAATCCTAATATTATTAAATTAGTTTCATCACTAAGTCTTATATCACCTTTAGCTATAAAATATCCATTTGTATTTAATATTGTTAAAGGATTTAGTAATATTCTTTGGTTATTTATTATTTGGTTAATAACTATCTTTGTTTCATTCTTTGTTATTGAATATATACTTAACAGAAAGGTTATCGGTTTAACTAGCAATGTTCAAGATGATGAAAAAAAACAATTTATTAAAGAAAAAATAATATCAAAAGAACATAATAATATAATACCTAATGAAAAAGATAAAATTGATATTGAAAATGATAAAGAATTAGAAAATCTCACCCAATAAAATTATTTATATAATTTATAAATATACTTGTATTATTCATTTCAATATTATTATGACCTGCTTTAACTATCAATGGTTTATAATAATTATTAGGACAATATATTTTTATTATTTTTATTAATTCATAAGTATGTCTTATATTTATTAATTTATCTACTGTTCCGTGTATTATTGCTATCTTATCTTTAGCATCTTTTATTCTATAATTATTTGGAAAACATACATTATCTAAAAATGGTATATCATAATATAATTGTATTCCTGATAACATTGGAGATATTAAGATCAACCCATTATTTGTATAATTTGATAAATATATAGCTGGAACAGTTCCTAAAGATTTACCCATTATAATTAAATTATTTGGATTTATATTCAATTTCTCGATTGCAAAATAATAAACAGTATCTGCTGATTTTAATAAATTATGTTCATTTAATGTTCCTTTATACGATAATCCATAACCTATATAATCATACAATATAACACTACAATTCGTAAAATTAGATAACCAATAACAATAACTTTTACATATACCTATATCATCCGCATTATTATGATTAAATAATATTACTTTATTACTTTCTTTTTTAATTATCTTAATAGCTATATTGTCATACAAATAATCAATATCTTTAATAACATATGTTGGTTTTAATGGTGGATTAAATGCCAGTGTAGATACTAAATAATTAAATATTATATATAATATTATTATTATTATTACTGTATATAATATCATTATAATTGTTTATTATAAATATTTTAATTAACCACAATGATATGTGCAACCAACAAAAGCTATTTTATATACTTCCATATTTTTATTCAATTCTAGATCATAAGTGCTTTTATCAATTATATCTCCATTTAATCTAACATATTTTAGATCATATTCATAATCATATTTAATATTACTTTGTTCGTCGTATTCATATTCATATATTATATCATTATTTTCATTAAATAATATATTAGAACCGTCTGTTTTCATCTTCTGTAAAGGAATATAATTTGGATTGAAATCACAATTCATTGTTATTTTAGCTACAGTATAATTATGTAAAAGATCATCATCTTGTTTAATACCTATTCCAGGTATAACAGAAGAAGTTATATAATTACCATTATTTAAATTACCATTATAATTAGATACCCATATAGCACCTTCACCTATTGAATTAATTGCAGATTCATAAGATTTATTTTCAATTTTACTAGTTTTTAATAATGTCATATTAAAATCTTGGTATTTATTAGAAATTACACCAAATACAGTAGGATCTTTAATTTTATTTGATAGTATAACATTTGGCAAACTTTCAATAATATTAATATTTTGTTTTGAATTAAATTTAGAATAATTAGAAGCTGATCTATTATAATAAGAACCATCTGCACATACTATATATCCATTATAGTCTTTAGTATCTTTTAAGAGTGTTATATGTTGTCCTGTAAAGTTTAAATTTCTATTTTGCGAACTATCATCTAAATAAGCAATTAATACGGAATCTTTATAAAAGTTCATATTTGTTGTAGTATTTATTAACCATTCGGTTTGCTCTGATCTAATAGTTATATCCTGACATTTAAATTTTGTATTAAAATTACCAGGTAATATATAATTATTAAACACAGTTAAATCTATTACAAATATATTAATATTTGTAATTAATTCACTATTATACCTAAAACTATGTGTGTATATATATAATTTATCATTAATATAAGATAAATAAAACTCACCAAAATAATATTCTTCTATACTAACTGTTTTAATATAATAATCTTTTGAACTAAAACTTATTGAAGTTATACTTGATACACCATCATAACTCCATAATATATATACAATATCACCATTTCCAATAATTTTATTTGTATTATTAATATATGGGGTAGCTACTATTACGTCTTTATAGTTGTAAGTATTTAATATTAATCTATGTAAACTATTATTAAATTGTTGTGCTTCAGTTTCACCACCATATATCAATAAATAATCATTCGATATTATTATTGAACTATTAATACATTTATCTATTTCTGCTATTTGATTGTTATATACTGTTGTGTAATCTTCTATTTTTATTTTACATAAATCATTTAAATAATTTACATCACCATCCTTACCACCAAATATATATATATAATTACCATCTGTTGCAATACCAAATTGAGATCTTGGTGTAATATCTTCAAAATTATTACTTTCAATATGATCATAATCATTATCATCAAATGAAATTTTATGTATATCATTTAAATAGGTATTATCATCATCTTGACCACCAAATATATATAAATTACTTTCAAAAGCCGTAATACCTGTAAATGTTCTATTAGTTATTTCTAGTATTTTTCCATAATTAGTATATGTATAATTACTAGTATTATTAATAGTTATTCTACTTAACCTATCATTATTATATATAAATATATTTGAACCATAACTTGTATTAATTGAATTGTAAATTGATGGTAATTCTGTAATATTTGTATAATGCTTATAATTACTATTTGTTAATTTATGTATATCATTATTCCATCCAGAACCAGTTGTATAACCACCATATATATATATATCATTATTATACATTATCATTTTAGCTGATGATCTTATTGTTATATTATCATAAGTTTCCGTTGTAAAACTATAAGTATTATCATTAGTAAATGTAACAATATGTAAATTATGATTTCTACTACCATTATTATATCTTCCACCAAATATATATAGTTTATTATTAAATGACTTCATACTAGAATAATATAATTTAGGTAATCCATTACTATCAGATGACGTTATTTCTACATAATAAGGTGTACTGCTACATCGTATTTTATATAATTTATTAGTAGTTACATTGCTGTCATTTTTTCCACCATATATATATAAAAAACCACCTATAATAGTATAAGAAAAATATCTTGTTGAACTAATATCAGTTAAATTTATTTCTGCAATATTATTTCCATCTAAATCAAACCTATGAAAATCAGTTAAATATTTATTACTATTACTTTCACCACCATATATATATATATAATCATAATATACAACCATTGCACATCTGTCCCTTGCTGTTATACTTATATTTTTAATATATTGAATACTTGAAGAACCTGTTGCTGGTTCAATTGTTATTTTTAATAAACTATTTTTTATAATACCATTTTTATCTCTTCCACCAAATATATATAAATCGTTATTGACATTTACCATACTATGTAATGTTCTATTAAAATTACTACCTGAATCATCAGGAGCAAATTCAGATAATAAACTATAGTTATAACTATTTTCAGTAATAGTTATTTTGTGTAATTTACTTTCTCTTGATGATGTATTATTATTCCATCCACCATATATATATATATCTTCATTAATGTTTGTTAGTGAATAACTATATATATTATCTAAACCTGTAAAATTAATTGAATTATCATAATATGTATAATTTGGAGTATTATCAATTAAACTAATTATTTGCAAAGAATTAATATCAATATCATATGTATCTATACTGTCTGGAATTTCACTAAAACCACCATATATATACATATTACTACCTATTACACTTGCACAATGTCCATAACTACTTTTATTTAGAAAAGTAGTTATATTATATTGTTCTGTTGTATATTCAGTAGTAGTAGGATCAATAGTAATTTTAATAATAACTGCTTTTGGAATTTTGCTTAAAAAATAATTAGTATAAGTATAACCACCATATATATATATATTATTATTATATACTATCATTGAATGATTTGCTAGTGTATTATCATCACTATCATGAATTACAGATATGATAGATATATCATCATTATTTGTTAATGATACTTTATATAATTGATCAGCATCTTGTTTTACATATTCATATTTAGAAATACTATTATAACCCATACCACCTAATATATATAAATGAGCATTATACAATACCATTGTATGTTTATATCTATCTGTAATGCTTGTAATTGGTAATAAATTTGATTGAAGTGTATATGTATCACCTGTATTAATAGTTAATGTATTTAAATCGTTCAAACTGTTTGTTCCATTAAAACCACCGTATATATATATATTATTGTTACTACTTTCCATTGTATGATATACTCTTTGTTCTATTGTATTAGTTTCAGGTAAAATCGTTGTATGAATATATGTATTTCCGTTAATTGTTAATCTATGTAGATCATTAAAATAAGTTGTTCCATTATATCCACCAAATATATATATATCATTATCAATACTTATCATAGTATGACCACCCCTTGGACTAATTTCAGTTATATTACCATAAAAATGATATGTATAATCATTATAATTTTTTTCTGTAAAACTTATTCTATAAAGAGTATTAAAGTATTTAGTTCCATCAAAACCACCAAAAATATACAAATCAGAATTAATTTCCATCATTGTATATTCAATTTTAGCAAAAGAATTATGATATTTTGATATATCATCTTTTACATCATAATCAGTATAATTATCAAAAACTATATCAGGTGGTATATTATATCTTGATAAAAGTTCATCATCTACATAATTACAACTATCCAAAACATTGTATAAACCTGTATCATCTACATAATTACAACTATCCAAAACATTGTATAACTCTATATCAATTTGATTTAAAGTAATAACTCCATATGTAGTATTAGTTGCTATAGGAACAGAAATAACACCTAATTCATTAATTTCTATATTTTCCCCCTGTATAACACCTCCGATAATTTTTAAATTTGCAACGTTTGGTACTTTAGATTTTACAGTATTTATAGTGTAACTATAAAAATGCTCTAAATACTCCTCTATAATTAATATGTTGTTATTAATAATTATAGGACGACAATAATTATTATCTCTGATTTCGGTAAAGTTTGCATATTCTAATCTTTCTTCTGAAATTATATCTAATACAATTATATTCGTATTAGATACAGTTGCTGTTGGTAATATATATAAATATCTATCAAATAATATTATACCTTTACCCATTGCGTTTTTTTCAAATGAAATACCATGGTGAGAATTCCCGAAATAAGCAAATTCATTATTAACTATGTCATAAGATACAATCTTGTTATAATTGGATGGTATTAAATATATAAAATTATACAGTAAAATACCTTGACTAAATTGTTCAGTTGAAGAGTTAAAAGCTGGAGGTATAATTTGTATTGATTCATAAGATGAAAACGATGTATTAACCCTTATTAATTTTTTAGTAGCATTATATGGTATTAAGTAAATATTATTATTATGTAATATTCCATCACTAAATAGATGATCACTTGCAACTAAATCTAAATCTAAAGAGTCAAATTCACTTGTTGCACCATATGTAAATTTAATTATTTTAGTTATTGAATGTGGAATTAAGTATATTGGTGTATTAGTTATACAAGTACTTAAGCCTCTACAAAATTTTTTATTAGTGATATCAAGTATTGCAACTGGTAATGAATGTTTAGTAACGTGTTGTAAAAAAGAAGCTGGAGTTGAATTATTAAACTTTGTAAAATATATTCTAATAATACAATTTTGTTGTGCTGGTATTAAAAATAAAAGGTCTGTACCAGAATAGTAAACTGCATCGATAAAGTGATAATATTTTGTTATTTCACTATCACTTGAAGAATATATATTATCAACTTTACTAGTAATATCATGAAATTTAAAACTTTTATCAATTATATAATATACAATTAGATATATGTTTTTATCAATTTTAGTTTCATATGGTGGAAAAACTATACATTGATACCTTTCTACATATAAAGGATTACCAAATGATATTTCTTTAGATTGTAATTCGTGTGAAGCTTCTGCTATAATAGAATCTAATTCTGTTAAAATATCATTTTCAAGCAATTCAAAATTATCTGTTACATAATTACAATTATCTAAAACACTGTATAAACTAGTTTCATCTACATAATTACAATTATCTAAAACACTGTATAAACTAGTTTCATCTACATAATTACAATTATCTAAAACACTGTATAAACTAGTTTCATCTACATAATTACAATTACCTAAAACACTGTATAAACTAGTTTCATCTACATAATTACAATTATCTAAAACACTGTATAAACTAGTTTCATCTACATAATTACAATTACCTAAAACACTGTATAAACTAGTTTCATCTACATAATTACAATTACCTAAAACACTGTATAAACCAATTTCATCTACATAATTACAATTATCTAAAACACTGTATAAACTAGTTTCATCTACATAATTACAATTATCTAAAACACTGTATAAACTAGTTTCATCTACATA
>Ga0257110_1001735_pt1 | contig 10241 bp, 14 predicted proteins | sample LP_taG_7_FD_190184 | JGI IMG/M metagenome (GOLD analysis project Ga0257110, IMG submission 190184) | Marine microbial communities from Northeast Subartic Pacific Ocean, Canada - LP_J_2015_P26_10m | ecosystem: Environmental > Aquatic > Marine > Oceanic | place: Canada: Northeast Subartic Pacific... | reverse complement strand
AAATGGGATGTGAAGGTTATCACGAACATGAAGAGGCAGGAGTTATTTACTACATGCCTTGTGAAAACCATGACGAAGTAATGCAAGAATTTGACCAAGAAAAAGCTTGGGCAATGGTAATAGAAATGGCTGAAGAACTAGGAGAGACAGTTGACTATGAAAAGGCTATCTACGTAGATACATCTAAGACTAGCTTTGAGAACATCGGTGACTATGTTAAAGGAATAGGTGCCTTAGATATTTTAGGTCGACAGGGCCTAGATAACGAGCCAGAGACAAAGTATAGATACGCAGGTAGTCTAGCAGCACAGAGGAACTTCTGTAAAGCTATGGTTAGAATGAATAAACTGTATACTAGAGATGAAATTAATGAAATGAATTCTAGAATTAACACAGGATTTAGACACAGAGGTCAAGCCTACAGTATTTTTGATTTTAAAGGCGGCGTGAATTGCAATCATTACTGGGAAGAACTAGAAGTTTACAAAGACGGTAGAGAAACTGTCATAATGTCAAAAGGTAGAGCGTCAGGTCGTGCAGGTCAAGTGGCGTCAAGTTCTAATGACTATTGGAGATACCCCGGGACATTCGCATTCTCATCTGACGATGAAATGATTGTAACAGGACCAGCTATGGTACCTCAACAACTAATCCTAAGAAAAGATGAGATGGGTAATCCATTTCACGTATACTTTAGTAAAGATACTATTAAAAAGATTGCACGTAAATTCTTTGAGTATAACAAACAAAACAATACCGATATAAATCATGACGATAACATCAGTACTTCTAATACTCTGCTTGAGTCTTGGATTGTGGAGGACCCAAAAATGGACAAATCGACATCTATGGGCTTTAATGTTCCAGCTGGAACGTGGATGGCTTCATATAAGATCAACGATGAGTACACTTGGAACCAAATTAAAAACGGAGAACTTAACGGCTATTCAATCGCCGGTAACTTTCTTGAAAAAGCTGCTAAACTATAATGGACGAAATCAAAGACTCAGTTGCGAATGCAACAACGATTGCGGGAGCGGGAGCTGCGATTGTAGACTGGAACATGGTCATGACAATGGCTCTACTTGCAACAGGGATAATCCTAAATGTTGCAAGAATAATTGAGATAAGACGTAGAGATAAGAAAGACTAAAGCATATAGAAATCAGGCCTAACCATACGGATAGCGCCTCGCTCTGCTAAGTCTCTTAATTCCCATTTACAGTCTTCTTTAGTTTGGCTAGTAGCCTTTTGAAAATAGTTGAAGTGTTTAGGCTCTTCAGCTTTTCTAGCTTTATAGCAAATCCTTAATATAATTAATTGTGTGCCAGTAATCTGGCCATTGAATTTAGCCTTTTTTACAGCCTTCATATAATTATCAAGTGTAGGTAGTTTAATTAGTTCCATAGTTTATTTTTGTTTACAATTATCGTGATGGTATCTTTTATAGTTTCCTCTACCTTTACCAGTAGTACCGCAATGTTCACAGGTCCATAATGTATTTAGAGCTTTAGCAAATGCAGCTGCATGCGGCCTAGGTATACCTTTAGTTCTTCTACCCATTTCAGATTGGAATTCACTATTTTTAAATATTGTAGTACGTTTTGCATTTTCACTACGTTGTTCTTTTGACATAGTTTGAAAATTATGAGTACCTTTACGTAAAGCATTCTTTGCAGCTTTACTAGCATTAACTTTAGTTTTCCAATACGGAGTACCATCAACTCTAACTCCGTGTTCTTTTTGTAATTCTATCTCACGCTCGCTTGCAATCATAATATCTTCATGCTCTTCTATTGCGAAGTATTGAGTTAGACCTTGTTCAAGAGGTCGATTAGGGTACGCTTGGTCGCACCCTATCTTCCATGTTCCGTCTGGTTTAAGTCCTTTATAGATTGTGAAAGTCATTTAGTTTTAATCTTAGTTGTTCTTCGGTTTCTGCTCTTAGAGTTACTAATGGTTTACCTCTTAGGAAGAAGATACATTCCCAGTAATCTTCATTGTAATAGTAACCGTAGTCAAAATCAGTGGCATTTAGTTTTTCTTGTGCTTTTACTACATCTGGTAGTAATGATTTAACTTCTTTGGTGTGTGTTTGTAAGTCCATAATTTATTTATTTTAATTAATTTACATACATTATACAGGCTTTCATGAATTTGTTTCAAACTTCTGTCAATATAAGCAAGATACATATTTCTAAGTGTCAGGCATAGGTCTGATTAAACTAAATAAACTTATACAGTATATGACAGTCGCAAACGCAATTAGCAAGCTACGAGTAATGCTCGGCGCTGCTACTGAAGAAGTTAAAGAAGTTGTGGAAACTAAAATGGCGGAGGCTACTTTAGTTGATGGAACAGAAGTGTACACTGAAGGTGAATTACAACCAGGAGCAATCCTTTTTGTAAGAGCTGGAGACGGTGCATCAGAAGATCCATTTGCACCCGAAGGGTTACATTCCACGACTGACGGTTTATTAATCACAGTAGGTGAATCTGGTGAAATTACTAAAGTTGAAGATAAAGGCTCTGAAGAGTCAGTATCTGAAGCTGAAGAATCTTTCGAAGAGGAAGAAGAAGTAATTGTAAAAGAGAAAGACTTTGATGTAGAAGGAATGCTAGAAGGCATTGCAACTATGTTAGAGCCGTACCGAGATGAGATTAAAGAACTGAAAGAAGAACTAAGTGTTTTAACTTCAAGATTTAACGAAGTTGCAGATGAACCTGCAGCAAAAAAGGTTGCCAACACCTTCTCACAAGAGGCACAAAACAGAGCTACTACAGCTGAAGCAAGATTTGAAAGACTTGTATCATTAAGAAAGAGTAGAAAATAAACCAAACAATTAAAAACAAAAACTAAATTATGGCATTTGATTTAACAGCGCTAAACGCGTGGACCGACGAAACTAGTCAAGATTTAATTGCAAAGGCAGTATTAGAAACAGACCTTATGTCTTATGTAGACTTAAGATCAGGACTTTCTGCTGGTACAGTAGCAATTAACTTAATGGACGGTGACTTAAACGTTGCTGACCTTGCATGTGGTTGGAACCCTTCTGGTAATGTAGATTTCTCACAAGTAGATATCACTATCAGAGACAAACAAGTAAAAATGGACTTATGTCCAGAAGACCTTAGACAATACTGGTTAAGCCAGAGAATGTCTGCGGCAGCAAACCAAGAGAGTGTACCTTTCGAAGAAGTAATCGCTGATTACTACGTGAAAAGAATCTCTAAATATAACGAAGCTTACCTAATTGACGGTGACGGAACTGGAACTGGTATTAAAGACCAAGTAACAGCAGCAGCAGGAGCAACATTATCTGCTAACCCAGCAGCATTCACACTAGCTAATGCAGTAGAGCAAGCGTTAAACATCTTTGATGCAATCGACGAAGCATCTAAAGATAGAGATGATCTAATTATGATCATGTCTCCAGCAGCTTTTAATACTCTAAGAAGAGCATTAGTTGCACAAAACTATTACCACTATGACCAAGGAGACGGACGTTCTTTCGAACTTCCAGGTGCTAACATCACAGTAGTTAAAACTTCAGGTTTAACTGGTTCTGATTACGTAGCAGCAGGTCCTTCTTCAATGATTGTAGCAGGTACAGGTTTAGAAGATGATATGTCAACAGTACAGTTCTTTTTTGACAAAGGACAAGATGTTGTAAAATTCATCGCTAAATGGAGATTAGGTGTAGCCGTATCTCAAGTAGATCAATTCGGTACAAACGGATTAGCATAATTCAATAACTAGGGCCTTCGGGCCTTAGTTTTAACTAAAAAAACAAAGTATAAACTATGGCATGTAGCAATTTAACAGCAGGATTTACTTTAGACTGTAACGATTCTAACGGTGGTATTGACAAGATCTTTATCGCTAACGGACCAGTACAATCTATTACACAATCCTCAGGAACTATCTCAGCAATTACTGTAGCTGGTTCAGCCCTTGTACCTAGTGACTTCTTTGATTTTGACGTTCCAAGACAAACTAGTTCATTTACCGAAACTATAAATGTATCTCAAGAGAATGGTACTGTATTTTATGACCAAGCTCTTACAATGATATTCAACAAAATGGAAGCTGCTAAGAGAGATCAGATTTTACTGATGGCTCAAGCAACTGATATGGTTGTAGTATTTAAAGACAACAACGATAAGTACTTTAGCGTTGGTGTTGAAAGAGGTGCATTCATGACAGCAGGTTCATCAGTATCTGGTACCGCTTACGGTGACAGAAACGGATATGAATTAACAATTTCTGGAATGGAAGAATCTCCATCATTTGAAGTTACTAGCACTATCGTCGAGGCTTAATAATCGACACTATTATATTAACTAAGAAGGGTTCCAATAGGGACCCTTTTTTTTTGAATTACAACTTGTAGTCTTTTTATATTTCTAAGTAGAAACACACATTATATAGTATGACGACAACAATAACAGCAGAAGAAGCATTCTTTTTCATTAATAATCCTACTTCAGCACTAGATCTTAACGACACATTCACGCTTAAGTCACAATATTCACAAGAAATACTAGTAACTGTAACATCTGGTAACTGGTCAATTGTTAGCGAGAATACAAGATATGCAGAATTTATGGTAGACCTACCAGCAGATTTTGAAGATAAGCACTATAATGGCTATTATACATGGGCATTAGGTCCTTATACTGACATTGTAAAGATAATTACAAAGCCTGGAGGTGATACTGGCACGGTTGATTATGTCTCAGATAACGAGAACCGTGAGGCAGATACATACTTTAGACCGAATTACACATAAAACATAATATGAGAAACACGAACCCAGAAGGATTATATAGTATTAAAGGTAGCAAGTTTGAAGCATTAGACTTACCTGTAATCCAAGAACAAAGAGGAAAAGACTACATTAAGTTTGGTATAGATAATCTCTTCCCGCAGCAACTAATCGGCTTATACGATAGTTCTGCAATGAATCATACATGTATTGACGCTATTAAAGATGGTATCTTTGGAGAAGGTATTAAAGATTATGGCAAAGAATACATTAACACTGATGGAGATACTATTGACGAGATATTCTCTAGAATCAGTTTAGACTACACCCTATTTGGTGGTTATTCACTAAATATTATATGGAATAAAGAAGGCACTAGAATTGCTGAAATTTACCACCTACCATTTGCAAACGTAAGATCAGGCAAGCCGGATGAGGAAGACAAGATACATTCTTACTACTATTCATCTGACTGGTCACAGATCAGAAAATATAAGCCAGTAGAATATAGAAGTTATGATCCAACAGATACTAAGAAAGATAGCGCAAGTCAAATCTATTATTGCAAAAACTACAACCCAGGCCAAGAGATCTATCCTTTACCCGCTTATATTGGTGGTGTTAATGATATTCAGCTTGATGCGAGGGTGTCTAGGTTCCACAACGCAAACATCTCAAACGGACTCGCACCAAGTATGTTCGTCCAATTTAGAAACGGCATACCGAATCCAGAAGAACGCAGAGACATTTATAGAGAAATAGAAGATACATTCAGTGGAGAAGAGAATGCTGGTAGATTCTTCTTGGCTTTTTCTGAGCCAGGTAAAGAACTGCAGGTGACACCAATCGAGAATGCTAACGACGATTACTACTTGACACTCGAACAAAGAATAACGTCACGAATCTTAACTGCACACCGTATTACTTCTCCACTTCTTTTAGGTATTAAAGATGGTGCAGGCTTTTCTAGTAACTCAGACGAAATCATTACATCTTACTCACACTTTATGAATACTGTAGTAAGACCTAAACAATCTAAAATTATTGATACATACGGTTATATTCTAGGTCTTGCAGGTTACAACGTAAGATTAGAAGTAGAGCCAGTACCAATGATAATCGGAACTGAAGCAGATGATCCTGCTTTACAAGAAGATATAACAAATATAGCAAACGACTAATATGGCAAATACAGCATTACTAGTATCAGAACAAAGAATGAAGCAGTGGACTCAGTTAGACGACAATGTTCGTATGAATGAGATTACACCTTTTATTATACAGGCGCAAGACATTTATATGCAGGCTACTTTAGGTACTAAATTATACAATAGACTTAAAGCAGGTGTAATTGCTAATGACTTAACAGCTAATGAGAAGACATTGCTTAATGACTACATTGGGCCAACTCTAATGCAATATAGTCTGTATTTAATGTTACCAAGCATTAAGTATAAGATAGCTAACCAGGGCATACTGAATGGCACCACAGAAGAGACTTCACCTACTACGTTAGATGAATTACAATATATTAGACAATCAACATTAGATACTGCAGAATTTTACAATAAAAGATTAATTAAATTCTTTTTTGATAATCCAAATATGTTTGCAGATTATACGAACCCAGGTACAGACGGAATGACACCAGACAAATCTAATCCTTATTTTAGCGGATTAGTAGTACCTCACTCAAATTTAAGATATTATGAAGAGAAATACGGAAACTGTTCGGACTGCGGTCCTTCCACGACAATCGTCGGCGACTAAGCAGAATATTAAAAAATTAAAAGTTGCTCTTAAGAAATTAAACAACTCTAACTAAAATTATATTTCTAAGTAGATGGATATAAAATCAGTAACAAAAGACTACGTAGAGTGTGCCTCAGGTGGTGCAGTAACTACTCCTACCAATGGTAGTTGGATTTCTGCATACGCACTTTATTTAGGCGCTACAACCATTGTAAATGGTTCATGGCTACAAACATTATGTGCTCAGTTAAGTATAACCACACCAGTTAATGGTAGTTGGGTTATTGCTTTAGCTGCACATTACGGTATAACAGAACCTAAAAACGGCACATGGTGGTATGCAATTGCTGATCATGCATGTAACGGAGGATCGCCTGGCGTACCATTCGTATGGAATACAAACACAAATAACTGGGAAGCTGAGATTAGAACTTGGTCCCTAACATAAATATTTAAAACAAATATATGGCAACATTAACAGGACAACAGATCGATGGCTCGTACCAAGGTCTAATAAAAACAACAGATAACGGAGCTATCTCTGGTACTGCTAAAGCCGTTACAGACGGTTTAGGTAATGCTACTAACATTGAGATTAGCAATACTGCTACAAACTTTGTAAGTGGTACTGTAGACTTTACAGGTTCAACTGTAAGTGGTTTACCATCTAGCGCAGCTGGATTAGTTGCAGGTACAGGATCAGAATCTATAGAATCTGCAATAACTAGTACAGTTGCAAACGCATCAGCAACCGGTGCTATCGCATTAGGTGATGCCGCAGTTGCAAGTGCAGCTGGTAGTGTTGCTATAGGTAAAGATGTAACAGCTGCAACAGCAAATACAGTTTCGGTAAAAGCTTTAGAAACACAAACTGATGGTGGTGTTGCTATTAAAGGTGACGGTACTAACGCAGGTAAATTAAAATTATACTGTGAAGATGCATCAGGAGCACACAACGTAACTCTAGAAGGACCCGCACATGCTGGTGGAGCATCATACTCTTTAAAATTACCTAACGTACAATCAGCAGGTACACAGATACTAGAGGCTGATGCTTCAGGTAATTTAGCATGGATTAACACACCATCAGGTGGTGGAGGTTCTGCAGGACTAGAGAGTGGTACAGGTAGTAGCTCAATGCAGTCAGCTTCTTCATTAACTACTACAGCCGCAAATGCTTCTGGTAGTGAATCTATTGCTTTAGGTAATAATGCACGCGCCGCAGGCGGTTTAGGTATTGCTATTGGTAATAATGCACATGCACAAAATAATGAAGCAATGGCAATTGGTCCAGATGCTTTTGCAAGTGGTAACGCAGGTACTTTAGCTGTTGGTAGACAATCAAACTCTACAGCTATTGATGCTGTGGCTGTCGGTAGATATTCAAATTCTACTGGCTCATATTCTGCTGCTTTTGGTAGATCAGCTGACGCACAAGGTGAACAAGCCGTTGCTGTTGGTTATGACGCTACTGCAACTGGTAATCAGTCTATTGCTATCGGTGATAGAGCTATTGCAAACGCGGTAGACGCTGTGGCTATCGGTCAACAAATTACAGGTAGTATAGCTAGTACAGTTTCAGTAAAAGCACTAGAAGTACAAACAGACAGTACACCAACCGCAGGTGGTATTATTATATCAGATGCAGGTGGTACAGATAGAAGATTAAACATTAATGCTTCAGGTGCATTACAAGTAGATTCTGCTGCAGTAGGAGCAGCTCCGATGGTTAGCCTGCCTAGATCAACAGGAACTTATTTAAGTGGATGTGATGTTATTTATTCATCAGTCTTAATCCCAGCTAATACATTTGCTGCAGGAGATATATTACAGTTAAGTGGTGCAATGAGTGCTTCAGGTAGTGCTAATACTATATGGAGTGCATATTGGATTTCTACTAACGGTACTGTTGGTGGTTCTGCAACTGAAGAAGTTAATATGGGACAATTATCATTATCACAAGCTGATTGGGCAATAGGTTTCCAAAAGAATCTATACGTTAATGTAGCAGACGGTACTGGTACTGGTACAGAATTAGTTAGTGGAATGGCTTATACAGATGTAGATGGTACTGTTAACACATCAGGAATATCAACATATACTCCTGACTGGACATCAAATCTCTATTTAGTAAATAGAACTTGTATTCAAGCTAGTAATACTGGTGTAGCATATGTAGATCACGGTGCAGTTCTAAAGAAGATTAACTAAATCTGAAACAAAATTATATAGCGATATATAATAGGTGAAGTTGCATAACTTTACTTTTAACTATAGGTTATTTTGTTAGCCATAGTTGTTTATTTTATTATTATTATATTTAGAAGGGTCCTCATTCGAGGGCCCTTCGGCCTTTTATAGGAATCCGCCTTTTTTCTGAAACTTAGACGATATATAACATATAATGTATAACTAAATATAAATAAACAACATGAATACAGAAGAAAGATGGGAACATTTCCATACAACAAAGACCGGAGGACCACACAGAAAGTTACATAGAGAACGATACTGGTGGATCTCAGACGAGGGTAACGTAAAGGTAACTAATAACTATAACGAAGATATTAGATGGGTTAGCGTTAGTCTAACAGGCGGTCACGAGGGTAGTAGATATGCTGCCTTAAGTAAAAACGATTTACCAAGCAAATATGTACACCGATTAGTAGCAATGCACTACTGCGATAATCCTTTTGACAGAATGGACAGAACTATTAACGTAGATCATGTAGATGGTAATAAGATGAATAATCACTACACGAACCTACAGTGGGTTACAGCGAAAGAGAATAACGCAAGATGGAGAGCTCGTAGAGCTGCCGGTGAATACACACCATCTTGTCAAGACTTAGTAAGAGTATGGACCCGAGCAGAGACAGATGCAATTATTGTTAGTCTTTATGCGTCTGGTCTTAGTACTGGTCAAATACAAAAAAGACTTGGACTTACACAATCTAGAGTCTGGCGTCCTGTTAAAAACTACCGTAGAGCAAATGGTATGGTAGGTAGAAATCGTGAAACAATAGACTCTAAGTCCATATAATAATAAAAAACAATCATGGAAACATTTACACAAATTCCAGACAACTGGAATAAACTAGACTTAGAATCTAGATTTATCTTAGCTTATATGTTAAGATACCAAGAGAACGGTAAGCAATACTTTGCTAAAATAGAAACCTTTTGTAAAACTAGTGGCATACACCCTAAGACATATCAAAGACGTGTTAAAGCATTAAAAGATGCTGGCGTTATTAAGATAGTTGGTTATATTAAAAATGCAATACCTATCTATAAAGTAGATAAGAATGAAGCTGATTTTGTAGGTAAACATGGTCTGGACAAAACGTCCACTATGACTGGACAAAACGTCCACACTGATAAGACAATATGTCCACCTAGTAAGGACAATGCGTCCACCTCGATAGGACAAACTGTCCAGCATACCATACAAGATACCAGACAAGTTACTAAAGAAACTACTAAAGAAGAATACCAGCCTGAAAACTCTTCATTTGAATCTTTTAAAAATAACAAAAAGAAGAAGACTAAATACTTAGATGGTACTGATCTTGCGTTATTTGCTCGAACGTTAGACTGATACATATAATATGGAGATACAAATTAAAGTACCTGAATGGGTAAACACTGATAATGAAGGCATTTGCATGTTATTTGCATTCTTACGTAGAATAGCTATTGAGTATCAGCTGACTG
>Ga0257110_1001734_pt1 | contig 10249 bp, 10 predicted proteins | sample LP_taG_7_FD_190184 | JGI IMG/M metagenome (GOLD analysis project Ga0257110, IMG submission 190184) | Marine microbial communities from Northeast Subartic Pacific Ocean, Canada - LP_J_2015_P26_10m | ecosystem: Environmental > Aquatic > Marine > Oceanic | place: Canada: Northeast Subartic Pacific... | reverse complement strand
AGTGTAAAATATACACCTGCTATAGACAATATAGTAATCAGTATTCCTACTAGACTTTTTATATCTATTGTTAGTTGACTCCTGTCGTTCAACGCTATTGTTTTGATGTCATCACTCATTTATGTTCTCCTACTAACTTATGACTGCTCTGTCTGTTACTCTTCTCCAGTTAGTGCCATCGCTAAATGCCATTACTGGACCGCCTGTTTCATTGTTTACAAATACCATATGGCCAATGTAGGCTGTAGCATCAGGAACCCCTGATACTGAATATCGTGGAAACTCAACTGGTCCTCCACTGCTTTCAACTACACCGTAATCACTATTAACTAATGCTACGACTGTGTCGGCAACACCACCATAGTCAACACTATCTGTTGCTGTGGTTGTTATTGCTCCGTAATCACTTACGGTTTCAAATAAGATTGATGATACAGAACCACCTACTGTTAATTTTGCTTCTGCTTCATTGTATGTAAATGTACTACTACCACCGACAACACCGTCATCGTTGTATTGTACATGAGTATTACTACCACCGACTGAACCAGTACTTGCTAGTGTTAATGTACCTGCGGTATCATCGTATGTAGATGTAATACCTGTACCAGCAGTTACTAAAGTATTAACTCTGTCATCGACTCTTTCGTCGGTGTAATATTTGTTAGTACCTTCAGTTATATTAGTTGTGCTAGGTGTAGTAAATGTTATGCCACCGGAACCGTCTGTTGTTAATACTTGATTAGCACTACCATCACTGGTAGGAAAACTATAAGCATCGTTTACATTAACAGTACCTGTAACTGTTATACCTGTAGCAGTTGTAATAAATTTTATGCTACTGTTATGATTTAATTGCTGTCCGCCACCGGAACTAAATAACGCAGATGTTTTAGTACCTGCTAAGTTAGATACTTGAAAGGCCCCGGATCTTAATTTTATAGATCCTGTGCCGGCATCATCTATATAACTATTGCTACCATCATGATATATTTGTAAGTCGTCACCGGTACCTAAGTTTAGTTTATTATTGTCTCCAAACTTAGCACTCGAACTTGTTCCTTTAACAATTAACGTATTTGCTTTAACAGTATTTGCTACACCATTAGGCTGAATGCTACCTGTTACAGTACCACTTAAATTTCCTACAAATGTACCAGCACTAAATGTATCACCATTAACTGTCCACTCGCCTTCGTCTTCGTCCCAACGAATATACACATTACTTTCAGCACCCCTATTTACAAGGATACCTGCGTTTGCTGTTGCTTGTTGGTTTGCGGCTAAGTCGCTGTTTAAAACAATTTCGTTATCGGCTATATTGAGAGTTTCTGTATTGATTATTGACTGAGTACCATTAACTGTTAAGTTACCTGATATTACAACATCCGTACTAAACGTGGATGCTTGGTCTACTCTGGCAAAACTAGCACTATCAACACCGTCAACGGTACCTGCGTCAAGCATATTCCATGCTACGGTGTCGCCGCTAACTGTTGCTATTTTTAGTAATGTATTACTAGAATCAAACCAAAGGTCGCCTGTTGAGATATTACTAACGTCACTAGGTGCGTCAGATGTCCCATAAATCCTAGAACCACGTTTTCCGATTCTAAAACTACTTTGCGAGGTACCTTTAGCATTCAAAATGACTGCCATTAATCTCTCTCCGATATATAACCTGTCTAGCATAATGCTAGTCTAGACTTAACGTCTAGTCAAGTCCATATGGACTTAACTATATTTATCTTTTTTATAAATATATGTATGAGTACAGATTACACAAATTGGACAGTTAATAAAATCATGTCTACACCTTTAATTGATACTGATAAACTATGCGTATTGGATATAGATGAATTCATGCATCCGGAATTGTATGCTAATATCATGGAAGAAGTTGCTAATTTAAATGATTGGTCAACACCAGAAATACAAGGAAGAGTTAACTATCATATTGGTCCAGATAAAACACATTCTAAATGGATTCAAATAGCAAGAGATACTACATGGAAGAACGAATTAGTTAACGATGCTATTAGAAATAAGTTTGAGTTTGATCACGAAATTAACATAGGCGAACCATTGATGTGGCAAGACGATAACACTAATCAAATAAGCGATGTGCATGTAGATAGTCCTGCGTATTATTATACATACCAACATTGCCTTGCTACTGATGACGAGTTTGCTCACACAGGAACAAAGTTTTGGGAAGTGGATTGCTTATATGACGAAGCAATTGATGAAGGATTAGATCCTACATTTGGGGAAGATAATCAAGCAGTTAAGTTAGGACACCAAATGCCTTATGTACCTAATAGAGCATACATACTACCACGGTCAAGCCGCGGCTGGCATTCATGTCCGGATTTGACTATTGAAGCAGACCATATGATAAGAACAATGGTTTACACTATTGTCACTAAACAAACTTAACTCTATTTAAATAAGTTTCAGGCCCACCTGATTGTTTGCCCATGGTATGATCTTTTACATAACCAGTTATATCCGCAGTATCACCTTTCTTGATACCACTTTGGCTAGAGAAGAATTTAATTAAACTGTTGTCACTATCCTTAGCAACAAACAAATAACTCTGACTTCTCCAAATGTATTTTACATGTAGAAACTCAACTGTAAACTTACCACGTTCATGTAGAATACCAACGTGTTTGCTTAATTTAGCAAGTTCTTTTTCAGTTTTGTTAAATGCTTTCTGCTTCTGTCCATTCGCATACACATTTGGCAGACTAGCAATAATTCCTACATCTTTATAATCAACATACTCTTTACCTATTAGGCCTAAGATTGTTTGTTCAAAATCACTGATACTTCTTTTAATTGCTTTGAGACTTAACCCTTTGAAGTACCTAACCATGTGCTCAACGTTTTCGTAATCTTCTGGTATAACTGTGATTGAAGGATAGTACTTATCTAAAGTTTCACTGATAGATTTTGTACTAAATTTTTCAATACCCATTGAGTGGTTAATAATAAAAAGATTAGGCAATTTTATATGAATACCGGATTCATCTTCTTTGATAGGATGATCCTTTTTAACATACCCGTTATTTAATCTAGTAACAGCAATAGATAATGTTAAAAGATCTTTTAAATTAAATTGATCTTGAAACCATTTGCCTGATGGTGCTTTAATTTTTTGTACTGTCATTAGTCGTCCAACCCATGAACATAATTGTCGTTCTTTTCTTTGTAGCCATAAAAAGAACCTTCCTTAGGCTCTTTCTTTTTAGCATCGCTATCCTTACTTGCCTTAAGAGGATCGAGTAACACTCTTTCCCTTCTCGACAGTTGAATGTTTTCTACCTTATCGTACACTAAGCAACCTCTATCATGCTTAGTGGTACATTGTAAGAACGACCACGCATATCAACTACAGCCTTCTTGATGTTCACTTTAGTAACTACACCAGGAGTACGTTTTGTTTTTTGTACTACCCACACATTGTCACCAACTGAAATACTAGACTTAGCATTAATGGTTTTAACTGAATTAACGAACGAACTTAACTCATTAAGTTCTGCTAGGCTGAAATCACCTGTTCGAATTGCTCTTTTAATCTCTATCATGTTCATAAAAACTCCTACCTTTTTGTTAAACTATGTGCATATTATACCGGAATTCGTGGCAAAGGTCAACCTAATTTACAATTAAATTGTATATTTCTTCCCAATTTGTCACAACATTTGCGTGTCCTGTGTAGTCCATGTTATGTCCGTGTTCCACTAATATAGCATTTAACCCAGCATCTGTGCCCCAATCGGCATTCTGTGGCTTATCTTCTATCCAATATGCTCCAGGGTACTTAGCACCATACTCCTGTAGTATTACGTCCTTATCAGCACCTGTATCTAGGCACACTACTTTCTTAAAAGCATCGCCCATTAGTTTCTTAAGATTACGTTCTCTAAGATACTGAGCATACGGATCTGTACTTAGGCTTGTAATTGCTATGAAGTCATACCTATGCTTTTCATGTAGCAGTTTGATGTAATATTGTGCGTCACGCAATGGAGGTAAGAAACCTATTGCGGCACTTTCGTTAAATTGCTTAACAAGTTTATGACCCTGGTTACGGCTAATACCGTACCTGTCACCAATGCTGTACATGAACTGAAAGCCTTCGACTTTCTCATGTCCGTGATGCTCCATCCAAATGCTAAAACCTTCTTCCCAGTCTAAACATACGCCATCGCAGTCTGTTAGAATTACTTTATTTTTTCTCATACTTTACTCCTCACTATAATTGCATATTATACAGCAAAGCCTAGGAAATGTCAAGTGAATTGTATAGTTCTATCTCTTTAATTATGTGATCGATAAATCCTTGCTTATGTTCTTTAGCAAATGATCTAAATTTATTTTTATGTTCTTCTGTTAACCAATCAGCAGACGGATCTATGTGTAACATATCCATATTATATAAATCCTTTATAAGTGTGCTTACTTGATCTAAATGTACAAAGTCACAATCTAGTTGTGAAACTTTATACATATATGGTTGTAAATGAAAGTCAGCAAAAGGGTGATCTATACAAAATGCTATTAGATTAACAAATTTATCTTTTGACATATCATCATAAAATTGTAAGAAACCATCCTTGCCACTTAACTGTAACAACATTTCACAACCGCTTATAAATCTATCAACAGGATTTCTAATTATTACATAATGTTTATCAAAGTCTTTAGAAAACATATTTCTTATCAACATGTAAAGATCAACTGTTGACATATTCATACTCATAGATGGATGCCACCTAGATGATTCCATCGTGTTGTAGTAATTTGCTGGTATAGGTGTTTTAGATATAATAGGTGTTAAAAAATTGTGTGCCTGACTGATAGGCATATTACGATTAGTTGTTAAAGGATGTATGGTTTCAGATAAAGATGTGCTACCTACACGACCCGGCGCAAATATTGTTATGCGTTTATCTAAGTCTAATAGTATCATATAGTTCTATCTCTTTAGCAAAGTTGTTGTCCTTGCTAATTAATGCGGCGTTATTATTAAAAAAGTGTAAGCCGCAATCTATACGAAACTTGTTAATTTCTTTTGTAGTGTTATCCCATTGCTCAGGATCTGTGTCTCGTGTAAAGTCTGTATGGGTAACTTTTTCAACATCAATTCCCTGTGTCCATAATGGAGCACTAGGTACATGTTCAGCATCAATATTATAAATGTCTTTGAGTAATGTATTAATGTCTTTCATGTGTACATATTCACACTCTATATTTTTAATTCTATTTAAGAACGGTTTAACATGATAATCATACTCGTCGTCGCTGTATGCTAAATCCCATAAGTCAGATAAAGTATGCGAGTTATTGTATTGATATGCTTTCCACTCGTCGTTATGCCACCAATTAATAAGTGTTTCAAACCCACTTATTGCTCTACTTAATGGATCTCTAATAAACACATAATGCTTAAATTCTTTATCAGCATATAATTTTCTATACATTAAGTATGAATCAGCAACCGGCAACGAATACCAAAATTCTGTGTTACTAATTAACTCTTGTATGTTAGCAGGCATGTTACTGCTAGTGATAAACTTTAGACGTTCTGCTCTAAAGAACTTGTCATCGGGCTCTGTTGTTAGGTGTTGTAAATTATAACCTAATGCTGTAGAGCCGCATTTGCCTGGAGCAAATAATGTTAGTTGTCTATCGAAGTCTATTATAAGCATAAAGTTACTTATCAAAAAAAAGCACTCCGAAGAGTGCTTTTTCCGTTTGTTTTGATTAGTCTAAACTATTCAAATAATTACACTACATATTTATATTCAACAACACCAACTACGACACCTGCTGTAGGTGTAGCCGCTGTAGAGCCGTTTGCTTGAACAAACTGCACTTGTACAGAAGCATTTTTAGTTAATGCACTTGCGAATGGTAAATCTACAACATAAGTTCCAACTGCGATATCGTTTGCTGTTGCGGCAACTAGTGTATTACCACTACCACCGTTATCTTTAACAACCATACCGTCTACTGAACCACCTGCTAACAACGTTGTAACGTCAAGAATAACTCTACTTGCGTAATAAGTTCTTCCTGATACGTTAGGTATTGTACCTATATCAAAAGTAGCGTCACTGCTGTCTGCTGTGAAACTTGCTCTGACTGTAAGGCCATCACCACCGTTATTATCGACATAGTCTTTAACTGCCGCTGAAGTTGGAATACTAGTATCATTGTCTGATGCCGCTATTCCTTCTGCTTCGTCTACAAACTTAGTAACTGCAATACTTTCACCACTGTCAGTCAACGTACCAAAAGATACAATTCCTGTGGCTGTTAAAGCCCCAGTATTAACTGCTGTTAGGCTGTTTAGTGTTGAGTCTAGGTTAAACGTTACGTCATCCGCTGTATTGGTTGAAGTAATGTTTGTTCCACCTAAAAGTTTAAGTTTGTCAGTCGCTAATGCTACAACGTTATCCGCCGCATCATCTGACTGAATTGTTAAAGAAGTAGTAATTGATGCTTCACCGGCCGCTGTTAAACGTCCTTGAGCATCAACTGTGAAAGTTGCTACTGCTGTAGCACTTCCGTAACTTGCCGCTGTAACAGCCGTGTTATCTAGACCTAATGTTACTGCACTTGCGCCGGAGGCTGATGTTATACCAGTTCCACCTGCGATAGTTAATGTACCACTGTCTAAGTCTAAAGTTCTACTTGTTCCGTCGTCACCAGTAAATGCTAAGTCATCATCTCTATCTAAGCCATCAACGTATGCTTTCATGTTAGTGTTAGCGGTTGAAACTGTTGAGTTTAGAGTTGATACTTGCCCATCTACGAATGCTTTTACAGATTGCTGTGAAGGTAACTTAGTAGCACTATCAGAAGCCATATTGTCTTCGTCAATTAATGCGTTAGTTATTCTAGCGTCTGCTCTTGCGTTAGTGAAGTAAAGGTTAGTTGAACCTTCGCTTACGTCATCAGTATCTTGAGCATCAACGTATGCTTTAATAGATTCTGAAGTAGCACCTGTTGTTGCACTTGCTGTACCCATAGAGTCGTCATCTAAGAATGCTGTGATTGAAGCACCACTTGCACCTGTGAATGATGTACCTTTAACATCTGCCGCTTCAAAATCTGCTACGGTGAATGTTAATGTGCCTGTACTTGAACCTGTGAAGGATCCTGTACCTGCTACGACTTTATCTTCTGATTCGTCCCACCCAATAAATACGTTATCACTATCACCACGTTCGATAACTAAACCGACGTCGTTTGCTGGAGTACCAGTAGTGCCTGTTGCTAATTCTAAAATAGAATCCGCAATAGTTGTATTTGTTGAAGAGACTGTTGTTGTACTACCGTTAACTGTTAGAGACCCAGTAATAACTGCGTCACCGTTTACACTAACTGTAGTTGCTGTAATGTCATTTGAAAGTAATGATCCTTGAACATCAACGTTGGCGGCTCTAATAGCCTTAAGAGTTGAGCCGTCTGATCCAGTAAATTCATAACGATCGTTCGCTGAACTCCACTTAAATCTGCCGCCACCCTTGCCAAGTTGTACATCATTGGATATACCTTTTAGACCAAAATTCTTTACATCTGCCATTTTGTCTTTCTCCTTGGAGTTTTGAGGGTATTCATTTCCCCCTTTCAATTTTTACATTGTTCCGGAATAATGTGTGTCTAGATGTGTTGTATATGTATTTATCAAACCTGCCAGAAATAGTGGCACGACTATTAGATTATGGTATTTAAATGTAAGTTACTTTGACTGTAACGTTTCCAGCGGTTGCTGAATAATGATTAACGCGGAAGTTTGTTTCAAACTCTGCTGAATTACTTGAAGGCCATATGTATTCTGGATTACTTAAATAGCCGCCTACAGCGCCTGGGTCGTTATCATCTGGTCCATGTAGTAAGTCGTTGTCTGTGGTAGTACCGACTTCAATTGTAGTGTCTTGCGAACCACCAGTAAATGGTGTGTGTATATCTATACTGACACTTTGTATTTTACCACCTGGTGATACGTTTCCTAAGTCATAGTTTTGACTGTTACCAAACCCGCTAATTGGTGCTGTTACGTTCAATGTAAGCGTCTGTGCGTCGGTATTAGCACTATCTTGGTCACTTACCTTAGTCCAAGCACTTCCATCATACAAGTATAATGCCCATTCGCCTACACCGTTATCTAGTACATAAGCCTGGTCACCTGTTGTAGGTGTTAGTGAATTTCTAGCACTGATAGTATTAACAACTGTGATACTAGCACTTCTAATACCTTGTTCAACATTCATTGCTAAGGGAAACATTCCGTTGTGTACACTATAAACACCCATACCATTTTCAAAGTTACCTGTGCTATCAAATATATCTATTGGTCCACCGTCTGTTCTAGCAAGTTTAAGTTTATTACCTGTACTTGCTGATGTAAATGTTGGTAGTCCTGATACGTTACTTGAACCTATGTATGGATTACCATTAGCATCATTGGCGTTTGAAAATATATTAATAGCATTACCGTTTGCTTCTGTGAGTGTTAGTACACTACTTGTAAATGTAGCAGTTAGATTTGGAATACTTGCGGCATTAATATCAGTTGCCATGTCTTCTGGAATAGCAACTGCTATACCATACGCACTTTGGCCTGCGGCGTTGGTTGTAAAGGTTACAGTAGTGTTACCACTACCGCCATTAAAGATAGCACTAAATGATGTATATCCACCAACCAATCCGTATGCTGTACCACTAGCACTTGAACTCACTGTTGTTGGTGCTGGTGATTGGCTTGCTACTATACTTGTTCCGCTTAGTCCATTTATTTGACTAACCGTTTCTGTTAATGTACTACTAAACCCTGCGCCATTAAACGTATGACTTACACCGTTGAATATAATTGTTGTACCGTCTGCTACTGTTGGGTTAATTGTTGAACCAATAGTATTTGTTTCTTCAGCATTTGCTATTTTTAAAAACATTATCTTACCAGTATCAGATGTAGTTAAGTCTCCATCTATATCTGCGTAAATAAAGTCTCCAGCACTACCGGGTATTGCTGGTACAAAGTCTATAATTCTGTTGTTTGGTGATACCATGAACGCATCTGGTCCTGGACCGTTTTCAACTACTACACCAAATGCTTTACTAACAAGAGCGGCATTGGCCTTAACAAAAGAGCCTGTATCACTTACAGCAATAACATCACCTATAGCAAAACCGTGTGCAGTTTTTTCTAGTAGGTAATTTAATTGTGGGTTTAAGTATTGGAATCTGCTGTTCACGTTAGCATAAAAGTCCGAACTTACAATTCCACTTGGGAGTGGATCTAACATTGGATGGCCGCTTTCGTTTAGTGTGAATATTACAGCACTACCTGTACCAAATATACCATTACCTGTGTTACTTCTAAATGTATTATAACGTGCTACATCTTCTACTTCGCATGTTACTGCTGTAGAACTCTTAGCAGTTACTGATGTAATCTTAAGACATTGTCCTGTACTAGCACCTGCTATCCAGTCACCAACTGTGACATCTAATCCGTTAAACTCTCTGTCTTTTCTTGTTAAGTGGGAACCATGTGATTGTGATGTAACAGTTAAAACAATAGTCCACTTATAAAATTTTGGTGAACTACCACCTGAGTGCCATCTGTCACCTGAACCATTGGCATGTGCCCATTGGGTTTTGCCTGTGATACTACTACAGTTTACGCCTAATACTTTATTGGGTACATTGAGTTCTATTTGACTAGTCTTATAAGACATAGTATTACTCCGCCATTACAAACGTTATCCAAGCATGGGTGCTTGTTCCAAACGATCTACTGGCTCCTGTAATACCTTCTGTTACTTTTAAGTCTACATTAGCATCACTTGAGAAACTACCAAATGCTGTTGGTGAGCCTGAAGAACCACCGCCATCAACTGTTCTTGTTGTCCAGTCACCACTTACAGCATTAAAGTTATATTTGTTTGCCGCATAGTTGTAACCATGTGCCATAATTGCTACTGGTGGATAATCGAATCCTGTAAATTGTACTTCTATTTCAGCACCAGTATCACTTGTAACTGTTGTTGCGTTAATGCCTGCTGTAGTATCGGATATACTTGTTAATGCTCCTGAAGTACTATAGTTTAATTTTAATCTTTCGTATGTGCTACCACGTGTTACTGAGCCGCCACCGCCACCACTAATTGTAATTGTTTTAGTTGCGCCTGTTCCTGATGCTGTAACACCTGAACCTACAAAGTTA
>Ga0257110_1001733_pt1 | contig 10250 bp, 10 predicted proteins | sample LP_taG_7_FD_190184 | JGI IMG/M metagenome (GOLD analysis project Ga0257110, IMG submission 190184) | Marine microbial communities from Northeast Subartic Pacific Ocean, Canada - LP_J_2015_P26_10m | ecosystem: Environmental > Aquatic > Marine > Oceanic | place: Canada: Northeast Subartic Pacific... | reverse complement strand
TACCAAAAACTTATTGGGCACAAGTTGAAGGAACGGCAACAGATAAAGACTGTGCTGCTCTAATCAAAGGCGTTAAATTAAAAGACGGTATAGCAAGAGCTGTTTCATGTAGAATCCTAAAAGAACCAGACCTTTGGGATAGAGTTCCACCAATACGTGTTCGCAAGACAGTACCTGATAGTTGGATTGAAATTGTTATTGATGAGGGTAGAAATCGTCAAATTAGAAGAATGACCGCTACTGTAAATTTACCAACACTTAGACTTGTGCGAGTTGCGATTGGAGAATGGTCGCTAAAAGGTCTAGAATTAGGTAAATATCAGATAATTACAGGATAACCCATGAATGAATCAGGAAAATGTCAATGCGGTGAAATATCCTACTCGTTTAATAGAAATAATGTTATATCAGCTCATCATTGTCACTGTAAAGACTGTCAAAGGTCTACTGGTTCTGGTAAGGCAACTATCTTGTTTATTGCAAAGAAGCACATAGATATGATTGGTACTCCTAAATTTTATGAGGTTAAAGGATCTTCTGGATCTCATATAAAAAGAGGCTTTTGTGAAAATTGTGGTTCTGGAATATTAAGTTATTCTAAAGAAATTCCTCATATAAATTATATTAAAGCTGGAACCTTAGATGATTCTAGTTGGATTAATGTTGATTCCAATTTTTTTGTAGATTCATCATACGATTGGAATAAGCCAGATGAGTCTATAAAAAGCTTTAAAGGTAATCCTAGTTTGACCTCAAATATTAAAACTTTATTTAAATCATTTTGAGAAAATGAAATTTATAGCTCAAAAAATAAAAAAACTATGGATAATAATTCTAACTATTATTTTAATATCTATTTTCTTATTTACCTTTGCTTCAAATTATGAACCTTCAGAGAATATTCAAATTGACTCTCATAAAGATAATGTAATGAGATTTGATAATATTGAAGAATGTTCGATCTATGTTACTAAAATGGATTCAAAATCTGGGTATCCAAAACGAAGTGATGCTGGAACCTTATTTTATTGTCAAAGTGATAGGGTGATAATAAAAAATAATTAATATGAAGATAAGAACTAGAAATAATATATATAGATTAATAATGATGGTTTTTGTTTTTTATTTTATGTTTGGTTCCTACATTTAACTTCAAAATGAATGATGCAAAAAAGGATTGGTTGTATGGAGATTCAAAAAAAGATAGACAAGGAAGATTAATTTATTTTATAGGTTATTCTGAAGACACTAACTCTAAAGGTGATTCAATAGAATTATGGGAACCTGAAGACATTTTCTTAAATACAAATAAAACTAACTAAGCTTTGGTGATTTGTTTTTTTGGATCGTAAAAAGGCTTTTCAACAACAGTGGCATTAGCATTGATACCATCCATATTAATTGTTAATTGGCTCCCAATGTCAGCATAATCTATATGAACCATAGCTAAGGCAATATTCTGCTTTAAACGGGGTGAATAAACTGCAGAAGTAACTTTTCCAACAACCTTATCTTTAAAAGAGATATTCCAATAACGAGTATTAGGTCCAGCCATTGGCTCCCCTTCTATTATTAAACCAACTTGTTTTCTTGTAATGCCTTCTTTTGAAATTCTTAAAAGTGCATCTTTTCCAATAAAATTGAAATCTTTATCAAGGTCGATTAGTCGATCCATGCCAAGTTCTAATGGATTCGTTTCAATATTCATATCAGATTGATATGAGAGCATCCCACCCTCTATTCTTCTAATAGTCGATGTATGTCCAGGAAAAAGACCAATGCCCTTTCCAGTTTGCATGATAGTTTCATAAACCTCATCACCGTCATCTGTATTTAATAAAAATATTTCGTATCCTAATTCACTTGACCAGCCTGTTCTTGAGACTAATAGATTGATTTTTCCTAATTTAAGATTCTTAAACCAGTAATATTTAAGGTCTTCTATTTCTTTTCCAAATAATTTAATCATGATATCTCTAGATTTTGGACCTTGGAGCTGCAAAGGAGAGACATCTGGCTCTGATATTTCGACATCATAATCATTTTTAGCATTTAGACCTTGTGCCCAAAAGAGAACATCACTGTCAGCTAATGAGAACCAATAACAATCTTCTTCAACACGAAGTAAGATCGGATCATTTAAGATGCCGCCATACTGATTGGTTAGAATTACATACTTACATTGTCCAACCTTCATTTGCGATAAATCTCTAGGCGTCATCATTTGGACAAACTTTGAGGCATCTGGTCCTTTTACCATAACCTGTCTTTCTACTGCGACATCACAAAGAATGGCATCATTAACTAGGTTCCAAAAATTCTGCTCTGGATTTCCAAAATCTCGAGGAATGTACATATGGTTATATACAGAAAAGCCTTGAGCTCCCCATCTAACAGTTGCATCAAAAAATGGACTTTTACGAATTTGAGTTCCAAAACCAAAATTACTTAAGCTTTCGTTATTTGTTTTCATGTCATTTTGCATTTTGTAATATTATCAATTTATGTATTAGAAATGCGAGCTTTTTATCAAGAGATTAAGTTAATATAGTCACTAGAAAACTTAAATTAATAAAATGAAATTATATTCCTTTTTGATCATCGCTTTTTTAACATTAAATATATCTGCAGAGTTCGATACGAAATGTTCAATACTAATAACTAAAAGACTTCAATCTAGTGAAGATGCTTATAAAGATGCTTTAAATAAAATTAGTCAATGTAATAAATATGACATTTTGTCAGTTACAAGTTTTTTAGAAGAATCTATTAGCAAGGTATATATAACTGATTTAATACAGACCTACTGTATGTTTGATCACGAAATTATTACATTGTTGAATGAAAAGACATCAAATCTAAGCTGCGTTCACAGAGGCAGTAAAAGAAACGAAAGAAAATTTAATAACTAATTTTCTTTTTTAAGCGATTAACAAATTACGAGCCATACGAACAAGAAACATAATAGATACAAAAAATACTCCTGTCCTTATAAATGGATATGAATATACGTTAGCAATCCCAAGAACTAGGTATATAAGTCTTGTAATTAACCAACATTCAGCTAATTGCTCATTTGCAACTTCTAGCTGAATAGATAGAACAGCTAAAACTAGGAATATAGGCAATGACTCTCTAAAATTATGAACTGCAACTAAAGCCCTTTTAGATGCATCTGAAAGATCTAAGGACCCTCCTTTAGTGCTCAAGAAGTTCATGACAGGTACTTTGCCAATAGACAATAGCATTGGTGTCATGAGTTGAATTAAATAGAAAAGAGCAGTGATTAAAATTAGATCTAACATTTATAAAACGATTAATGAATTGTTTCATAATCCTATTACAAATTATAAAAAAATCAATATATAGATAGTTAAAGTTAATTATTTATTAAAGCTATATCTTCAGACTTTATCAATTTATTGTCTATATTTTCAAGAAAAGGTTTGAGCTGAGTTGCATAAGGCTTCCATCTACCCATACCTTTTGTATTAATTGGTTGTCTGACTTGCTCCGAACTTGCTGTTCTTACCGATCTTTCAGTTTCATGGAAAGAAACACAACTCTGCTCAAAAGGCAGATCAAGGAAATCAAGAATTCGTCTTACTTGATGCTCAAGATTATCAATAACATCTTCATTATTTACTTGTAATATTTTATTTGGTAAAACCTTGTTCCAATGATCCATCAATTTAATATAGCTATTATAATAATTTGAAGCCTCTGCAAGACCGTATGTAAATTCCTGACCTTGTGCAAATAGTTGCTTGTACATACTGAAGCAGCAATCTAGCGGGTATCTTCTAGCATCAATTATTTTTGCATTAGGAAGAACTAAATGTATTAAGGCAATATGCCTAAAATTATTAGGCATTTTATCTGTGAATCTTGGTGCATCTTTTCTATGAATTTTTGTTTCATCAACATATTTCTTACCCATATCAAGTCTCTGCTCAAGAGTGAGAGATTCCATAGTTTGAGGATAATTACCTAAACTACCAAAAATATCTTCGCCCCTAAGACTCTGAGCCATTGATAAAATATTTGGGAGCTCTAGTGTGCCATCTACCATTGAGTGTGATGATATTATTTGCTCAATAAGTGTGGAACCAGATCTAGGTAATCCTAAGATAAAAATTGGATCTTTATTTTCATATCCTCCATCACCAATTTTTTTAAAGAATTCATCATCACAAACATCAATTTGAGCTTGAATTTCTTTATTCATTCTTTTGATTGTATATTTGCTTTGCTCTCTTTTAATTCTATTTCCGTTCTCTAGATTATTAAAAGCCTCTTCGTATTGACCTTTTGATTCACAACCTTGAGCTAAGGCAAAATGAAAATAAGCCTTTTCTTTTAATGGCAAATCAACTCTTTTAATTTGATCTCTCATTCTATCAAATTCAATATCCTCAAATTTATAAGTCTTTAAATTAGCAAGAGAGAAAAATGCTTCGCCATGATCTTGTTTTGAATTATATGCTGATTGATATATTTTTATGGCCTCATCTGTCCTTCCTAATGTCTTAAGAGCATGTCCTTTTGAGGTTAGTGTATTTGTGTCTCTTGGTGCAACATTTAAGATTTCATCCATTAAGTTGATTGCTGACTCGTGATTACCTGATTGCATTAATTCAATAGCTTTCTGTGATTTAAATGAAATATTGTCTGGATACTTTTTACATAAGTACTCAGCTTGTTCCATTGTTTGGATAAACTTTTGTCTCTTGCGAAGAATTAAAAGATACTTAACCCTTAGCTCAGTATTTTCTGGGTTAAATGATATTGCACTCTTTAATAAAAATTCTGCATCATCAAAATGGCCTAATTTAGCAGCTATATCTGATAACAATGCCATTGCATTAGTATCCTTGGGATGCAGTTTAAGATATTCTCGACATTTTTTTTCAGCATCTTTAACATTTCCCTCATTAAGGATTTGATTGATATGCAATAAGATACTTGGCAAGGATTCAAATTTATTAATTTGCTCTAAAGCATATTCTGCGGCTGCAGTATCATTTAATTCAATAAAATATGTATGAAGAGATTTCCATGATGCTACTAACGCTGGATTTAGTTCACAGGCTTGTCTGTAATAATTAATTGCTTGAGATTGATTGCCTTTATCTCTATGCATATGTGCATATTCTTGATAGGCCCTTCCCATGTCTGGAGCATGCGTAAGCAAACGTTTAATATACTTTTCGGACTCACCAAATTGTTTTAAATACCTGGTGCATACAGCTCCAAGATATAAACTGTCTACATGTTTTGGATTAGAAGTTAAATTTATTTTAATAAACCTTAAGGCTTCTTCAAATTTATGATCTCTCAGTAAAAGACTTACTTTGTTAAAATCAAGCTGTTTTGAATCCATAGGTTTTTGAAATAGGCGTTATATAAATGTTAACTTATAGGTATTAAAAAAGGGAGTCTAAACTCCCTTTAAGTTATATATATTAATATTTAGAATGATTTCTTATATCGAATACCTATAGTTAGTGGACGAATATAAGTAACACGCTCTCTGTCAAAAACAAAGTTGTTATTAATTTCCCCTCTCTCATCGGTTATATTCTCAATATACATTTCAGCTGTCATCTCATCGTTGCTGAATCCAGCTCTCATATCAAAGGCAGTATAGCCTTCAATTTGCGCTCTATTCATCTGCATGATATCTCCAAAGCTGTCATCAGTCGTATTCATTTGAGCTACAACATGTCCCATCATTCCGCCATCCATTGGGAATTCTTGTCTAATATTAATATTAGCTTGGAAACCAGGAGCAAATGCAAGTTCTTGTCCAACAACTACGTCATTAGTAGGTACTAATTTTGCAGTAACTTCACTATCAAGTGAGGAGAAGGCACCACGAATAGATAGGCCATCTCTTAGTGGATAATATTCAAAATCTCCTTCTATACCAGTTATTTCTGCATCAGCAGCGTTATCTGAGAAGAACAAGTTAACAATTGATGGGTCAAAGATTGTTGATTGTAAACCAGCAACTTCAACAAAGAAGACACTTCCATTAAATCTTAGTCTTCCATCCATTTTTACCGTTTTCCAACCAAATTCATAGTTATCAACTGTGTCTGAATCAATTGAAGCTGGGACAACATATGAGCCATCTGCATTGCTTGAGCCAACAGGTCTGTTAAGCAATCCTGGTCTATATCCTTCTGAATATGTTACATAGTACATAGTATCTTCATCAGGAGTCCATTTAGCAGTTGCTTTAATAATGGTTCCATCGCTTTCTGCTTTATCAGGATTGCCAGCTGGATTACCAGGGGCAAACTGTGTAGATAAATTCGCACCATAAGCCTGACCGTCAGTACCGCCAGAATTAAAGAATGATGAGTTAGCACTTCCTTCAAAGTCAACTTCACTTTCGTAATATCGTGCACCTAAAGTAATGTCCATCGTATCTGACATTTCAAAAGTAACTTCACCAAAGACTCCAAACTGCTCATCAGTTCTTAAAATATCATTAAAGAATATTACTGGAGCTGTGTATGGACCACCGCCTGAGAACCAACCGGCTCCTGCATTACGAAGATTACCTGAAACAGAAACATCGGTTAATGGATAGTTATCCGCCCAGTTGTATGCAGCAATATTTAATGAACCAGGATAAGTAAATAAATTTAGTTCCTGAAGCTCTGTACTTCCTGAAAATACACCAAATGTAGCTGAAGTTGTATCATTAATAGCAGTGTTTACTCTTAACTCATGAGTTTCTACTTCAGTCTTAGTACTTGAACGAACTAGTAAGTTTGGGGCATAACATGTGCTACCTGCACCAGCTGCTGTTGAGCTTGAAGCTTGATAGACAGTGTAGTCACAAACATAGTACGGAAGATATTGACCAACAAATAAATAATCAGTGTAATCTACATCTTGTTGTGTATCTCTATCAGTGTATGCACCTGCATATATAACTTCTAGATCACCTATAGTTCCCTCTAGAGTAATACTCATATTGTCATATTCATCGCTAATACTGTTATCAGTATATGTTTGAATCTCTAGGTCACCTAAAGTTGGGTCAGCATAAAAAACACCATCTGAATCAATAGTTTGACTAGAGTAAGACACTAAGGCACTCCAGTTGTCATTAATTTCATGCATTAGACTTGATCTATAACCGACATATTCTGATGAATTAACGTCTTCTTTTTCTATCGCATTAGCATTAACAAAGTTAACTGCAGAAAGATCAGCGCCAACTCTAAAGCCAGCTCTACTTGAACCAACAGGTACTCCGTTAGCTCTCATAGTTCCACCAGGTCTCCAACGAGCTGATTGTGAAGTATTTACAGTACCAGCAACTTGATCAATATATCCGCCTCTTTCATCTCTATAAGCAACAAATCTGACAGCAGTACTATCTCCTACTGGAATATTAGTAACAGCTTCAAATTTATTACCTTGTGATCCATCAGGCATAAATCTTGTTTCAATTTCAAAGTTACTTGCAGATTCACCAATTTGAGGTTTATTTGTAATCATTCTAACAACACCAGATTGAGAACCAGAACCAAAAAGAGTGCCTTGTGGTCCAGATAGAACCTCAATACGAGCAATATCTGCTGCATAGACATCTAAATTCCTACCAGGTTGTGCCAAGGGTTGCTCATCAAGGTAAAAAGACACGTTAGGTGCTAAACCTGCAACACCAGCAGTTGTAAGGTTAGGTGTTGTGGAAGCAAGACCTCTAATGTATATGGTACTTTGACCTGGACCTGAGCCACCGGCAGTTACTCCTGGAAGATCTAATAAATAATCTTCAAATACATTGATTCCTCTTTCTTCAAGATCTTCTTCTTTAATAGCAGAAACTGATAAAGGTACGTCTTGTAAACTTTCCGATCTTTTTCGAGCTGTAACGACGATTTCCTCGACGGTAGCTTGACTTTGTGCTCCTACGATTCCTGTAAAAACCGATGCATTAATAAGTGCAAAAGTTGATAAGGAAGGTATTATTTTGTTTTGAACTTTTTTGAAGTGTTCTAACATTTGATATCCCCTATAAATATATATATTAAAATAACTTCTATATATAAATATAAGATATGTACATATAGAAATAACTACTTCCTAGAGTGTAGTAGATTCAAATAAAGTATGCAAATTTGGTTGTGCAATAAATATCATTCAATATTTATATACACCTAGATAATTGAAAATAATTATGTTTCACTAAATATCATTAAAATCATCACATTTAAATAATGGAAAACATAAATAAAGCGAGATTTCTAACTTCTGTCTTTTTGTTAACTTTAATAACTAGCATCGTTTATACAAACTTGGATGCTTCAGCTGCACTATTTCAAACAATGTTGCGTCTTTTATCTGAATATTTAGGATGGTTTATTATTTTGATTGCAAATGGCTTTTTAGTCTTTTCAATATATTTAATATTTACAAAATATAAAAATATAAGGCTTGGCGGAAATGATGCTAAACCTAAATATAGTTACTCCAATTGGATAGCTATGTTATTTAGTGCTGGCTTAGGTATTGGTCTATTGTTTTATGGGGTTGCAGAACCAATTGGAAATTTGAACGATTATCCAGAAATGATAGCGGGAGATCTTTCTTATAATGCAGGTAAGGCGCTTAGCTTAACTAATTTACATTGGGGACTTCACGGATGGGCAATTTATTCTGCTTTAGGACTTTGTTTTGCATTTGCGTCTTACAATAAAAAGAAAGCTTTTAGAGTAAGTTCTTTATTAGGAACAAAAGTTGAAAATAATGCTTTGCTAGCAGCCGCTATTGATGTGATCGCAATATTAACAACAATTATAGGTATAGCTACATCCTTGGGTTTGGGTGCTTCTCAAATTAATGGTGGATTAGATTATGTCTATAATATTCAGATAAATGAATTTGTAATTATTGTTCTAATAACAATTATTGGTTTAATAAGTGTTTGTCTAGGCCTTGATGTTGGTATTAAGAGGCTTTCTCAATTAAATATGATGATAGCTATAGTTTTAGTACTACTTGTATTAATTTTAGGTCCTACAATATTTATATTAAATGCGATGGTTCAAAATGCAGGTCTGTACATAAATCAAATTATCCAGCTATCTACATGGACAGAAGCCTACAACGATTCAACTTATCAAAATGGATATACCTTATTTTATTTTACATGGTGGTTTGCTTGGGCACCCTTTGTATCTTTGTTCATCGCAAGAATATCTTATGGAAGAACTATTAAAGAATTTATAATAGGAGTTCTTCTGGTTCCATCATTAATAGTATTTATTTGGATGGGTGTTTTTGGTAATGCTGCAATCTATCAAGTTCTAAACAATGTTGGTGATATAAGTGGTGCTGTTAGTAATAATGCTAGTACGGCTTTGTTTGTATTATTTGATAATCTTTTATTTACTAAAGCTCTTTCAACTATTTCATTAATATTAATTGTAACTTTTTTTGTTACTTCTTCTGATTCTGGTGCGTTAGTAGCTTCAATGCTCTCTTCAAAAAAGCATGTTGATATAACAAGTGATTCCCCTCTGTTATCAAGAATTACATGGGCTATTTTGCTTGGTGTAGTTGCTGCAGTTCTTTTAAAGGCCGGTGGTCTTGGTGCGCTTCAAACTGCTGTTGTAATATTTGGCGTGCCTTTTTCTATTATTACGGCTTTTGCTTGCAGAGAGTTCTATAATTCACTAGAGGAAGAGCTGAATAATTAATTAATGTAGTTCTTCGTCTATATCTTTTAATTCTTCTTCATCCATTTCGTCTTCATATAAATAGGTATCCATCTCACTTTCTTTTTTATTGAATCTTTTTGCAATAATTAAAGCAAATACTACTAATATTAAAATTAAACCTAGTTGATATGTCATTGTGTATTCCCTTCTTTATTTAGTTGATTTATCCTATCTTAACCTTAAATTATCATATTATTAAATGGATGCTTTAGATAACATTTTAAACAGAGTCTCTGCTAGACAGCTAACAGAACCTCATCCAAATTCCTCAGAAATGGATATTGTCTATCAAGCAGCTCTTAGAGCACCTGATCATGCATGGCTTAGACCAAGCAGCTTTATTGAAGTTAAAGGGGAAGGATTGAATAAACTTTCTTCAATATTTGAAGAATTTGCTAAAACGTTACCAAATGTAAGCGAAGAAATAATTGATAAATATAAGAATGCTCCTTTTAGAGCTCCCATGTTAATAATTTTAGTCAATACGTATAAAGAACATCCTAA
>Ga0257110_1001731_pt1 | contig 10257 bp, 9 predicted proteins | sample LP_taG_7_FD_190184 | JGI IMG/M metagenome (GOLD analysis project Ga0257110, IMG submission 190184) | Marine microbial communities from Northeast Subartic Pacific Ocean, Canada - LP_J_2015_P26_10m | ecosystem: Environmental > Aquatic > Marine > Oceanic | place: Canada: Northeast Subartic Pacific... | reverse complement strand
GAAGTATCGAAAATTACGATAAAAATTTGGCTTTCCTCTTTAGTGATCTGAAAAAGGATTTTAATGCGCCAAACGCAAAGTTTGTATGCGCCACATTGGGTGAGCATGACAAAAGCGCAACTCTTTCTAAAAAGATGTTTAATTTCGCCGGTCTTCCAGAATTCAAAAATGAAGCAGCGGTTTTCTATTCGAAACCTGTTTCAAAGGGTGGTGGTGCTAATGGCCACTACGGGGGCAATCCCGAAACCTATATGAATGTGGGTGAGGGCATGGGAAAAGCGATGGTGGATTTGCTCAGCAAGTGAGGGGCAGGAAACCTATCCCGTCATTATCTTAGTCCTGAGGAAGCCTTTGATCTAGCTAGCAAAGTTGCGATAAGAGCGCGCTCATTAACTTCGGTTTCACGTGATTTTCGGTCTTCTACCTGCTCGCCCCTTTTGCGATCATTTATATCTTTGGGTTGAAGCGTTGATGCGAGGACCTAAAGTCGTGTTTCAATTTCGGTCACGAATTAAAATCGTTGGGAGTTTTTGGTTCAGCCGATAAAAGCGAGGCTGCCCAAAGGAACAAAGGTGCGACGATAGTCAGTCCGATAGATTATTTTAATTAGCAGCGGCGGGATATTTATCGTGGAGTCTTTCCCAGTAGGAGGACCAGTATTTATCGTAGTAATCGAGCCCTGCTTTCTTAATGTGTTCGAGTTCCTCTACAACTGGAGCCTTGGCTGGGTTGTAGCCCTTGAGGTGGTTCTGTCCGGCCCGTTTCCGTGGTGAGACAAAACGCCATTGACTCTCGCCTAAGACATCAGCGCAGAGTTTTGCGAGGGCTGGATCGTATGCTTTGAGTTGTTCACGTGTTCGGATATGATTGTGGTCATGATCCATTGTCCGGTTTGTATTATACCAACATTGGACCCCTTCGGCGAAATACTCACCGCGATTTTTCCCAGCATAGCATGGTTTATCTCCTCCAAAAATGATCAGGACCTTGTCGTCTTCAGTCACCATAACAGTGGATTGAGTAATTTTTCCGTTTACGAGAATATTACCGCCATCGAGGCATTTTTTAAGAAGTTGTCGTGGCTGGTTTGGGAAAGATTTGGCGAGAGCATCGAGAAGTAGAACCGGTTCGTTGCCTTTGATCCTCCGAAAGCGCTGAGCGGCACGTCCGTCATTCCAACGACCTTTTGCTTTTGAAGTTTCGAAGGCTACCGTCCAATCGTCTTTCAATTTCTCATCGAACCCCGCACCATGGATGACATGTCCAAATTCGTGAATGAGGATACTTTCGATTTGCATCCCACCCTCGTATTCCATGACGTCTTCTTCGGCAAAAAGAACCACAAAACGATCCTTTTTCTTGGTTAGGAATCCCCGTTGTCGCCAGTTGTAAAAATCGAGTTCTTCTCCTGTTTTATTTGATTTAAATTGAGGGAGATCGGAGGTGAGTTCATTATGACCAACGAGGAGACATAGTACTTTAGCCTCTCTAATTCGCTGAGAAATTTTTGGTTTGAGGTCGCGCATCATACGATCAAAAAGATACGCAGTTTCTAAATGAGTGGTGTTGGAAACCTTTTCTGATGTCGCCACGAGGATCTCTTGTACCATTGTCGTTTTGTTATAGAATGTTGGGTCGAGGTCATATTCTTCGGCAAGGGTATTGCTGAGAGGCTTCACCTCATGTCCAAAGAGGCTAAAAGGAAGGAGAGCAATAAGAATGGAAACAAAGTTTTGCATGAGGTCGAAATCGGTCAATTTGAATAGTCCTATCGCAGGAATTTGCGACGAGTGGAGCATATTATAATCGTGAACGAGGAAGAGCGTTGAACAAGGCTTCAATTTCCTCTCGGCTTGTAAGTGTTTCTGTAATCCCTTCCGTCGATGGCCAGAGTCAATTCTTGGTCGTTGCAGAGGGGCGAGAGGGGATATTCGGGAGGCTGAAGTCACGCTTAGGAAGGCACAGATCTTTTGCGAGGCAATCGGCCTTTTTAAAATGGAGAGTAAAAGTAATGACGTTTCCATCTACCATATAGGCTTCGATTGGAAGACGAGTTAGGACTGGTGCTTCATGTTCAAATTCCACAGGTATGTCCTGGGAATCGAAAAGTGCGCGAGCCTTGGTGAGGATTTTGATCAACTTTCCAGCCTTGATTCGGTGATCGAAATCGTCAGCGACCCAGATTTGTAAAATACATGAATTTTCTGAGTGTTCTCTCCCTCCGCAATCTAGGAATACTTTCGAAATTGATGCAACCTCCGTAATATGAAAATGGAGAGGGGCTTGAGTTTGATCCGGTAAGGTCAGAGTGATGCCATGATCCGGGTGAGATTCTAAAAGTTGATAGAATTCAGAGAAAGTCATAAGGGACACGCTTTAGTTGGAGTTCGTGGTCTGAAAATCCACATAAAAAACCCCGAAGTCCTGAGACCACGGGATCCTAAAAAGAGTGCTAGATCAGAGGGCCAGGATTAGCTAGCAGTGCGGACCTTCTTGATGATGCTCGCAACGGTGCCACTTGGCTTTGCTCCAACGCCAAGCCACTTATCGGCTTTTTCAAGATCGAGAGTGTAGTTTTCACCATCGGCCATTGGATTGTATGTTCCAAGCTGCTCAATATAACGACCGTCACGACGCTTTCGGCTGTCGACGGCAACAATTTTGTAGTAAGGACGATCCTTGGAACCTTGGCGAGTGAGTCGGAGTGCTACCATAATTTTGGTGGTGGGCGCGGAAGCTGCAGTAACTTCGCCGATTTGCCAAGGATTTTCTGAAGCTTTTTCTGGATTAGTAACCCGTCCGAACCCTTTCTCTTGTTAGGCTATTGACTATTAAGGGATCTTGATGGACTGACATCCCCAATATTTTCGGAGCCGAACAAGACCTTTCCACGGTGCGGAATTTGCTCGAATGACGGGCCTTTTTAGGGAAGGGAACTGCTACCTGAGAAATTTTGGTAGCTCTAGGTCAAGCGCATCAAAAAGGTCTTGCATGGTTTCCTGAGTTTCGTTCCCCATATTTGAAATTCGGAAGGTTTTACCCTTGATCTTTCCGTAACCCCCGTTGATGGCAAACCCATGCTCCGTAATGACTGATTTGATCCAGCCGGCTTGATCAAGATTATCTGGTGTGATGAAGCAGGATAGGGAGCGTGAGCGGAAGCCTTCTGGAGGAAGAAGCTCAAAATTGTGTTTTGCGCCCCATTCGTGGACCATCGCATTGTTGGCAAGATGACGTTCAAAGCGATTTTCAAGGCCCTCTTCAAGCATTACACCAACTCTTTCGCGGAGGGCATAAAGATGGGGGATGGACGGAGTTGAAGGAGTGTTGTCCTTTGCGTCATTCTTAGCGAATTCACAAAAGTCGAAGTAGTAGCCACGGTCGTCCATGCCAGCTGCGCGCTCCAGAGCCGCGTCCGATGTAACGAATACAGCCAAGCCTGGAGGAAGAGCAATCGCCTTTTGAACCCCGGCTAGAAGAACATCAATAGCAAGCTCGTCGAAGTTGATAGGCATGGCAGAGAGAGAAGAGACCGTATCGACGACTAAAATCACATCGTCGAAGGATTGAACAATATCAGAGATCTCTTTGAGAGGATTTAGGACGCCGGTCGAGGTTTCGTTGTGAACCAAAGTTACCGTATCGAAACCGCCGGTTGCTAACTTTTCGCGAACGGTTTCAGGATCGATTGGTTGACCCCATTCGACCTGAATCTTTTCCGCCTCCTTGCCACAACTTTGGGCGACGCCATACCACTTATCCGAAAACGCACCGCAGCAAAGGTTAAGGACCTTTTTTTTGACTAAATTGCGAATACAACCTTCCATGATTCCCCAAGCTGAAGAGGTAGAGAAGAAGACTGGGCGGGTCGTGCCGACAACTTTCTTGATTCCGGGTTGAATCGACGAATAGAGTTCTTCGAAATCCTTACCTCGGTGCCCTATTGCTGGGCCTGCCATCGCAGCGTAAGTTTCAGGAGCAACATCCACGGGACCGGGAATAAACAGCTTTGGTTTGGACATGGTACGGGAAATTGGACCCTGAATTGGGATCTGTCGAGCGGTTTTGAGGATGGAAATGAGATTGTGCAGTCAATGCGTCACTGAAACGATTGAGCCTCAGATGATAGATTGTTAGGAAATGCGTGACATTTGATGATTCCGTAATAATAATCACCTTTAGAAACGCATGAAGAGACGGAAAATTCTAACGCTGAGTTCAGGGACACTGATCGCGCTTCCTGCCTGTTCAAGCAAGAAGGGTGACGAGGGCTCTAAGGTTGGAAAACATGGTGCTTCATCGTCCCGATTCGGAAACCAGCCAGTAAGACTTGGGGCAAATACTCAATACCGCCCTCCGGCATACGTAAATAAGGGGTTAAGGAACCCAAATATGAATCTGCCTTCACAGTTTAGTGCTAAAAGCGTGACTCATTCTCGCGGTTTGTCGAGTCAGCCTTATGTGGCTATGACCTTTGATGATGGTCCTCACCCCAAGAATACTCCTCGGCTGCTCGACATCCTGCGGACCCGCAATATCAAAGCTACTTTTTACGTAATTGGTAGCAATGTAGATCGCTACCCGCATATCGTTCGACGAATCGTGGCCGAGGGACATGAAATTGGAAATCACACCTATACTCATCGTAAATTAACCGCTCTCAGCAACTCCGAATTACGCAGTGAAATGCGCCGAACCGAAGATGCGATCGTTCGTGCCGCTGCGGTTAAACCCCGTACGATGCGTCCGCCCTATGGCGCACTCTTACAACGCCAGCGGAGCTTGGTTTTTTCTGATTTCACCTACCCTACGATCATGTGGTCGGTAGATCCAAACGATTGGAAGCGACCCGGACCATCGGTGGTGCGCTCGCGAATCTTGAGAGGGGCTCATAATGGTGCGATTATTTTGGCGCACGACCTCCATGCTCCAACGATTGATGCGATGCCTGGCACCTTTGACGATCTTCTTTCAAAAGGCTACCAATTTATAACTGTTTCACAACTCCTTGCCCTAAAAGGACAAGCTTAGGGGCTGGTTGTTGATTGATCTCCTAATAATCTTCATCCATGTTTGGCAAACGCTATTTTGCGATCAGGGAGCGCCTTGCTGAGGTGGTATTAGGGGTTGGTCAGCTTGCTCGTGAATGTGGCGGCGAGATTCTAGATCCTGTTACTGACGGGAGTTTTTTAAAAGATCTCCGAAAGCCCTTTCTTTTTGTTGTCTGCGGTGAAATTAACGCTGGGAAATCGGCCCTAATCAATGCGCTTTTCGGTAATGAAATTTGCGAGGTTGATGCTCTTCCTAAGACTAAACAGCTTCAGTGGTATCGGTATGGAGAGAAAGCGGGCTCAACGGAGAAGAGATCAATGCTAATACAAAATCTCCGCCCTTTGGGCTTCCTTCGTGATTTCGAGGTGGTTGATACTCCTGGTTCCAACGCCTCGATCGAAGGAAATCTGGAGGAGATCGAACGTTTTCTGCCGGTCGCAGATCTCTTGTTATTCGTTTTCCCCGTCGGCAACCCATGGTGTGCTGACACATGGCAATTGGTTGCGCGACTTCCAGAAGAGCAATTAGGTAAAGTAGGGTTTGTTCTTCAGCAAAGTGATTTAAGAGGAGAAGAGGATCTTAAGGTGATTTTAGGTCATATGAAGACTTTGGGAGAACAGAAGACCGGAAGGATTCCCGAGATCTTCCCTGTTTCCGCCAAATTGGTAATGGAAGCTAGGAAGAACGATCCTCCGTTGTCCCATATGCTGAGGAAAAGTGGGTTGACGGCGCTTAATGACTTTATTTCCTCGAAGGTCTCTCATGATCCGAATCGGCGCAAATTTCACCAAGAGGTAAGTAATGCAGCGCAAGAAGTTTTAAAGAAAATTGAGGGACGGATTGAAGAGCGAAGTGATTCGCTCGATAGTGATCAGCGTTTTTTGGCAGAATTAGAAAACGAAGTAGATCTTCGTCGTGAAGGACAGGCCATTTCTTTACTCGAACGTTTAGGTGGGATGGGTGATGTCTTTTTTCGACAAGGGCAAATTGCGACTCGCGATTTAGGCCGGAGGATGTCGATTACTCGGAGCTTGATGTCACTTTTTCAACAGGAGAAATTACCTTCTAAAATCGAGCGGGATTTAATTGCAGCAGTGAAGGAGGCTGTCGAAAAACAGGCAGAGGTTGATGGCGTTGAGTTGGTAAAGAGCTGTCGGAATCATTGGAAAACTGTAGAGCCTCGCATCCAGGAGAATCTCGGGATCAATCCTCCTAACTTTGAGAAAGAAACAGAATCTCTTGCGGGGACCCGAAAGCGTTTTATGCGCCGCTTAGGGCGTTCAGCTAAGCAAGCGGTAGCGCAGCTTAAAATCAGAGGAATAATCGATCTTAAGATAGATAGTCGCCGAATAGTCCTGCGTCGGTATACGACTCTCTTTTTACTTTTGTACACGATTGCTGGGGTTTTAGGTGGTTTAAACGTAGCGACGTGGCCTTGGATATTTATGACGATGGCAACCGGGACTCTCGGGATCGCTGCGATTTACTCGAAAATCTCACGAAAAGCGCTTTGCCGCGACTTTATGGAAGGGTTTAAAGACTTGCGACACACCTTCGCTGATTCTCTTGCAAGCGACTACAAAGACGGTGTTCGCGAATTCTATCTTGAATATGGTGGGCTTTTCGAGATCGTTCGACGGCGGATCGCTGACCAAAAGCTTCTTCTTGAGCCACGGAAAGAACGGTGGAACGATCTTTTTCTCGAGCTCAAGGCGGTCGATCAAGACCTCTAATCTTCACACAATGGAATCTTCATCTGCATCAGGACCAATTACATCAAGTAGCATTGATGCTGATTTAATTCGGCGGACCCTGAGGGTTATGATTACCTCTAGGACCCTAGAGTCCAAGCTTTCGAGTCTCTATAAAGCAGGTAAGATTGTAGGCGGTGTTTATCTTGGAACAGGGCAGGAGGCCTTTTCAGCTTCACTTGGTTGCTGTCTTGATCAGGAGAAGGATATATTTGCGCCCCTCATTCGTGATCAAGCTGGACGAACTGGTTTTGGTGAGCCACTTATTGAAGCGACTCGCACCTATCTTGGCTCCGCTCTTGGCCCAATGCGTGGTCGCGATGGTAACATCCATCGTGGGCGTCCGGCTGAACGTCGGCCAGCAATGATCAGTCATCTCGGAACTTCGGTATCTGTCGTAGCTGGTATGCTTATGGCACGACGTATGAAAGGGGAAATGCTCGAGGTCGTTGGTGCGACTTGTGTTGGCGATGGGGCGACTTCCACTGGAGCTTTTCATGAAGGCCTCAATTTGGCGGCAGTAGAGAAACTTCCGATCGTAGTTTTAGTTGCTGATAATCAATTTGCCTACTCCACTCCTCGAGAGAGACAATTTGCATGTGAAAATCTCGTCGATCGTGCCCGGGGCTATGGCGTTACCGGGAGAGAGGTCGATGCCACTAACCTTCTTGAGTGCCTCGCCGTTGTCCACGAGGCCGTTAAAGCGGCTCGCGCAGGCGAAGGTCCGCAGATGGTTGTTGGAAAGCTTCTTCGATTGTGCGGACATGGTGAGCACGATGATGCCTCTTACGTCGCGCCCGATTTAAAAGATTCGAAACTTGGACGTGATTGCTTGGAGATTGGGATTCAGCAGGTAGTAAAAAAGGGGTTAGCCACTTCTAATGAAATTGACCTTTGGAAAAAAGAGGCCGCTGAAGAGGTCCAACAGGCGGTTGCCAATGCTCAAACCGACCCTGGACCTGATCCATATCAAGACGACTGGCAGGCATTTTCATCGAAAGGAATCAACTCATGAGTGTCACTTATATCGATGCGATCCATCAGGCACAGCGGGAGTTGCTCGCTGAGAGGGATGAGGTTTTCTTGTATGGTCAGGATATTGGTGGGTTTGGTGGTGCATTCAAGGCAACTAGGGGGCTTATGGAGGAGTTTCCAGGACGTGTCATGGATTCTCCAATCAGTGAAGATGCCATGGTGGGAATGGCAATTGGTGCTGCTATCAGTGGAATGCGACCTATCGTCGAAATGCAATTTGCCGACTTTTCCTCGATTGCCTTTAACCAAATTGCGAATCACGCTGGGACTCATTATTATCGGACCGGGATCCCCGTTCCTATTACGGTTAGGCTACCCTGTGGAGGCACTCCTGGATCTGGGCCATTTCACAGCCAGATGGTGGAAACCCTCTACGCCCACTATCCTGGAATTATCGTCGCCACCCCGGCGACAGTCTCCGATGCCTTTCATTTACTCAAAGAGTCAGTTGAAATTGATGATCCTGTCGTTTTCTGTGAGCATAAATTTCTCTATCGATGGTTGAAAACTACCGAGATAGATCCGGTGCCTCTTCCACTAGGGATGGCCCGCATCACTCGTCCAGGCAAACACGCTACTGTTGTCACTTATAGCGCGATGGTGCACGAAGCTGTTAGGGCTGCTGACCGGCTTGCAAAGGAGGGATGGGAGATTGAAGTGGTAGATTTGCGTTCCGTGAAACCCCTCGACATGGATACTGTCATTGCTTCAGTCGCGAGAACGGGTCGCCTTTTAGCGCTGGGTGAGGGGTTTCCTTGGGGGGGCGTCACGGCCGAGGTCGTCTCAAGAGTTGTGGCAGAAGGTTTCCATCTTCTTGATGCTGCGCCACTACGCTTGAATTCTAAAGATACTCCGATTCCCTATCACCCAGATCTGTGGGCCGCACATCGTCCCACTCCTGAATCGATCTTGGAAAAACTTCGTGAACTTCTTAATCTCTAACAATCATGCCACAGGTTCCTATCATCATGCCTCAGCTTGGCGAATCGATCGCCGAGGCTAGAATTATCAGGTTGAATATTGCGACGGGGGATTCAGTCGTTGCAGACCAAGAAATTATCGAAGTTGAAACGAATAAGGCTATGATGGGAGTTACCACCCTTTGTGGAGGCACCGTTACAGAAATTCGAGCCGAAGAAGGGGTCGAATATGCAGTCGGAAGCTTATTGGGAATCTTGGAGGCGACCGAGGAGGAGATTTCCCGGACTGGAGCCCCCACAATGGGATTGCAAGGAGAACCAGGATTATTGGACAAGGGTAAGGAAGAAAATTTGCACTTCCGGCAAACCGAGCAGAGTTACGAAGAACCGAAGTTGGTTGAGCCGAGCGTCCGTGGTCTCCCAGTTCCGGCTGGAATGAAGGGAGCTCACTACATTTCACCTCGAATGCGGGCTCGGATGGATGAGCTCGGTTTGCGCGAAGCTGATATTTCGGCAATCGCAGGAAGTGGTGCAGGTGGGCGGGTAACGGTAGAGGATCTCGAACAGTTTTTGGAATATATTTCCGATTGGCCCGATAGTGCGGCTTCTCCGATGCGTCTTTCGGTTGCTGATGCTATGCGGCGGAGTTGGTCGCGCCCACTAGCCTCCGTTGGGCTTCCTGTCGTCCTTGATCCAGTTCTCGAACATCGTGCAAGGCAAATCCCCAAGCCGGGTCTCACCCTCTATGTCCTGCGCGCTTTTGCGATTGCACTTTCGGAACAACCAGCAACCGCAGGGTTTCTCATTGGTGAGAAAGTCGTTCATCCCCGAGCTTACGATATCGGGATTGCGGTTCAGGTAGAAGATGGGGTCGTGGTTCCGGTCTTACGTAACGTGGATCAACTTCGAGTTCCTGAGTTAGCTGAAGAATATGGCCAATTGGTAAGGAAGGCTCGTAACCGAAAGCTGACGCCCGAACAGGCTCAGGGCGGGATCGCAACTGTGACTAATTTTGGAACTTTCGGGCTGAAGTGGGGAACCCCTATTCCGCTTCCTAATGAGACCCTAATTCTGGGGCTTGCTGCTGGAATTAAACAGCCACGGTGGAGTGAAGAGGTAGGAGCCTTTGTTCCAGTGACCGAAACTGAAATATGTCTCACTTTCGATCATCGCGTTGTCGATGGTGGTGGAGCTGGACTTCTTCTTCAGAGAATTGGAGCTCTTCTTCAGTCCCCAGAAAAACTTTAGAAATTAAGCTTGGAAGATTTTGGATTTTAAACTCTCGAGCCCTAGCTCAATTTTGATAATTTTCTCCAAGAATAGCGCTTAGGATATCTTTAATTTCAGCAAGCCGCCCGATTCCTTGATAACCGCAGGCGAGCTGCCCCTCGGCAGGATCAATAACGGTAACACCATCGTTTTTAAGCTGAAGAAGGTTCCGTTGGGTTGCTGGATGATGCCACATTTTTCCATTCATAGCTGGTGCAACGAATTTCGGA
>Ga0257110_1001730_pt1 | contig 10265 bp, 7 predicted proteins | sample LP_taG_7_FD_190184 | JGI IMG/M metagenome (GOLD analysis project Ga0257110, IMG submission 190184) | Marine microbial communities from Northeast Subartic Pacific Ocean, Canada - LP_J_2015_P26_10m | ecosystem: Environmental > Aquatic > Marine > Oceanic | place: Canada: Northeast Subartic Pacific... | reverse complement strand
TGCGTCCAACCCCGCCGGTGCTTGTCATGCTAGGAATTCCTAGGTTTCACCATTAAATTTTTTGTGGTGGTGCTTATCGATGTGCTTATGCTAAAATCTTTAGCTAATTGTACGATATCGCAGCAAAAATGCGACCAAAGCAAGCCCAATGCTTCATGAAATTCGATCAACAGAAAATGGATATGCTGTGCATACGAGGTAAGTACACGGAACACCGCATAATTGTAAGCCTCGGCCCATTTTTTAGCTCTTTGCGTGCTACCGCCCATGGTGGCCAAGGCAAACATCTATACCCTGATGCGGAACGGCCTGCGACCATTTACGATAGTTGAAATTTGTTCACAGAGAGCTGCAGCTTCATGCTGTGTGACTGTAGACGCAACAATAGAAGAGGGCGTCCTGGAAGTTCATGATTGGGCACCCGCCTGTGTCACCTTTGTGAAAATATTACACGCCCAGCATGGTTCCGGTAGGTACTACGGCATCTAGGTGCGTCACATGGAGGGCAGCTCGCAGTCCGTGTGACGACGCGAAAGCCGGTGATGGGATCTATGAAGTTTGTTGAGTTGTCCACATGGGTGCAAGCGCCATCACCTGCCATGCCTAGAGCTATTCAACATTGCTCGCCGATCAACGTGGTCTCAGAGACTTTGGGTAGGCAGGTCCAGCACGCATCGCTAGCTCATCACCTTCGTGCAGGTGCAACCCATAGAGAGAACGACTCTTACCAAGTTCGTGGAATTTCACAGGCGTTGCAATCGCGGTGTTTGTTGATGGAGACCTTCGAGTATTTCTCTGTATTGGACGAGTTGATGCAGGCACTGACTTAGTGGTCCTGAATGGCCATAGCGAAGCTGTAGAGGATAGGGTATTTAAAAAATTGTCGGCAGCATCTCGTCTGATAACTAGTTGGGTACCAATCAATGAGCGAGGGACCGAGCAGTTTGATTCGGGGCGACCTTCATCAAAGATTATTCAAATTGGCACGGTATTCGTATATTTAAACACATCCACATGTTGTGGGGAGGCTTCGAGAATATTTGATGCGCTCCCAGCACTGCTTGTCGAGGGACGCCCCGGCGTCAGTAAGAGTAGAGCAGTGACAGATGCCATCACGATATTTCAGCAACTCGGCATCCATGTGGCATGCTGTGATGTGGAGATCATCCTCGATGAAGCTGCAGTCTCGAGAGAGACTCACTTAATCGAGGCTGAAACTTCATCGATAGAAAGCGGGGTGACATCTCCCTCTCTACGTAGCTTCATGCGTGCAGCGGGAGCAACAAATGGTCTTATGATTCTCAATAACTTTGGTGCTGTGGTGCGAGCTACAAGACTCCTTGCAATCAATAAATCCGACAAATTAGAAAATCATGATGTCGTGCGACGGGGTGGTGCAGCATTGTGGTTCTCAGCTGAAATTGAGCGCTGGTCAAAGATGTGTGACGTTCCGAAAGCCTCCGGTATTGTCATGACATGTGACGAACCAATCAATCTGGATAAGGAAAACTTCAAGTCCAAGTATCCGTGCAAGAGCGACCAAGGAGGAATTATTCATGACTCCATTCTTAGTATTTATCGATTTGAGGACGTTGTAACCATAACAGCAAATGATTTGCCTGGGCTGGCGGCTTTTCAAATGCCGCATCGTGAGCCTATTAAAAATTACTTTAAAAGCCACACCACTCTCGACCAGGGTGAAATTAATATCTTGGGTTTAAATCCAGCGCGCGGTGTTCAGACTCTTGTGTGCGCAGATATATCTCAACCGAGTGGGGAGAACCTCATGCCACCGCGATGGCAAGATATTGGGGGTTGTTGGGCAGCTAAGGACGAATTGGAAAAGGCCATCTTCTGGCCCAAAACGTGCACGGTTGAATTTTGTCATTTCACTCTGCGTACATCTCGTGGCATTATTCTCCATGGACCACCTGGAAATGGCAAAACACTGTTAGCCCGCGCTGTTGCTAACCATATGAAAGCAAGATTCATAGATGTTCGATCTGCAGAACTCGTCTTACCATACCTTGGTGAATCAGAGTCAGCTATCCGTAGATTTTTCGCCGTAGCACGCGAAAACACGCCATGTGTTCTATTTTTTGACGAACTCGATGCCATTGGCATGGCTCGTGGTGACGCAGAGCATGCAAATGGCTCAAACCTGCGTACACGACTTGTGGCAACTTTACTGAATGAACTGGATGGAGTGCTTGATGAGAATGATGGTGTTGTAATTTCCGGCGTACAGCACGCGCGCGCGCGGGCGGGGGGGGGGGTCTTAAACCTGTCCACTCATGTTTGTAGCTTGTCCTCGCTGCAACGAATCGCCTCAACACGCTCGATGCAGCCCTTATTCGACCCGGTCGTCTTGAAGTAAGCATTTATGTGCCTATGCCGAGCTTCAGAGACCGCTGGGATATTCTTGCACTGGCTTCAAATCACTTGACTCTTGGAGAAGATATTCAGATAGCTGAGCTTGCTGCGGAGACTTTCGGAGCGTCAGCAGCGCAGCTGACATCCTTGTGTCGAGAGGCAGTTTTTGCGGCCCTCGATGATAGTCCCGATGCACGTTACGTCAACAAGGCGAATTTTTCGGTTGCCCTAGGGCAATGAATCCTACGGCTGCCCTGCATTTCTCGCCCGTGGCTCCTGGGGTGTAGCCCACCGGCCGCCCCCCCTGAGTTGCCGCGAACGCGGGAAATTCGACGCGTTCTAGTTTGGGGGCCGCCCGCCCCCCCGGCGCCTGAGTAAAGCCCCCAGCCGCCGACCCAAACTGTCGGGGGCGTTTCGGGTTCCCCGGGGTAGCGCCCCGGGGTCCCGCCCGGCGCAGGGGGGGGCAAGGGGGGGGGGGTTCTGGGTTCCACTTTACGGCGGTAATTCGCCGGCAGGTCAGGTTTGCTTGCTTTGCCGGAGGCATCACAGGTTTTTCGTTTGCCGCAACTCGATTTGCCGACGCCGCTAGTTGTAGGAAAACGGCGAGTTTCCGTGGTAACTTGAAATTGAAGTAAATTTGCACCTCAACTTGAAGTAAACTACGATGAACTGGCCTATCGGCCGCCGAAAAACCGGCCCGGCGGTACTCGCCGGCGGCGAATCACCGGCAAAGTAAAACCCGAAAAACCTGCCCCTGGACCGTCACGGGCTTTTCAGTAAAATGGAACCTAGGAGCGAACTAGGGCAACTTAAGTGGGTGCTAGAAACAACTTAAGAAGGAGGCTACTCTCGTTGTTTCGTTCACGGTACCATGTAACCATACGCCGACGTCGCCCTTTACGTTCACTGGCAGACAGCCAGGACCCACACTTTTCGCATATCCTCCTGGGGATCTATAACCTCGCGGACAGTTTGTCTGTGCGGTACGGGAGTAGCCTCCTTCTTAAGTCTGTTCTAGCACCGCTCAGACTGCCCTTAACCTGATCACCATTCTTAACACCGAACGCAGTGCGCGCAGAAAAATGTCGGTTCGGTACAAGTACCTGTAATCATATATATATACTTTCTCCAAGTGTTGCCCTCTGACTACGATAATTTTCGGCTGATGCCAGAAGCCCGAAGTTCCAGCGAAGATGGGCACTGGGCTTGTAAACGAGACATGACCTAAGATTTGCTATCTGACTATGACGAAAGTAATAAGCATTAAGTTCCTATTCGCGAACAGGGATGGTGTTGTTCTCGAACAAGACGCTGATATGAACGCGCTTGTGTCGGAGGTCAAGGAACACCTCCTAGCCGCCTGGCCTAAAGGTGCTCTAAGTCTGTCCCTGCTAGTATGAGAAATTTTTAGTGTGTAGAAGCTGGAAACGTGCATTCCGAGGAACAGATCAGACTAGTTTGCATGGGTAAAGGTATTTTGCCGAATCACAAGACGCTAGAAGGTTTTCACTAATATTGATTATATGTCAAATGAATTGAGTTGTTTATTGCAGCTTGTAAAGTGCCAATTTTTGCAAATCACCCGACACCAATCAATATCTCGATTCGGGAATTAAGCGCAATACCTTCCGGCCAAGGTGCATCCTGTCAACCTAGCACCAACAAATAATATTTGCAGCCTCTCAATCAAATAAAAGACTTACTAATGACGATGAAGTAACGTCTACTACATGTGCTTGCACTCTACAGTAGCGCCCTGAGCTCGTGGGGGCACAAGCGTGCGCCCCAAAGGCCGATTAATGAGCAGCCAGTACGCTACCTATGGTTACTTTGATATCCAGGCGCGTATCCAGGCGCGTCTACTGCCATCCTCATCGCGTGCTAGTTCTCTATGCCATCCTCGTCGCGTGCTAGTTCTCTATCCTCGCTGGCCGTTGCCCTGTGCGGTACAGTGGCCAGGTACCGTGGCCAGGCTACTCTGGCCGGGGTCAATATATTCCCAACTACTGGATAAAATAGACAGAGACGAGCTGCACGAGGCGCACCCAGCTCCGCATCTACTATCCAAGCTTATGTATCTTATATCATCCTTAGGTTCCGTGTTCCATACAACCGATTGACGCGTGACGTTGTAAACTAGTTATGTCGTCACAACTTCTACCGAAACAGCACGGCAGGCGGCGACGGTACTACACTCCCGAAGAAATTAATGCGCACAACTCTGCTGATGATGCTTGGTTTTCGCTGTTTCACAATGTGTTTGATCTCACGGAGCTAATTGCCACCCATAGAAGCAGTTTAACCCAGCCCTTGATCAGCAATGCGGGGCGCGATATCTCGCATTGGTTCGACGGCAAAACCATGATGGTGAAATCCTACTACAGTGAGGACAAGGGGGTCATGCTTCCATATGTTCCCATGGGTCGCTTTCTCAACGTTTGATTGTGGCCCTTTGGCGCAGCAGCGTCATTCCAGACACTATGTTCCAGAATCTGGACTCGAGTGCGAAGGTACCACCATCTGGACCGACTTCGGAATGGTCCACAGAACTCTTCGATGGGATACCTTGGTAAGCTAAGCATACAACCTCGTGAGAATCCTTGAATTTTTACAGGTGGAAAGATGAACGGTATGTTGTCGGCCAACTCTCAAGGAACGTTCGTAAGCTCAGGATCGTCAACGTCCTGACGCAACAGTCTGATGTGCTGAATGTGTGTGGCGAAGAGACTGTCGAGGAAATACAAACTCGGTACTCAGGTTACTGGAAGAACATCGGCCAAACTGTAAAATCACAGGTATATACAATACAATGCGCATGCCCTCTGTTATACTTGGAAGCAGCTGAAGGACGAAAATTTCGTGAAAATGGATATGAGCAAGACTTTGGAACAATCTGGGATTTTTGATGAAAGCACTCTGTTCGAGAGCATGGGAATAGACGAAGATCAATATATTCCAGTTGTGCATGTGTACTTCAACGATGATTTGACTTACGATTAACAACTTCGTACAAGAGACTTCTCATCCAGCCAAACATACGCCTTAGCCGCAAGGACCCCCCCCCCCCCGCATTCAAATCGGCATTCGCCTTGGCAACTCAGGCAGACTTCTCGGGACTACTAGCTACACACCACCGTGGTAACCGCCGAACTCTCGGTCGGACTAAGGGAACCATGCGCCAGTCTGATCGCAAGGGACATTGGCCTGCAGTTTCTAATGAGCGCACGTCGTGGCATTCATGTGGTGTTTGTGGGTAGTAAGCTAAGGATGCTCACTTGGATGCTCTCAACAATATAGAAGCAAGATTGGAGTACCAACTACCGACGCTACCAGCCTACTACACCAACGTCCGCAAAAAGATACTAGTAAGTAAAAGGGGCTCTAGGAAACGAAATAGTAAACTCCGGGGCGGGGAAGCAGCCTGATGGGGCTGCCCTGCCGTCCGAGGGTGAACTATCGAGGTTGCGCAGTGGCGGTATACCGGCCTCAGCTGCCGTAGACGGTGGCAGGACTGCCGTAAATGCAATGTAAAAAGAAAAAACAGTCATTTTCATGCGATGGCTGCCAATCTAGCAGGATGTCGCGATAACCCACGTCGTAAGCCCATGCAGTTCGCGATTGAAGCCCCGACCTCGTACACGAATGCAGAATTGTCGTATGAACCAACGATGCGCGTTGTGCACGGCACTGTCAGAGACCTGGTATGCCGGCGCACGATGTTCGCAGGTCATCATATTACCGGGTGCAGGTTGCTGTACTTGCGGCGCTCATCGAACAGCTGCTCCAGGAAGAGTTGCACCATCAGATCACTAAATTCCATGCACTCAAGCCGTCAAAACCTCAGTTGTATATTTACGAAATAAAATCAATGAATTCGTTCGTAGGCCACAAATTACAATCAAGGCCTATCTCGAGCGAATAGAGAAGTATGCGAATTGTTCCCCAAGTTGCTTTGTCGTCTCATTGATATACATTGATCGACTCTGTCAACATTCGGTGATGTCGCTATCCCTACTGAATATCCACCGTATTCTGATTACAGCAGTTTGTGTGAGTCGCGTCAATTTGGCTAGGCTCTATGATGACTCGCAGGTTGCTGCAAAATTCCTAGACGACTCATATTATCCTAATTTATTCTACTCTCAACTTGGTGGCATTCCTCTCAAGGAGCTCAATAATCTTGAGGTGCTCATCATCTTTTCGCTTGCCTCACACAGCCTACCGCAGGTTGAGTTTCTGTTCGGGCTTAATTTTGCACTTCACGTTTCCCCTCATGAATACTGCCGCTATTATTCCGGGTTAAGCCCGTTGGGAAGCGCACCCTACGCAGACTCGAGAAGGCAATTTCGCGACTGACCCGGCTACGACCCTGCCCGGCAACGCCGCGACCTCTTGTACCAGGCCGCGTCGCGTTTTATTCTCGGAGTGCCCGCGTCGATAGCTCCCTGAATGAGCTGCTCTTAAATGCCAAACTCGAGCTTCGCAGAGAATCTAGCACAGTTAGGTGGGGTAGCGACTAATTATAGAGAGGCGAGGAAAAACGCCTCAGGCTCTCGGGCAAGCCGGCGGGTCGGTAGGGGGGGGCACTGGGCCCGGGCGCTCTCCGGGCTGCGCTCCGCCTCCGCTCGAGCCTGGTTTCCGTCCACTTGGCCTTTCGTATCTCCCACTACTACTGGCACTAGCCTGTGGGATACCGGGAGCAGAGCAAACTTTCTAGAGCGGCAACTTAGCAGGACCCAAATCAATGTAGTCGCGCGCGGCGCGGTAGGCGGCCCGTCGACCGACCGCCACTGGTTTTTCACTGCGGAGCGCACGGGCTAGTTTCGTGACGCGTTCGATGCGCACGGGCTAGTTTCCCTCGCGTTCGATGCGCGGCAGAGGCACTCTCAGTAGGGTCCTCTAGCGGTCTGCACAGTTTCGGAAATAGGGACGGCCGCGTTCGCGCGCACGGGCCATCGCAAAAACCCCGGCTACTCAGCCACACACCTTGTCCGAAGCTCCAATCCCAATGCGCATTGCTATCCAAAGCATATCAAGCGTCATGCTACCTCTGTTCCTGCATAGATGCTTTGGATTTAGCGAGCTGGCTTCGCCAAGCAGTGCTGATGCGCTCGCAGCAGCTCGGACTGCCAGCAACTTCTTGGAGAGGGTGTTGAAAGCATTCCCGTTTGGACCAGAGAGTTTCCTCTGCAGGAACGAGAATGCCGATTTTGATTATGGTGTTGTGTATGCGGCACTTGGACAGAACACCATTCAAAAAGCGTCGGTATCAGCTACAAGTGTGCGGAATACTCTCGGCTTGGATGTGGGCACGCTCCTTGTGACATCTGAATTCGGTTTGGCATCTTTGGCGCCACAGGCAGAGGCATATGGTACCGCGTTTTGGTGGGACTATGTGATGTCTGTTGATGGCTTTGGGATCAATTTTACATCTTTACCAGAGTTCGAGGCGTTCACCATTGCCAAAAGCAAATCATCGTCGACGACTGACCTGGCTTCAACCTATGTGGCTAATCGCAAGACTGAGTCGGAACGTAGAGGGAGTAAGTTTCTCGCATGGGCGGCTGTGCGTCAGCTTCGGAGCGCAAAAATGGCAGCACTTTTACTTGCTCAAGAAGTCTTCAAGGTTGCCACAATATTTTTAGATGCGGACACACTTGTTTGTGACTCATTATTGTCTGTATTCAAGGTCGTCCTACCTTCAGGGCCTTGGTTTGCGTTTGTACCAGCACCTTCAGAACACCACAGTTTGATACTACAACGCATGTACGGCATTCAGAAAGGTGATGTGCCACCTGAACCCAATACAGGCATTGTGGCTATCTCCAACTGCGATGGTGCCCGACGTGTGCTAAAACGATGGAATGAAGTCTACTGGCACGAGTCTCTTGCTCTCGGATCAATCCAAAATCCAATGGATCAACCACCGCTCCGAGCTGCGCTCTATCTCGAGGATGCCTCATGGATCTCCCTGAACAAAGTCTTCAATTGCCGAGGCCACGTTAAGAATGTGAACGCAGCATTACCAATGCGTTGTGGTGGATTCGATGCCGCTCACTGGGACTCACTCGCAAGATCTTCTATCTTGGAGGCTGTTGGTACAGCCCAACTAAGAGGTGCATCCCTGAGCTTGGCACAGATCATCCAGGGTGGCATTGGCTGTACGGTGCTGCATTCCCATGCAGTACCCAGGGCTGCGAAGTGTCTAAGCGGCTTTCAGAGTAATGCACTCGTTGTGCTTGACGAGAAGTTAGAACATCACAGATTATTTGGTTTTGGCCTGGAAAAGATATCTGACGCCTTAAATGATGGAGGCGATCTCATTACAAGGGCGCCACTTGTTGATAGCACAATATCAACATCACAGCCGCATGCGATCATTGCCATATTTCACCTTCCTATTTCTCCGAAACTGCCGCAAACGCCCGTGGTGGTCCAGGACGCGTCAGACTGGAGAAGAGGCAGTTGGAGAAACCAAACCGTCGTTGTGGGGCCCATGTCGAAAGATGCATGCGCAACAGTTTTGATGCCTTGCGCTATCGTGCTCGTGCTCATAAATCCTCTTGTTCAACTCACTGCAGATGGAGGTCTGAGCGAATCAAAAGATTTCTTTCAAAAATTTGAAAGAGGTCTGCATATCCATGACTCTCAAATATTAGCGCTACGGCGACATGCCAGGAAACTACCGCTTAATGGAGGTACACTGCTTGATGCTCTATTACCTCTGGATGCCAGCGACTTGGGATTTGTCGATGATCCCAGAGCCAATAGAGTTGATCGCTACGGTATTGGTGGTGCTGCTGAGGTCGCAGACGCTGTTGCTAGACTCAAAACCGATAACTTCCTGGTACTTCTTGCTGATGATCCGCAAAATTCTAGAATCATTCTGAATGCGGCATTCAAAACACGCTCGGATGCACGCACAGCTGCCCTACACACCCTTGATGCTATCGCATCGTTCGACATTAGAGGTCGCGAGTCGCTCAAGGCTTTGAATCAAAGTTCAAGGAGGTTCCTCAGGCGCCTCCTCTTCCGCGATATGCTAGTATATGGCGCTGCTGCCAGGCTCTTTGATGCCCAGTATGACGCAGCTCGCAGAAAGAACCAGTAAAACACGCAGTAAACTGGCGAGTGTCCATCGAGCTGCCCGCCTAGAAACTTCGCCGCTCTAGAGGCGGGGGATTTTCCGAGTCTGACTTGCCGTGATTTCCGCCCACTCCCGTCACAGAGCTGGCGGAGATCCCGGCCTGCCTCATACGGGGAATTATGATACCCTTCCTTACGGCGGTCACAGTGGGAAGATCTCCACCTCCCACTTGATTTCCTGGACGCGATGCTACTCGCGCACGAAGCCACAGCCTCTGAGGCTCACTGTCTGAGGCAGACATGACGTCATGTGCGCAGGGGCGTCCTGGACAGCGCGATTCAATTCAGCGTCCGTGGGTACCCAGGGCGCTGAGTTTACTAGTCCCAACTAACCTACTGTGCGCTTCAGTTGCAAAGGATCAACTTGAAACCACCTTTCCGGGTCGTTGCGGAGACCAATACCGCCGGAGAAGCAGCTCCATCCGTTCTTCTGAAGTCCTCCTCATGAAGCCCTGCGGCCCACACACTGCCTTGTGGCGGCTTATGGCGGCCACAAATAACTTCAGCATAGAGCTGTATGTTAAACTTGAACTCCAACGTGGGATCGAGTAACACATGTCGATCCTAACTATGCGTCCTAACTACCCGCTTTATTTCTGGTTTGCTCTGGCACAAGTTTTGGCACTTGCCGTTGCAGCTGCGCGTTGCACGTGCGGGCTGTTGCGGGCACGCCCCGGTCCGTGGTGCTTGTGCGATACTTTCTGCTGCATTTCGTGTTGATTGGTGGTAACTTCGCGCGGTAGTGC
>Ga0257110_1001726_pt1 | contig 10270 bp, 6 predicted proteins | sample LP_taG_7_FD_190184 | JGI IMG/M metagenome (GOLD analysis project Ga0257110, IMG submission 190184) | Marine microbial communities from Northeast Subartic Pacific Ocean, Canada - LP_J_2015_P26_10m | ecosystem: Environmental > Aquatic > Marine > Oceanic | place: Canada: Northeast Subartic Pacific... | reverse complement strand
CATTGAGAAAATTACGCGATCTGGAAAGTTCATATTTAAAAAAATCGACCCACTTCGAACCACAAGCTTTCGCCCCGGAGAGAGAAGCCTCACTCGATAATCTTCGATCCCCGACTACCCGGCACCCCGCGGCAATACCAGAGATCTAAGAAGACACCCTCGTTGAAGTGAGCCCATCGCTGGGCTCCGGAGGATGATCTTTGATAAAGGACACAACCTCTTTGACTTCATCGCTCAGAAGAAGCATCTCATGGTAATGTCGTCCCTTCGAGAGGCTCTGGATCGTCTCCCATAGTGGTGTTTCACTTGTATACCGTTCAGTGCCAAGAAACACCATCGGACTCACTTCTTGATAGCTAGCGTAGTGGTTTTGACAGGCATCTTGGAAAATTTCCTGTGTTGTTCCAGCTCGGCCGGGAGCAAAGATGATTCCATATCGCGCGATCGCAAGGAGGCCGTCTTCACGAATGCTATTCGAAAAATACTTCGCGATGTGGTTTGCAAACATGTTGGTCGGCTCATGACCGTAAAACCAAGTCGGAATTGCAAGACTTGAGTAACCAGTCGGATACGTTTCAATGACTCGATTAGCAGCATCGATATATCCGTCATCGGTATAATTGGGAGCAGTTGAGAGGTCATCAAGAATTGCATCCAACTCAGCTTCGCTAGCATCAGCAAGATATGCCCCCAGGTTGGCAGCCTCCATGATTCCCGGGCCACCACCACTCGCGATAAAGTAACCGGCAGCAGTTAACTCTCGGGCCAGATGAGCGACTTTCCTAAACGATGGATCATCCCGCCCGGTGCTGTGTCCTCCCATGATAGCGACCACTTTCTTCACGCCATCTTTTTCAACACGACCTTCAAGAAGGTCCGTTAAGCCATCATCAATCGCATGGTCGTGAAGTCGTTCCGCTAATGCCTCGATAATATCCGGATTCTTTTTCCCATACTTCACGAAGTGGTCATAAATCTTCTTATCCAAGCTGTGATCATCTTCCTGCGTCCACCCCTCCATGAGCTCTTCCCGGGTGTAAAGTTCGGGGCGATAGGGATTAAAAGGTAGATTGGAAAATTCAGGGAAAACCAGAGCTCCCTTATCCATTAGATCAGAAACCGAAACCTCAGCCGGGAAACGACAGCCAAGAAAAACCGCTCCATTGCAGTCGAGCTCTTTCCACGGAAGACTTGCCTGGCGTAAATCCAAGCCCTGAATGACAGAACAATTCAGCTTACCTCGAGATCGGGCGATTCGATCAAGAGAATCAATTTCTCGTATAACAGAACATTTCATGAGGAAATTATTGAGGGATCAAGCACACCGACGTAGGGCAAATTACGATACTTCCCGTCGAAATCGAGGCCGTATCCAACGACAAATTCATCCCCAATTTCAAAGCCTGAATAATCCGCCTCCACCTCTTGGGCACGTTTCTTATCTTTAGTAAGTAAGACACAAGTCTTCACTTCCCTCGCACCCATTTCGCGGAGCTTCGCCGTCACCGCAGCCAAAGTCCGACCGGTATCAAGAATATCGTCAATCAAAAGAACACAGCGACCATTTACGTCGGGTAGTTTACGATCGAGGAAATCAACCTGCCCAGAACTCTCGGTTCCGCCATGATAACTCGCAACATTCAGACATTCGACCTCAAGTCTCAAGGGAACCCTCCGTAACAGATCTGCCATAAAAACGAAGGCTCCCTTCAAAAGGGCCACGACCTGTAGTGAATCCTCATCGGCAAAATCCGCCTGAACTTTTCGCGCGATCACGTCGAGTCTCTTCTCGATCACTTCTTCAGCGATTAGCACTTTTGCGATATCTTCATGCATCTAAGTGAAATAAGTAACTCTATCGATAGAAGTCGATGAAAACTAAAAAAATCTCTCATCATCTCCCATGATATTTGAAGAATTGCTCAATCCCCGATAGACTTTAGCAAACAAGCACTCCTGCCTTCACAATCACTTCAAGACGAAAAAAGCCCGGAGAAAAACTCCGAGCTTTGGAAGCCTTAAGGGCAAGCTTCGCTTACTCCTCAAAATCAAATCGATCCAGATTCATAACCTTTGTCCACGCTGCAGCGAAATCCGCTACGAACTTCTTTTCACCATCCATACTCCCGTAAACTTCTGCAATAGCGCGCAGCTGGGAATTTGAACCGAAGACAAGATCAACTGATGACGCGGTCCATTTCACCTTACCCGTTCCGCGGTCACGACCTTCATAGAAGTGCTTACACATTGGAGAGACCTTCCACTCGGTTCCCATGTCGAGAAGATTGACGAAGAAGTCATTCGATAAAGACCCGGGCTCATCAGTGAAAACACCCAGACCAGGAAAGCCCACATTTGTATCAAGAACACGCAGTCCCCCAACCAGAGCCGTCATCTCAGGAGCTGTTAAAGTGAGAAGCTGGGCACGATCAATGAGCATCTCGGGAGCGGGACGATCCAAAGTTCTTCCGAGGAAGTTACGGAAAGGATCCTGCTTAGGCTCAAGGACAGCAAAGGACTCAATATCAGTCATCTCCTGACTCGCGTCTGTCCTTCCCGGAACAAACTGAATGGCAATCTCGTGACCTGCCTTGTTGGCTGCAGCTTCGACCGCAACTGAACCGCCTAGGACAATCAAATCTGCGAGCGAGACTTTCTTTCCACCGCTTGCCGAAGCATTGAATTCGCTCTGCAACTTCTCTAGAACTGGAAGGATTTTGACTAGCTGCTCAGGCTGATTTACGGCCCATCCCTTTTGGGGAGCAAGCCGGATTCGAGCCCCATTAGCACCGCCACGATTATCACTTCCTCGGAAGGTCGAGGCCGAAGCCCAAGCGGTCGAAATGAGTTGTGAATGAGTCAGTCCCGAATCAAGTAACTTGGATTTGAGCGATGTGATTTCAGCTTCACCAATCACTGGGTGATCAACCTTGGGAACGGGATCCTGCCAAACTTGGGCCTCAGGGACCTCATCACCGAGATGCGTCGTAATTGGACCCATGTCACGGTGAGTAAGCTTATACCAAGCCTTCGCAAAAGCTTTTGCAAATTCATCGGGCTTCTCGAGAAAGCGCTTCGATATTGGTCCGTAGCTCGGGTCAAGTTTCAGCGCAAGATCCGAAGTGAACATCACCGGAGTATGACGCTTATCAGAGTCATGGGCGTCGGGCACTGTTCCAGCAGCTGCTCCACCCTTTGGAATCCAAAGTTTGGCACCTGCCGGGCTTTTAGTGAGTTCCCAATCGTAAGCAAACATGTTGGCAAAGTAGCTATGCGACCACTGGGCTGGAGTGCTCGTCCAAGCTCCCTCGAGACCACTTGTAATTGTATCAACGCCGTTACCTTTGCCTTTGCCGTTTTTCCAACCCAATCCCTGTTCTTCTAAAGGAGCGGCCTCTGGCTCAGGCCCAACATTCCCTTCAGGGCTATGCGCTCCGTGAGCTTTACCAAAGGTGTGTCCGCCAGCAATGAGGGCGATCGTTTCCTCGTCATTCATCCCCATGCGACCAAAGGTCTCACGAATCTGTTTAGCCGAGGCGAGAGGATCGGGGTTACCGTCAGGACCCTGGGGGTTCACATAAATCAAACCCATCTGAACCGCCGCGAGGGGGTTAGCAAGCTTACCATCATCGTAGCGCTTCTTTGCCAACCACTCACTTTCTGGGCCCCAATAAATATCTTCCTGCGCCTCCCACACATCGGCGCGGCCTCCTCCGAAGCCAAAGGTTTTGAAGCCCATAGACTCAAGACCCACGTTACCACTCAGTATCATAAGATCGGCCCATGAAATTTTTTGACCATACTTCTGTTTGATGGGCCAAAGAAGTCGCCGCGCCTTATCGAGATTCCCATTGTCCGGCCAGCTGTTAAGAGGGGCAAAGCGTTGCGCTCCATCAGAAGCACCCCCACGCCCATCATAAGTCCGGTAGGTTCCTGCGCTATGCCAGGCTAATCGAATAAACAGAGGACCATAGTGACCGTAGTCTGCTGGCCACCAGTCCTGAGAATCTGTCATCAGGCTCGTGAGATCTTTTTTCAAAGCCGCCAAATCGAGCTTCTTGAATTCCTCGGCATAGTCAAAATTACCACCAACCGGATTTCCCTTGGCTGAGTTTTGATGAAGAATCCCGAGGTTAAGTTGGTTGGGCCACCAGTCACGGTTACCATACGCTGAAGCCGCCGTGTGACGTGCTGCAGGAGCAACCTGCGACCCCATTACCGGGCATTTGGTAACGTCACCAGCTACTCCACGGTTCTCCTGAGCGGATGCCACTCCTGTCCCAGCTAAAGCGATTAAGCTTAGCGAAAAAAGAGGCTTTAAGTTAAGCGATGTTCCTAGCCTTAATTCAGCGCTAAGATTTCTGAATCGATCGATGATATTTGTCATAATTTAGCAATTTCGCTTAAATGCGATTGATCTAAAAATGACGATTATAAAAAATTCGTCAATAACCCTTGTAGACTCGAACAACAAACCATTGAGAATGAAGCTTTAAACGCCAATTTTTTAACAAGAGGGCCTGTCAGAGAAGGAGGAACTAGGAACGGTTCCCAGAGATTTCCTGCGACGGGACAAGAAAAACGGCGCTCCCCGATTTAAAGAGCACCGCCTTAAAAAGTATTAAATCCGCTCTAGCTGATGAGCTCGGGCCAATCTTCAGTATGGAAGAACTCGCCAGCTGGCTTGTCAAGACGCTCATAAGTATGAGCTCCAAAGAAGTCACGCTGCGCCTGCAAAAGGTTTGCTGGGAGGCGCTCGGACCGATAGCTGTCATAATAAGAAAGTGAGCCTCCGAAGCTTGGGGCCGGAATTCCGTTGAGCGCTGCAAGGCTGACCACTTCACGCCAGTTTTGTTGGGCATCCGTGAGAATGTTGGTGAAAAATGGAGCCAACATCAAATTGGTCGGAGCATCACTCTGGTAGGCCTCGGTGATACGATTAAGAAAGCGGGCTCGGATAATACAGCCACCACGCCAGATCTTAGCAATCTCACCGAGATTAAGATCCCAGCCTTTTTCAGCACCGACCTTAGAGATCAGATCAAGTCCTTGAGCATAAGAAACAATCTTGGACGCATAAAGCGCATCTCGTACTTTCGCGACAAGGTCCTCCTTACTCATATCACCAAGACTAAAGTCGGTGTTCAGAGGCCCTTGGAGAATTTTGGAAGCGTCAATCCGTTGATCGCGCATTGCAGAAAGGATACGAGCTTCAACGGAAGCTCCAATCGTGGACAATGGCACAGCGTGCTCAACCGCTTCCATCATCGTCCAACGCCCAGTTCCTTTTTGCCCGGCTTTATCGACGACCAGATCGACGATATGCTTACCCGTCTCAGGATCGACCTGCTTAAAAATATTTGCAGTAATTTCGATAAGGAAGGACTCCAAGTCACCGGCATTCCAATCTGCGAAAATTCCTGCAAGTTCTTCGTTGGTAAATCCCGCAGCTTTGAAAATATTATAGGCCTCACAGATGAGCTGCATATCGCCATACTCAATCCCGTTGTGAACCATCTTCACAAAGTGACCAGCACCGCCCTCGCCGATATGAACCACGCAAGGCTCCCCATCAACTTTTGCAGAGATGCTCTCGAAAATTGGCTTCATCACCTCCCAAGTCGAAGCGGGACCGCCGGGCATAATCGAAGGACCTTTGAGTGCCCCTTCTTCGCCGCCTGAGACGCCGGCGCCAATAAACCGGAACCCGGCCTCAGCAACATATTTGTCACGACGCTCGGTATCGGTATAAAGAGAGTTACCGCCATCGATAATGATATCATCAGGATCGAGAAGAGGCATGAGCGATTTAATGACGGCATCCACCGGCCCTCCAGCCTGCACCATAATCTGAATCTTGCGTGGGGTGGCGAGAGATTCCACGAATTCCTCGAGACTTTCACAACCAACCAGAGCTTTACCGGGATTTTCTTCGATAAACTCCGTCATCTTTGAGGTAGTCCGGTTATATACCGAAACCTGAAAGCCGCGGCTTTCCACATTAAGCACAAGGTTTTGACCCATAACGGCCAAACCAATTAGTCCGAAATCACTTTTCTTTTCCATGGCGTTATTCCGCGCATCCGGCGGGAGTTCTGCCCTTAGCGATAGGCAGCCAAAAAGGCAAATGCAATCTGTGCTACACCCTAGCCTCTTTGAGCGTCCTGAACGTCACACTCGATCTGTTTGCGCAACTCCTCAAGTGATTCAAATTTCTGCTCATCGCGAATTTTTCGCAAGAACCCGACTTCCAGTTCCCAGCCATAATCCATCGGAAGATCGTTAGTGAAAAGATAAACCTCCAAGCTTCGCCCCCCACTGTCATCTACGGTCGGCCGAGTTCCTATATTTGCGACGCCAGGTATCCCATTCCCTTCAACCACATAAACGCCGTTGGGAGGTAAAACCTCGTCGGCCACAAAGAGATTTGCAGTAGGAAACCCGATTGTTCGCCCCAACTGCCGCCCCCGCACGACCTCTCCAAGAACCGAGTAAGGCCTTCCTAGCATCGCAGCAACTGCATCCAAATTCTCTTCCTTTAAACACTTACGGATTCGGGTGCTGCTAATCCGAATTCCATCCTGTAAAACAGCAGACACTTCAAGAACATTGACCCCCGACTCACTCCCCCACTCGCGAAGACGCTGCATGTTCCCCTCACGTCCGCGGCCAAAGCTCCAATCCTCGCCAGCTGAAACCTTTTTAACTTTGGTGGCAAAAAGATCATCAGCAAATTCACGAGCTTTCCTAGCCGCAAAGACGGTTGAGAATTCGATTACGACCATAAAATCGACCCCAAGCTCGGAAAGAATACGCCCTTTTTGATCGAGACTTGAAAGAATACGACGTGGCGCATGATCAGGTGCCAAAACCTGGACTGGATGAGGATCGAAGGTCAAAATCCCAATAGCCCCAGCCCCTCGAGCCGCGTCAATGACGGCCTGATGACCCAGATGGACCCCATCGAAAACCCCCAATGCCAGACCAAAAGGTCGGTCAAACTCAGAAAGCTCTTTGAGTCCGTGTAAAAACTGCACACCGCAATGAACGTAGCGCGACTGCTTGTGTCAACCCACTAGCGGCGGCGGCCTCGCTTACGAAGGTAGGGCGGGACGTCAAGATCCTCGCCATCTTTATCGACGTTAGGTGACTCTCCATCGAAACGGCCCTTCGGCGCACCCTCCAGAAGAAGCTCACCCTGATTTCCCGACGACTTGGACACTTCCAATTTTATGATTTCGGGTTCGGGATCTTCCTTATCCGATTCCCCCTTTAATTTGGGATCTGCAAAATCATCTGCACTATCTGCTTCGAGGTCGATCTCTTCTTCCTCCATCAACGATTCCTCTGCCGCGTCGGCGTCATTTTCCTCATCTGAAGACTCCTCGGAGTCTTCATCCTCTAAACCCTCCGGCTCATCATCAACAAAGCCGATGGCTTCATCTGCCAACTCTGGCTCTGGCTCTGGCTCTGCGTCAACGAATGGAGCTTCCTCTTCTTTCGTCACTTCTTTTGCAACCGGCTCATCATCGGCCGTGACCTCTCCAACAAATGGAACCGCTTGAAGTCGATCTTCAGGAAGAGCGCTAATGATGGTTACGCTCAACGCATCTTTCATCTGTTTGTCCGTTGCGGCACCAAAGAGGAGATGAGCATTTTCTGGAATATATTTTGTCAACCCCTGCATCAAGAGCTCAACTTCATAGAGAGTCATATCGTCACCACCACAGATATGTACCAGGACTGTTGTGGCATCTTCCAACAAAGAACCTCGATCAAGCAACGGGCTACTAAGGGCTGCTTTTAGCGCAGATTGAGCACGATTTTCGCCCCGTCCAAGCCCAGAGCCAAACAGACAGCGTGAGCGTGTTGTTTTCAGAGCCGATATCAACTCGTCAAGACCGACATTAATTAAACCTGGACGAAGAACGAGACGACCAACCGCCGTGATGCTATCTGAAATCATTCGGTCAGCAGCTGAAAATGCCTCGTGCACACCCTGCTTAGGTAGAACTAGCTCACCCATCCGCCCGTTATCGAAGGTCACTAGCGCGTTCGAAAGAACCGCGAGCTGGTTTAAAGATTCTTCGGCCTGGGTTCGGCGGCGACGCCCCTCAAACGCAAATGGCATCGTCGCGAAAACCACCACAAAAGACCCCGATTCGCGGGCTAGCCTCACTAAAACAGGGGCCGCTCCTGAACCAGATCCTCCTCCCAAACCCACACAAACAAAAACGATCTGTCGATCTCTCAAGGAATCACGAATTTCATCCTCCGCCTCCAGAATCGCCCTTTCGCCCAGCTCTGGATCGCCTCCGGTTCCCAAACCCTTGGTAAGATTGCGTCCCAGTTGAATTTTCTCACCAGCTACCGTGCTTTTCAGGGTTCTAACGTCGGTATTTAAGGAAAGAAGTTCGGCTCCTTCAATCCCATCCAGTGCCACACGATCGAGCATATTTGAGCCCGCTCCACCGAGGCCAACGATTTTCACAGAACTTTCAGGAATGGTTTGCTGGCTATTTCGGGGGTAATTAATCATCGTTCCTAGATACTAAAGAGACATTTACCAATATTGGGAATCGGTCACCAGCTAAAAACCCAACAAAAATGCAGGCCTATGCGTCGTTTTAAGGGAAAGAAAACCAGAATTTCCCGCTGGCAGGACAATCATTTGTCTGCGAGTCTAACGCAACTTTTAGTCGGAGTGTTTATCGCTCAATCTTAGATGTCCGAACCATCCTCTCGCCCGTCATCCAACGAACCCACTCCTATCCCGGTGGAGCTCAGCAAGCAACTGGCTGATTTCCAACAGTCTCTGTGGCGCATCAAGGTTACGGAAGCGGTCCTCGCTGGTGTCTTCGGACTAATCATTTCATTCCTGATCGTCTTCGCGCTTGAGCGACTTTTCCCGATCCCTGCACTTGCGCGCCTCGCTCTTTTGCTCGCGGGGACTTCGCTTGCAGCAGTTTTTGCCCCCTACTGGGTCCGTCGCTGGGTTTATGGACACAGACGCGAAGAACAACTTGCCCGCCTCATTTCGCGAAAATTTCCGAAATTGGGTGATCGACTGCTCGGAATTGTCGAACTTCAGGACCAAGAAGAATCCCAAGAGGCCATGTCCCCCGAACTCCGCGCCGCCGCAATGATTCATGTGGCAAATCAGGCCGCGAAGCGGAACATGAACGACGCTCTCCCCTACTCGCGGCACAAAAAGCTAGCGCTAGGAGTCCTCATGGGAGCCGCAGCGATCACCTTTGGCTTTTCTATCGCCCCAAAAGCTGGCGGAAACGCCCTGAAACGCTGGTTGATGCCGCTTTCAGATACTGATCACTACACTTTTACGCAATTTGACACTGACAAAATGCCCAACCCGCTAACTGTCCCTCTCGGTGAGGCCTTTAGCTTTAAGGTCCCTCTCAAAGAAGACAGTGATAATAGGCCTCCCACGGCCCGTGCCCGATACGGCCAACAAGAGTGGGTCAAAGCGGAACTTGGCGAAAATGGCTCTTACCAATTTGAATTCACCGGCCAAGAAACCCAAGATCGCATCACCATTGAAGCCGGGGATGCCGACCACCGCGTCTGGGTTGAGCCAGAAGTCCGTCCTGAGGTTTTAGGGTTTGAGGCCTTAGTTACTCTACCAGATTACCTCCAACTCGATCCACGCAATTTCGATATTCGTACTGGGGGTTTGACCACTCTCGAAGGGAGTAAGGTCATACTCAAAGGATCATTCTCCCGCGAAATCTCTGAGGCCAGCGCTCGCCTCGATCCCCAGCCTCTTGAAGAAACAGCCATCAGTGAAAGCCGCGCACCCATCGAAGCCGAAAACCCTTCAGATTTCGAATCATCCCGAACCGAGGCCGAAGAGGAGGACAAAAAAGCTGCAGTAGAAAATCTCATAAAATTGCCAGAGCCACGCGATCTACAACTTTCTATGGATGGTGCTACCGTTTCCAGCGAACCGATTGATTTGGGACGCTTCCACGCCTCGGTCCCCTTTACTTGGACCGATGTAAAGGGCCTAGACGGAGCAGGATCGTTCAGGGTCGAAATCAAGACCTCGGAAGATCAAGTTCCAACCTCCTACATTCAAGGGCTTGAGCGCAACCTCGTGATTCTTGCAGAAGAAACTCTTGAGTTTGATATTATCAGCGAAGATGACTTTGGCCTCAGGGAAATTGGACTGTCATGGGTTGGGTCTTTTAACAAACCATCTGACGACGAACCCGCCAACGGATCACTCATCCTTAAGAAAGGTTCCCCATCC
>Ga0257110_1001725_pt1 | contig 10289 bp, 9 predicted proteins | sample LP_taG_7_FD_190184 | JGI IMG/M metagenome (GOLD analysis project Ga0257110, IMG submission 190184) | Marine microbial communities from Northeast Subartic Pacific Ocean, Canada - LP_J_2015_P26_10m | ecosystem: Environmental > Aquatic > Marine > Oceanic | place: Canada: Northeast Subartic Pacific... | reverse complement strand
CCCCGCGGCGGCGGCGCCGCGGCGCCGCGCGCGAGGCCGTAGGCGACGAAGGTCGCCTTGCGCTGGACGACGACCTGGCCCAGGGCCTCGTCGTAAAAGTAGGCGTCGCCGGGGCACAGGCGCACGGACGCGTCGAGCTCGCGCAGCGCCACGGCCGCGGGGCTCGCGCGCAGCGCGTCCATGCGCCGCGCGAGCTCCGCGGACCCGGCCGTGTCGCCGGCGCCCGCGGGCGCCGGCGCCGCGGCGCCGGCGCTCGGAGCCGCCGACTCGGGCCTGTCGGCCGCCGACTCGGGCCCGTCATTGACCGCATCCATAGCTCTCGTGGCAAACTCGTGGCAAATTTGGTGCACCATTAATGCATTCCTGCAAGTTGAACGTTGCCGTGAGCTGCCGGGTCGCGGAAGCGTTGGTAGCAGCGAGGGGATTCGCGACGAATGGCCGTCGTTTCCAGTTTGGCACGGCTCTGGTCTCCCCTCGCGGTACCGCGCGGCTTCGGCCAGGTGTGCCGAGGTCGTTGTGTCGCTCCCCAGAACAGCCGTCGGCAGATATCTGGCCACCACGGCCCAACGCCAGCCGCGGTCCACGAGCAGGAGCATGCGACGGGCTGGAGGCGCGCCGCCGCGCGGCGCCACGCACAGCGGGCGCGATTGATGTTGAAGCTCGAGCTCAAAACTCCGGTCGCTCAGTCTCGCCGTCCTCCGACGCCGCGCCGAGCGTCCAGTTCGGTGATGAGACGTGCAGCGATGACGGGCCTGCTGCTCCTGTGCCTGCCCGCCGCGGCGTTCGTCGCCCCGCGGTCGTCGCTGGTCGCGCCTCGGCCGCTCCGGTCGTCGCCGCTGCGCATGGCCGCCGAGGAGCCGGAGGCGCCGCGCGGCTTCGGCGCGCTCGTGCGGCGCCTCGGCGCGTCGGCGGCGCCGGCGCTCAAGTCGGCGTCGGCCGTGGTGGCGCCGGGCCTCGAGTCCCTGGCGCCGGCGAGCGCGCCGCGGCCGCTGTTGTCGTGGGCGAACGCGCCCTACGCGGCCGGCGGCGCGTTCGCGGCGTACCGCGCGTACAAGGCCTTCGAGGGCGTCCGCGCGGACCAGAAGAAGCTCATCGCCGACTACGGGACCAAGGGCCTCGTGCTCGGCCGGAAGCAGTCCCGGGCCCAGTTCGCCGCGGCGACGGCGCTCTACAAGAAGAAGCTCATGTACGTGCCGCGGGGCTCCGAGCTCCTCGCGTCCGGCCTCGCGGCCATCGCGAACAAGCCCGCGTCCGCGGCGTCCCTCACCGCCTTCCGGGACCTCCTCGCCGTCTACGACCTCGGGCCCGGGCCCAAGGCCGCCGCGGCCCTCGAGAAGGTCCTCGAGACGAAGGCGACGAAGACGTCGGAGCGCGGCAAGCTCCTCTTCTACGCGGACCGCTGCGGCCTCGCGAACGACGCGCTCCGCAAGCTCGCCGCCGAGGGCCTCGACAACTCCCTCGACTTCCTCGCCGCGTCGCAGGCGGGCCTCGGCGAGCAGGCCTACGTCGCCGCGCTCAAGAAGTCCGCGTCGTCGCCGCCCTACGCGGCGGACGCCGCGGCGGCCGAGGCGCTGGGCCTCGCGCCGGCCCGCGCCGCGGAGCTCCTCGGCGACCTCAACGCACCGCCGGAGGTCGACACGCGCGAGGACTGGCGCAAGGACCTCGAGGCCGCCGTCGAGGCGGAGAGCGGCCCGCTGCCCGACGACGTCGACACGACGGACAAGTTCGCGCCCGACGGCGGCAAGGACGAGATGATGCTCACCTGCGAGTGCGGCGAGTGCGGCTACACGCTCTTCATCGCCGCGGGCCGCGAGGGCAAGTTCTTCGGCAACAACTACAAGTGCCCGACCTGCGGCGCGCCCAAGTCCAAGTTCACCATCGACGAGGCGCCGTCCAACTAGGCCGGCGCGCGCCAAGGGGGCCGCTAGAGGGACCTTTGTCGACGCCCTCCACGGACGGCATGTTGACGACTCGTTGACGTCACGCAGCCCAAAAAAAAATATGGCCGCATCGCACTAGACTACCTGTCGGTCGCGCATGACCGCGATGAGGCGAGGTGTCGCGGCGCTCCTGCTGCTCGCGGCGTCGCGCGCCGGAGGCGCCGGCGGTCCGATCCACGTCGTCGTCGCCGCGTCGCGGAACCACTACGCGGGGCTCCTCGCCGTCGTCGCCTCGGCGACCAACGCCACGGGCGCCGACGCGGGCCGCCTGCGCTTCCTGCTGCTCGTCGACGGCGCCGGCGACGCCGCGGCCGTCGGCGCCGCGGCCGCGTGCGCCGCGGGCGATTCCGGCGCGCGCGTCGACGCGCGGGCCTTCGCGCTCTCCGGTCCTCTCGCGGCCGCGGACCGGTCGCGGACCGCGCGCCTCGGCGACGCGCTCAACTACGCGCGCGGCCGCGCGGCAAAACGGACCGCCCGCGTGGGGCGCCGCGGCCGCGCGTCGCGCGGGACGTCGCGGCGACCCCGCCGCGCGCGCGCGGACGCGTCGCGTCGGAGACACTTCCACGCAGGCGCGGTTCTTCGTCGGCGACCTGCTGCCCGAGGCGCGGCGCGCGATCTACCTCGACGCGGACGTCGTCGTCGAGGCGTCGCTCGCGGGCCTCGACGGCGCCGCGGCGGCGGCGTTCGCGGCGAACGCGTCGGCCGTACTCGCTGCGGCGCCGCGCGACTTCAAGCGCGTCTGCGACCACCTCGTGAACTGCGGCGCCGCGGCCGTCCTCGCGCGCTTCGCGGACCCCGCGGCGGCGCTCCACGCGTTCAACGCGGGCGTCGTCGTCTTCGACCTCGACCGGTGGCGGCGCCGGCGGCTCGCGGCCGACGTCGAGCGCTGGGTCGCGACCAACGCGGCGGCGGACCCGCCCATCTACCGCCTCGGCAGCAACCCGCCGCTCGTCCTCGCCGTCGGCGAGGACTGGGCGCGGCTCGACCCCCGGTGGAACTGCATGCGCGGCATCCACCGCCAGCACCCGCACAACACGGCGTGCTGGCGCGACGCCTTCGTCCGCCACTACCCCGGCGGCGCCAAGCCCTGGGCCATGGCGCCGGCGGACGCCGCGGCCCTCGGCTGGCGCTTCCCGCGGCGCGCGGCCTGCGCCGCGGACCTCGAGCGGCGCGCGGGCGCGGGCGTAATCGCGACTTGAGGTAGTCCCTGAAGCGGCGGGAGCCGGCACGGTGCCGAGGCAGCCCCGCGGGCAGCCCCAATGGGCCCGCGCGCCGCGGCCGGCGCGTCGCGGCGTCGAGGGCCGCGCGACGCATGAGGCGCGGGCGCGCGGCGGCCGTCGCGCTCGCGCTGCTCGGCGCGTCGTCGCTCGTGACCTTCTCGGCGCTCCGCGGCGACGGCGACGATGGGCCGCACCTCACGCCGCGGACCGCGCTGCGGACGCCGCCGTTGCCGGCGCCGCCGGTGCCGTTGCCGGCGCCGCCGTTGCCGGTGCCGGCGCCGCCGGCGGCGGCGCCGCCGGTACCGGCGCCGCCGCCGCCGCCGGCGGACGGCACCTTCGCGGCGTTCCGCGCGGCGCGGGGCCCGGCCGGGGGCGGGCCCGGGTGCGCGCTGCCGGCCGCGGCGCCGGCGGCGAGCCTCCACGTGCTGCACCCGGGCAAGACCGGCGGCCGGAGCCTGGCGAGCGCCGTGCGCTGCCAGCCGCGCATCCGCAAGCTCGCGCACCACGCGCCCGCGGGCGCCGCGGGGCCGAACGCGACGTACGCCATCGTGCTCCGGGAGCCCCGGGACCGCCTCGCGTCGGGCCTCGCGTTCATGGTCAAGGGCGGCGAGGGCATCGGCGACGACGCGGCCGCGGGCGCGGCCGGCTTCGTCGAGAACGGGCCCTGCCACGCGTTCCTGCGGAACCGCACCGTGCCCGCGGCGCTCGGCGACGCGGCGGGCTTCCGCGGCGCGTGCGCGGCGCCGGCGCACGCGGGCCCGGCCGGGCCGGGCGAGCCGCCGTCCGACGCGGCGTTCCGGCGCCAGGCGGCCTGGCTCCCCGCGGACGAGGGCGCCGACGTCCGCGTGCTCTGCTTCGACGCGCTCGCCGCCGACTTCGACCGCGTGCTCCGGCCCTTCTGCGAGCCCCCGGACTGGCGCGAGCCCCGGCGGACCTGCGGCCTCGCCGCCGCGCGGCGCAACGCCGCGCGGCGCCGGCCCGAGCACTTCGTCCCGGGCGCGCGCGACGCCATCGAGGCCTACGCGGCCGAGTTCTACGCCGGCGACGCCGCGCTCTACGCGCGCGCCTGCGGCAACGCGACGCGGGACTTCTGGTCGCCGCGCGCGAAGCCGCCCGCGCCGCGCGCCGCGTGCGCGCGCGCCGCGTGCGCGGGCGCCGCCGGGGCCGCGGCCGCGGCGGCCGCGCGGCCGGCGGGAGCGGCGGCCGCGCGGCGGCCGCCTCGCGCTCGTCGCCGTCCGCCGCTCCTCAGCTTGCTCGCGGCGTCTCTTTGGCCCCGCGCCTAACGACCCTAGCCCGCACCACGTCCCCGGGTGGCGCTGACTCTGAGCGATGTGCGGCGCCGGCGCGCCGCGGGCCGCTCGCGGGCCGCTCGCCGGGGTCCGCCGCCGGCTCCGGTGACGCGCCGCCGCGCGACGGCGCCCGTCGATCGCCCCCGCCGCACCGTCCGCGCCCGTCGACCTTACGCCGCGCGCGGGGGGGCGGTCACGAGAGCCGCTCGAGCGACTGCAGCTGGATGATGCCGTTGCCCCGGAGCACGACCATGCCGATGGGCGTCTTGGCGCCGTCGCTGCCGTCCTCCGTCGCGTCCTCGAGGACGAGGTTGAGGAACTGGTCGTAGCCGCGCAGGACGCCGCTCACGCGCCGGTTCCCGTTCATTTTTATGGTCAGCGCCTTGTCCATGTACTTCTTGAGGTCCGGGCCGCTCGCGCGCGACATGGCGGTGCGCGCGCCGCGCGCCGACGGGACGGCGCGACTGGGGCCGGTGCGGCGCGGTGCGGCGCGAGCAGGCGAGGCAATGCGCGCGAGCAGGCGAGGCTATGCGATCGCGGAGGCCGTCGGCTCGACTCTCGAGGAGCAGCGGCGAGGTCGTTGTTGACGCTAGCAGCCCCACGATGATGGGCCCTCCCTGACAAGTGGGATCCGTCGAATGGCCGCCCGCGTCACGCTCTGCAACGCCTTCGAGCCGCGGGCCATGTTCACCGTGCGCCTGCCGCGCGCCTGGCTCGCGTCGAAGGCCTGCGGCGCGGTGCTCGAGATCTACGCCGAGCGCTTCGAAGCGAAGCACGGCGCGCCGCTGCCCCCGTGCGTGCTCGAGGTCGACGGCGACGCCGTCGACGCCGCCGCGCCCCTCGCGGGGGCCGTCGAGGACGGCGCGGTCGTCGTCGTCGCGGCCGCGGGCCGCGGGCGCCGCGCGCGGCGCGCGTCGCTCGCGGCGGCGCTCGCGGCGCGCGGCCGCGACGAGGAGGCGCTCGTGGCCCTCGCCGCGGCGCGGGCGGCCCCGGCCCGCGCCGGCGACGCCTCCGACGCCGCGCTCGACGCGGCGCGGGGCGACCGGCTCGAGGCGCTCGGGCGGCTCGCGGAGGCGGCCGCCGCACGCGGCCGCGGCGGCGCCGCCGCGCGCGCGGCCGCGGCGCTCGCCGCGCGCGCGGCGGCCCCGCGCGCGCCGGAGCGGCGCGCCGCGCCGAGCTTCCCGGCGACGGCCCGCGGCCTCGCCCGGGCCGCCGCGTTCCTCGACGAGCACGGCTACGCCGTCGTCCGGGGAGCGGCGGCGCCCGCGGAGTGCGAGGCCATCCTCGGCATGCTCTGGGACTGGCTCGAGGGCCTGGGCACGGGCCTCGACCGCGGCGACGCGGCGACCTGGGTCGACGGCCGCTGGCCCCTCGCCGCGGGCGCGTCGGGCGCACTTTCCGCGCGGGAACGTCGACGTCGCGCCGCGCATCGCGCGTCCCGCCCCCAGGCATCCTCCCGCACCACGGCGCGGGCCACTGCGCCGGCATGTGGGCCGCGCGGCGCCTCCCGGCCGTCCGCGCGGCCTTTGGCGCGATCTGGCGCACGGACGACCTCCTCGCGTCGCGCGGCGCGGCGCCGGGACCGGCGGCGTCCCCCCCGGACCGCCGCGGCGCGCAGGTTCGACGGCCCCGTGCTCTTCCGGCCGGGCGCGCCGACGTGCGCGCACTGGTGGCACGTGGACCAGCACCCGGCGCGGCGGCCCGGCCGCGAGTGCGTCCAGGGCTGCGCGGAGACCAACCGCTGGTTCAGGGGGTCCCGACGAAACTTCAAACCTCTCGAGCTCGGTCGAATCGACGTCGTTGCGGCTGGTTTTGGGACGAATCGATTGCCATCGTCGAGTTCCCGAAGCACAGAGTTTGGACCACACCGTCGCGTACGTTGAAGTCGGGTTGAATATTTGGTTTCCGCACAGGTCCAGGGCGCGCTCAACCTGCTCGCCGCGGACCACGCGGGATCGGACGGCGGCGGCACGGCGCTCGTCCCGGGCTCGCACGCGGCCTTCTCCGTCGCCGCGTTCGCGCGGATCCACGGCTCCCGCCTCGGCGCGCTCGGCGACTACGTGCCCGTGCCCCGCTGTGTGCTGGGACGTCGGGGCCGAACTTCAGAACTCTCTATCTCGGTCACATCGAAGTCGATTCGGCTGAGTTTTGGACGAGTCGTTTACTCTCGTCGAGTTCTTGACAGACAGCGAAGGGTCGCGTCAAAATCGTTCGAATACGCGAACGTTCAAGTTTTGTTTCCTGCCCAGGTGCCCTGGGACTCGGAAATCGTCGCGGGCGGCGCGCCGCTCTCGCCCGTGCTCGCGCGCGGCGACCTCCTCCTCTGGGACTCGCGCACCGTGCACTGCTCGTCGCCCGCGGCGCCGCCGCGGGGCGACCCGGGCGCGAGGCTCGCGCGCGCGGCGTGCCTCGTGTGCTTCACGCCCCGGTCGCTGGCCTCGCCGGACGTCATCGCGCGGCGCAAGGCCGGCGCCGGCGTCCCGCATCCGCGACGATGTTCCGAGAGATGTCGACCGGGCACGCGACGAACCATCGGATTCACCAGGCCGCCGCGGCGAGGGGCGACACGACGACGCACTACCCGCACGACTGCGTCCTCACGGCGAACCACGGCGACTTCGCGGCGACGCCGGCGGCGGTCAAGCGCCGCTACGCGACGCCGCCGCCGCCGGCGCTGACGCCGCTGGACCGGCGCTACGTCGGCTACGACGACGACGCCGTAACAGCAATGTGACGTCACGTTGCCGCCCAGAGGGGGGACGCGATGTGTTCGAAATGTGGGATCGCGTGCGATCCGCATCGCGCGATGGCGCGTGACTCCTAGCGGCCGTCGACATGGGCGTCGACGCCGGCGCGCCGGCGGCGTATCTGCTGGGCAGCGGCGGCGCGGCGGTGCTCAACTTTCCGCTCTGGAAGGCCTCGGCCATGGCCCAGAGCGGCTTCGGCCCCCGCGGCGGCTCCTACGCGTCGGCCTACGCCGCGGCGCTGCGGCCGCCGTACCGGGGCGTCGCGAGCGTCGTGCTGGGCATGACCTGGGCGCGCTTCGCCATCTTCTACGGCAGCGACGTCGGCCGCGCGGAGCTCGAAAAGACGGAGGCGTTCCGCGGGACGACGGCGGCGGTCGCGCTGCCGCCGCTCGTGACGGCGACGTTCGTCCAGTGCGTGAACCAGCCCATCATCCGCGGCAGCGTCTCCCTGCAGGACCCGAACGCCGCGGAGCGCACGCTCGCCGGCGCGCTGCGGCGCGTCGCCGCGGAGCGCGGCGTCCGCGGGCTCTGGCGCGGCCTCGGCGCGGGAAAGGGGCGATTCGTGTTCCGCGCGCGATCGTTCCAGAGCAAGCATCGACGCGTCGAGAGCGCTCCGAGAGATCATCGCCCATGACCGAGAGAGGAGCCTCCGACGTTGGGCACGTCGCGCGCTTTTCCCGCCAGGCACGGCCTCAGCGCGGGCGTGCTCAAGACCGTGCCCAAGTACAGCGTCGCCGTGCTCGTCAAGGACGCCGCGGAGCGGCGGCTGCCGCCGGCGCCGCCCGGCGACGAGGCGCGCGCGCTCGCGCGCGCCGCGGTCAAGGCCTGCGCCGCGGCCGTCGCGGGCGCGGTGCTCACGAACCCGCTGGACGTGCTCCGCAACGAGATGTTCAAGACGGACCTGCCCCTCGGCGCCGCGCTCGCGTCGCTCCGGGCCCAGGAGCCCCGGGGCGCCTGGCTCGCGCGCGGCGCGGGCCGGAACCTCGTCGGCGTCGCCGTGCCCGTGGCCGCGACGATCTTCCTCACGGACCAGCTCAAGCGCCTCGGGCTCTAGCGCCGCCGGCGGCGTAAGGCGCGCCCGTGGCGCACGACGGATCGTTTTCCCGCCTCCGGCGGCGTAAGGCGCGCGCGGCCCCCCCGTCGCGCGCGCGGCCCCGTCGAGGCCGCCTGCGTCGGACCCTAGGGGCTACTAAAGCAGGAGAAGGCGGCGGCCTTCCGCGGCGGCGGCGCGCGCGGCGGCGGCGGCAGGGACCGGAGGAGGCCCAGCTCGCGCTCCGCGTCGCTGCAGCGCGCGAGGCTCCGGCTCCAGCCGCTCTCCGCGAGGGACGCCTGGCGCCGCGCCTCGCCGAGGGACGCCCGGAGCGCCGCGAGCTCCGCGGCGTGCGCGGCCCTTTCGCCGTCGAGCGCGCGCTCGCTCGCCGCGAGCGCCGCGACCGCGCGGGCCTCGGCCGTCGCCGCCGCGGCGCGCGCGGCGGCCTCGGCGCCGTGGCGCCGCCGCAGCGCCTCGAGCTCGCGCGCGCGCTCCGCGTCGCGCGCGGCGGCGGCGGCGCCGTCGGCGCCGTCGTCGTCGTCGTCGCGGCGCGCGTCGGCGGAGCCGTCCGTCCCGGGCGTCGACAGCTCGGACGCGAGCGACGCGCGGGGCCCCTTGTCCGGCGTCTCCGGCGCCGGGCGCCCGGGCCGGAGCCCGAGGAAGTCCGCGACGCGGCGCCGCGCGGGCCCGTCGAGCGCGTCGCGCGCCGCGGCGACCGCGGCGGTCCACGCGCGGAGGCCGTCGAGGCGCGCCGCGAGGGCCCGGCCGCCGGGGCTCGCGAGGGTCCGGTGGGGGAAGGCCGCGGCGACGGCGCCGCCCGCGTCCAGGGACTTCTTGAGGGCCCGGAACTCGCGAAAGCGCCGCACGCAGCAGCCCGCGACGGCGCCGCCGACGGTCGTCGTCACGTAGTAGCCGACGACGTTGTCGCTCGTGAGCGCGCCGCCGAGCTCGAGGGCGACGGAGAAGTCGCGCGGGAGGGGATCCTCTCCCTCGTCGTCGTCCATGCCTTCCGGGGCTGCCCCTTTGCCTCAAGATGTAGTGCACGCACGGCGCGGCGCCGGCGCCGCGCGCGTCCCCGCCCTGGGTGCCCCGCCTCCACCCCGCCCATCTTATACTAAGCGCAGAGCCTTACTAGTGGGCGGGGCGCGGCGGGCGGGGAGCGGCGAACCCGCGTCGAGGACCGCGTGAGGCGCGTCCACGCCGGCGGCATACCGCTCGGGCTCGGGCGACGACGCGGCGTAAATAGTTAGGCTCTATATATACTCGCGCGTCAAAGAGCGCGAGGGCCTTTGTAGCTTGCTCGTCGCCCTTGGCAGCGGCGCGCTCGATCCAGTATCTGGCTTTGCCGCGGCCGACGTCCTTCATCTTTAACGTCAACTCCAAGTTGCAGAAGGGCTAGTTAGTTAGTTAGTTAGTTATCATCCGAGTTCGTGTTTCACTTAACTAGAATGTACTTTCCAAAGGGCGTCGACGGAAGACGACGGAGAGCTCGAACCAACCAGACCGCGCCTCGCAACGTCTCTTGCACCGTGTGACCCGTGTCAATTTCACCGCGCTCCCACCTGACGCTTCCCGCCTGTCGTCCCGACCCGCCCCCTCGCATCGATCCGCGACGATACATCCGAGATCCTCGCTCTCGAAATCGCGAGATTTTGCGCGTCTCGATTCACTCCATCGCCCCGACGCCGCAGGCACCACACGCACACGCACCGCCACCGAATCATCATGTCTTCCCTCGAGTCCGGCAAGGGCGGCGACGTCGTCCAGCACCCCAAGGCCCAGTACAAGTTCACGGAGACGTCGCCGGGCACGTGGAAGATCGGCTCGATGCCCGTCGACCCGCACCAGGGGTGGAAGGCCAAGGAGATCCAGCTCTTCAGCTTCCAGCGGCCCCACATGCGCGGCTTCCATTTCGCCTGGTCCTCCTTCTTCGCGCGTCGCGCCGCGTCCCCCCGCGACTTCCGACGCCTCGGCCGGCGACCCCGCGGAACGCTCTCGAGAGCGCGATGCTCCGACCCCGCGACGCGACGCCTCGACGCCGTCGCACCCCGCGACGCCCCGCC
>Ga0257110_1001724_pt1 | contig 10290 bp, 15 predicted proteins | sample LP_taG_7_FD_190184 | JGI IMG/M metagenome (GOLD analysis project Ga0257110, IMG submission 190184) | Marine microbial communities from Northeast Subartic Pacific Ocean, Canada - LP_J_2015_P26_10m | ecosystem: Environmental > Aquatic > Marine > Oceanic | place: Canada: Northeast Subartic Pacific... | reverse complement strand
AGGGATAGTGGCAAACGATCTCTGCCGCTGCGCGGGCCCGACACATGGGCTGGCGGGTCGGGCAGGGGCGAGGGCAGCCCCTCGCTGCCCCCCGCGCCCCTCTCCTCGGACGCGATGCAGCCCGCCAACCCCTCCCGCCTTCGCGTGCGTCGCTAGCGCAGCAGCGGAGATCGTTGTGGGCCGCGCGGCTAGGGGCGCGCGTGCAACATAGCGCCAGAGCGTCTAGAGCGTCAAAGACTTGGGCGTGGGAGAGGCGCTGGGCTGTGGCGCGCTCGCCTCGCCTGAAATCCTGGGAGCGAGTGCACTCCGCCCAAATCCTACGAGCGGACTTTCCAATTCCTGCAACAATATTATTCCCTTAGATGTCAAGTAAGATACATACATGTAAGTTGAGTGGCATAAAATAAGTTGAGGTATAGCATGAGCATAGCCAGTATAAGGCAGACTTAGCATAGCCAGCATAGGCCAGTATGAGCGTCCCAGCATAGAGAAGTAGCATAGTCCTGAGTTAGGGTAGCATAGCGCAAGGAGCGGAATGTAGGCTCCCTAGGTAGCTGGCTTATCGCCAAGCGCACTTTGATTGTGCTTAATCACACTCGCGTTCTGACCTCGATAGTCGCCGTTTATGACAAGTACGGCCGCTGGATCTCGTTCCGGCCCCTCATCTCGCTCGGCGGGCTTGACCCTCTCGTCGTCCGTCGCCTCGGGGCAGCCGAGGAGCGCGGCGGCGGCGCATGTCAGCGCCGCGCCGCTTATTTTGCCGCGCGACCGCAGAAGGGTGCGAACGAGATCCGCCGAAATATTCGGGGTACCCACGTTGACCATGGCGACGAGCGACGGCCCGGCACACAGCTGTCGCCGCAGCCCTACAAGTGTTTCGACGCACGCAGCGCAAGTGTTTGGCCCGCGGCCGATACTGTTCGATACGTTCACTGCAGCTGTCTACGAGTGTTTCGTGCGCTCTAGTTAGTGTTTGTAACACTTTGCTACCAGCCCCGGCAAACCCCCCCATTTTTGGACAACGCAGCGCCGTCAAGTCGAATTGAAATCTTTGGAGATATGGTCCGCCCTGGTTCGAAGCGGCATTTTCATACAATTTCACAGCGACGCGCTCGGCTCTACAATGTGTCTACAAATGACCCTATGTTACTCAGACCCCGACCCGGACTAGAAAGAAGCGCGACCAAACCAATCGCATACTCCAAGAACAATGTGGAGGCGGAGACAGTGCAGCGCCCGCGCACAGATTTGTTCTCGATGGAGAGGTGGTACGCGGGTTGCGCAAAAATCCCGCCGGGTTCTTTTACAGCTGCATGCGAACGGTATGGAGGCGAGGGTGCGGCGGCCGTGGCGCTGCGAACTGCGGACGTGGGGGCACGGACTGCTGGATTCGACGTCGGGTCTTACACGGATCTTGTGGACGAATGGACGCCATCGATGCATGCGAAGCCGACGGAGTATACTGCAGGTCCTTCGACGCCATATACGCTGCGAAGCTGGCCGGTAGAAACTCGCTACCCTGCCGGATGTGCGTGCATCCTCGGCGTCTGATACCGACCCGCGCTCTTTTTGCGACGAGAGCTATCGAATATCCCGGGATTCGCATTGTAGGCAGGGCGAAACGTGCGACTCGGAATGGTATAGGAGCGAGACCACAGTTGCGCAAGATAATGCGCGGCGGGCTGCAGCTGCGGCTCTGCGCGCGTCAACTCGACCATCGAGCGCACCGACAGGGTGGCGGGCGTTAGCAGCGCGGTCAAGAGCCGCGCGTGGTGGCCGAGACGTCGACCCCCGAGCGCGGAAGCACCATCGGCGGCTGGTCTGCCGGAACGCCTCGCTTCGGGTAATGCCTGCGCGGGGGCCGCCGCCTACGCGTGAGCCTCGCGCGTCGTCGTCGCATAGCTTGTGCACGGATTCAAATTTTAAAAAAGCCATGGCTTCGCTGCTCGTGCGGCCGCAATCGGCGCCGGCGCTCCGGGCGCGCGCGCAGCGTGTGTATCGCGCTGGGTTGCAAAAGTGCACATATAGCGGGCCCACGGTCGTGCTCCAGCGCCGTGAGACGCAAGAGGAGGTCGTCCAACGCATGCACCTCGAGCGTGCACGTCAGAATGACCGTCACCACCGCATGCGGTGGTCGCTACTCCGCGCGTTCTTCAAGGCGTGCGAATCCCACTTCATGCCCAAGCTTACCAAGCGCCTCGTGCCCCTCGGTTACTCCCGCATCAAGGAGGAAGAGACGAGGAACGCGACGACCGCGCCGCTCATGGATGAGATCAGCGAGCTATTCCTCTTGGACGTCGTTGACCGCAGGCTCCTCAAAGCGGTAGGGTACAACAAGGGAAGGACGCGGCGGGCCATCTCCACGGTTCGCGCGACGATCCGCGTTGGCAATCTGGACTTGACGCACGCAGACGTTCGACGGGGTCGACCCCATCTTGCGACTGGTGCGCCGCTCCGGCTTGCGCCACCATGCGCGCCACATGTGATCAAGCGGGACAAATTTATGCTCGTCATCCAGAGACGCGGTCTGAATTTTCCGGCAAGTATGGCAACCCAGTTCTGGGACATGATGGCGCGGGGCGACACCCTAGATTTCACGCGGCTGCTCTGCTCGCTACGGCTCCTCATCAATACAAATCCCAACCCGCGCGCAGTTGGGTCTGGCGCCGGCCGTGCCGCTGAGTCCATTGAGACCAAGCTTGACGGCCTTTTCGAAATTTACGAGAGGCACTGCGGCAAGATAGATAAGCTCGAGCAGGTCTTCACTATCGCCGCCAAGTCGTGGGAAGAGCGCAAGGCTATCCACGACCTTCTCGAAAAGCGCTTTTTCCCTGCGCTAACCGACATCATGCACGAGCGCGACAAGTTCTCCGGGCAGCTCCTTACACACGACCTGCTCCCGAGCCTCACCCTCACCCAGGAGGTGTTCAACGAGGGACTCCGACGCTGCCCGGATCTTGTCAATGAGTTCACAGCCCAACTCACTCACCCAGCTATACAAGAAAATCGAATCAAGCGGGTCGAGGGCGTGACCCTGAAAACCAAACATGCTGAAACGCTGTGCGATGACGACCTAATCATTGACGCATCAGGAGTCGTGCGACCGAAGGGGGCCTGCCGGAACTCCCTCATCAACTGGTCGAACAAAAAGGCCGCGCCATTGTAGCCCGACACGCAGGCCCAGATCAGACCGAAGAGTAGCCGCCGCGGCGAGTGCCCTACAGGTACACGCGAACATATAAATTAGCGACCAATATCCCACTAGTAACGGAGGTTACCTCCGCTCTTTTGGAGTGCGGCCTGTGGACGATTTTGTCTAGGTGGGGTCGCAGCTAGAGCATGACCTATCGTACGTAGCCTCTTCTTCTGAAGGAGCATTATCCTTCTCTTGGACAGCCAGGGCAAAATCATCAAACGCGGAGACCGCCTTACAGGACGGCGCGGGCAGCGACTCCACGGAGATGATTGCGCTAGGGCAACCATACCCTAGAGAGAGATACCGCGAGTTCACTATCGCGACTGGCTTCTTGGGACTGGCTAAGAGCTCGAGTGCTCTTTGAGCCGTCACCAGCGACAGCGCCATCCTGTATCCCAGCAGCCACCCGCTGGCGTTGCGTGATCACGATCGCAAGTGCGACTCGCGGGCTGTGGCCATGCCATAGCTTCATGGTTGACTCCTTTCAAGTTGCCGGCCTCGAGGATCTCCCATGTCCACCGCCGGCACCCTCCGCGCATTCGCCGTCGGACACTCGGTTGATGCAAGCGTCGACATGATCTGCTGAGCTAGTATCAGATTGGCCGAGGAGGGGGGCATCAAGCCCTAGGTTAGCACCGTCCAGTGTTGTGTTGATGAGCTCAATGTGCCTCGGTAATTTACAGCGCGCGATGGCAAAAAAGAGGACGGAGAATCCAATGAACAAGGCGCAACTCAACGTGATAGCTCGAAGGGCTGGCCGTTGATGGTCTGCACATTTGTCACCGAGGTGGCCAGCACCGTCAGGTGTACATGCGGGCGCGAGCGCGTCCTTTAGTGCACCGATAGCAATCGGCATTGGTACATCGCCGAAAGCATGCATGACAAGGACAGAGACGCTCTGGGCAAAGGCTCGGTGACACCTACGAAGGGAAAAATAACATTCTTACAAGAAAACACGGTTTCGTAAATAGAGCGACCTCGCCAAATAGGCGCTGTGTGGCACCTAGGCACTGACTCAAAGACAGCCACGTTCATGGCCGCCGTGGCTGCAAAAAGGGGTAGCGTACCCATTCCCATATATACCAAAAATACCACCGCCCTCCGTGCGTACGCCGCGTTTGCGATGACGATTGCTCCAAACGAGCAGAGTGCAAGAGAGAGATCCAAAGCACGAGTGAGGCGTCGAGTGTTTGCATCGCCCGTGGAGCGCGACACTGCTGACACGTCATGCTGCACCCACGCGTCGAGGAGCACACCGCCCACCGGGGTCCCCACGATTCCAGAGAACGCAAGAGTCCCTGAGAACGCAAGCGATGCGGCCGTCGTGTCATCCCACAGGCCAAGGCCTACCGCTATGGCCGGCCCAAAGGTAGAGAATCCGATGACTGCACCACTGTAACCTATAAACCCGGAGCAACCCCATCTCACAATATTAGAAAGAACATGAATCAGAAAGGGGCTGATCGACGCTGGGCGCGCCTGCGTAGCCAAAGCAGATCCACACGAAAGTAGGCATGGTGGCGCAGATTCGGAACTCCTCGAGGAGTGTGGGCGGTAGGGACGATGATGTTGATGTCACTTCGACGACAAGCGCCTCATCAGGGGCAACGATGCTCAAGGACGTGGACCGTTCCCCCGATTCGATCCGTGGCACCGCGCCGCCCACTGCGTCCATGGTATCGTCTTGCTCGCAGCCTGGCTCCGCCTTGGCGACCACGCGGCTACCGTCATCGGCTGAGAGGAGGAAGCAGGCCGCAAGAGGCACCATGGCCAGCGCCTCGATGTAAAATGCGACGCTCCAGTTCCATCTGGAAGCGATGAACGCACCATAGCCATAGCCCAGCGCCGTGCCCGTCGGAATCGCCGCATAGAATACACCGAGCCAAAGGCCCATCGCCGTCCCCCCGGCGTCCTGGATGAATGGCCCACCAACCGTGACAAAGCCCGCCTCGCCAACGCCACTCAGCATGCGCGCCAGGAGCAGCAATGAGTAGCTCTGCGTGCTTCGTGCGAGCCCTGCCACGACAGCCGCAAAGATCCAGACGATGAGTCCACGACCGCACATTCCAAACGGCGACCGGGTGTGGATCAGGTGCCCGACACCCAAGCACGTCAGCGAGAACCCAACGATGAATGCCGACTGCAACGCGCCGAATGCTGCTGATGCACCACCCTTGCCCCCGAGCCTGCAGCGGTCGATAATACCAGTTTCAACTCAACTTTTACTTAAATGTGGACGCTGCCTCTAGCTCCCGAGACTTGGCCACGAAGTCCGTGAACTCCCCGTTGGCCCCAGGAATGATGCCTCTGTCAAGATAATTGATCAGATTTGTTACAATTAAAAGAACCATGATCGCTTTCTCATTTATTTCGACACGAACCATGGTAGTCAGGACGATCGCGCTCGGCTACATTAGTATTTAATAATTGGGAAATCGCATTTACGGCAGTACAATATGTTTCCGTCCACTTGGCCTGAGACTTGCCACCGCTCCGCTTCGTAATTCCGCCCATAATCCTCTCCACTTGACTGTTTGCTGCAGACGTTATCTCGACTGAGGCGTCCCCTAGCCTTTCCAAGGAATGAATCAGCCTATCAGAGTTGGTCTGCGGTGCACCCGGAGTTGGTGTGCCTGCCGCAGGGGGGGCGTGGTCCGCCCCTCCGACGCCTGGCTGTCTTCGACCATCTGGCTCTCTAAAATCGTGAGACGGCATACTCTCAAGCCTCGAGCTCCTTCTCGGAGGCGGAGCGGGAGGCACGAGCTGCAGATTCTGCTCCAGTAGTGTGGTTGCTGCGGCCGTCACGGTTGTACAATAGTTTTCAGAAGCGTGTCGAGCTCTGCGCCTGCCGGGGGGGCTTGCCTGCGCGCTTCGCGCCACTCATTCCCGTGCCAATGCTTCCGTGTGCACCGCTCGCGCGACGACAGCCATTTAGTTTTCGGCGGGGGAAAGGGCACGCACAACTCGTAATACGAGACTATAGGATTCTCTACCAGGAATTTTACCAGGTCCTCTTTATTGACATAGGGAACGACCGCTGTAACTTGGGCCGACGCTGCTACTTGCGCCGACCGTTCACGGTTGGATGGCTCGCAGTTAATTTTATACGTTCCGCTCAAACTTGGGCCGCTCAAACCGTTCATTCACAGTATAATTCCGCGACCGGCCCAAATCAAAGCGGTGTTCCCTAAGGTGTAAGGGGCTGCTGCCAATCATGACGGCAAATTCACTTGGTTAGTTAGCCTTGAGATGTGGGACTGCTCGCGGGAAATTACTGTGGAAGAACTGCGTTTGGTGAAAGCCCGCTACGATGCGCAGTTACAAGCGTACCCTTCGGCAAACGGGACTGCATTGTCGCTGAGTCAATTGATCACGCTATTCAAACGCCCAGCCTCTCCATTCTTGGAGAAAATTTTCTGTGAATACGTCTTACCACGTGCGAGTCCTGCCGGTCTCGCTTTTGCGAGAGCTAAAGAGAAATTGTTGACGCGACGATGTGACGTACCGGCTGTGCCGCCCAACGCAACGGCTTACACTCGCAAAGCTGATCTCACTGAGCTCCTGGTAGCGATCGCATTAACGGCGGATGGTACCTACGAAGATCGGACGCAATTAGTATTCGATTTATTTGATCTCGACAGAGATGGTATACTCAAAAGGGATGAGCTGCGTTCTTTGCTTTCCACAGTCGCACGTGCTGCTACGAAATTGCAGCTTGCTCTCGCTTCAACCGATGGAATTGCTATAGAGTTGGCAGTTGCCTCTGCGCTTGCCTACGCCGGTCGGGCAGATAATGTGGTTCCGCCGGAGGATATCGCTGCTAGGAGCCTCGAGGAAAACGAGAGCAGCGATGGTAGCGACGCGGGTAGCAGCCCCCCGTGGAGCGGCGGCAAAGGCGAAAGTGACCAGCAAATGACAATCGGCATTGACCACGGTATGCGCGGGGGGGGGCACACCAAAGACGTCGCGCCTCAAACTCGAATAACACGAGAGGAGTTCGTGCTTTGGACTGCCAAGGACGCAGTTCCCTGTCAGTTCCGGACCCTATGCGGTGTTGCGTCGCGGACCCGGGCGCTCGTGCAGCTCTGGGAGCGTCGTGCCAACTCGCTTTTCCTGCGGAATGCCCTATACAGCGCCCGGCCTCGATGGTCAGTCGCATCGGCCGGAGCAAAAGGAAGTCGAAACGCATGGATAGCACAGCAGTGTGCATCCTCGCTAGCCACTATGGCCTTCATCGCAACTCCTTTCATCATCGCAACTCCTTTCATCACTGCGATTTCAAAGCGAGCAATTGCAGATGACAATTCAAATGTCGAAGCTGGCATCTTTTTGTGTCTATATTACAATCGAGAACTCGCTTGGTTATGTGGCTTTTGATTGTAGGTGTAGTCGACTGTCCAATTGGCGGTAACTTCGGTATTGTCGTCGAGGTTTGCGATTCATTAGTTCTGATGATTCATATTGAGGAATGTGTCCCCGACGGTGGAGAACGGGGCCTTCGCCGGATTGCTATAGACACTGGTGACCGCAATTTGTCGCTCAAGCTCTGTGCGCCCGGGAGGCCAACCAGCGTCGAATGTCTGGCCTTGGGTCGGCTCTAGCGGTCAAGTAATGCCCCTCGCAGGATGGAGGTCCCTAGTGAGCCTTCAGATGGTGCTATAGGCAGCAAGAATGCTCATCTGCAAGCTGCTCTTGCTGGCCTCGTGATAGAACACGAGATTCGCCCTGGTCGTGCAAGAATATTACCCTTACCGCGAGTTTCATTGGGTAAGCGCCACAATGTTACGATCGCAATTGCTCCAACATCAAGCAGTGGCCTCACACGGGAGCGATTGGCCCATCTTGGTGCGCATAGATCGCGTGCCGAGATGGTCTGGGGCTCAGAGTTTGTTGCAGCCTCTCCGTTCAGAGCTCCGCCGGATGGGCTCGGACCCCACGCGCGCCGCCGACAACAGGGCGCAGTCCGAGTTGCAGTAATTGCTCTGGGTGGACCTGTCTCGACATTTCGTGTGTGCGGCATCGCGCCCACGAGCCAGCGTTCGTACTTGACTCTCAAGGTTAGCAGCGCCACTTCGTAGGCAGCTGTAGCTCCAAATCTGCTCACAGTTGCGGCCGACTCGGATGTTCTACTTGAATTGGGTGTCCAGCCCCTGACGCAACTGACCGCATGCCGCCTCCATTTCCTACTCAACCAGACGCTGGCCATCGCACCAATTTGCGAGGTGAAGAGCAACCGTCATCATCCGCTCGCACGTGCCCCTCAAGATGTCAGCTTGAGCGTCAGCGCAGCAATGATCGCAGGAGCCCTACACATACCGAATGTGCGTTACCCGCGTCTTTGTCCGAAAAGTATCCGTAAAACCGACATTCTCAGCTTGAATATGGTGAAGCCAAGCAATCGGCACCAAGCTGGAAACTTTGTGGCAACGATGGGTATGCAGCCAGGTTAGTCCCGGAGGGTCGACGCACAAATGACTACCGATGTCTAGGCCATTACACGCAATCATTGACAATCTCAGCTGCGTTGCGCCCAGTTGCTTTGCCAGGGATCATCATACCTTCGATAGCGAGAGATGGCAAACAAAAGCTACATTTGACATCTTAGAAGGCCTAGTACAGCACTGCTCTACCTTCAACTTTTGTTCAGGCAAGCCACTCGCAGCTCCACTATGTGTAACCTCCCTCGGAGCTATCACTGTTTTACGCCTACATGATGCATGGGATGGTGCTACCTCCCTGGCTTGGGCCCTCGAGCACCTGGTCGAGCTTCTAAACGAAGCAGAGCGCACTGTGGATCCAAGTTCGCCGGGACGCATCATAATTGTGTCAAATGTGCTTCTCGCGGCTTCTTCACGGAAGCATTCAGACGATGCTGTTGAAACCATGTCTGTGCACCGTTATTGCGAACTCTCTGCGATGCATAAGCAGGACGATGTTAAGTCCGTTGATCGTGGTGACGCTCGAGATGTTAAAGACCTGATGCCGACACGGCTCAAAGATGGGTTTTCTCAAATGCCATTCACTCAGACGCGCGCAGGGGGCAAGACCCACAGATGGAACCAGATTTACAGCTCAAACAAAGCGTCCGCGTTTACGCCTAACGAGGTTCATGATGGTGCTCCGCTGGAAACAAGAGCAATATGGTCACCTGTCACTGAAAATAGCTTATCTAGTATCAACTTTGGTGTAGACAATGTCACTGAGCTACCAATACCCGATGCCCGCAACGTGTGCCCCTCCGCAGAAGAGGGATCGCACATTTTGCGAACTCTTTTCCGATGGCGTGGCTTGCGTCCGCAACGTGATTTACTCTTGGTGGGCCTTTGTGCAGATCCACAGATGACTGTCGTAGAAACCGAATACGTGCCACTGTCAGGAACGATCGAGCATGATGCAGAGAGTTCTGGCCTAGCATCAACAGAGGAAATATCCGCTATGTCACCGCTTTCTTACTTCGCGAAAAATCCATCAATTGTGCACCTATTGGTCGGCAGTGGGAATGGGAACGCCCCGTGGTTTGCGGCATGCGCTGATGCTTCGACACCAGCATCGCTCAACGCATGCATGTTTATCCACACGAATACTACGGATTCGTCCACTGCTTCCAAACCTGCACCCATGGCCCATCCAGAACAGCCGGCGACGATGCGACATTTGACAACGCAACGTGGTGTCGCAACATTCTACTGCGACAACCCAGAGCAATCCAGTAATATCAAACTTTCAGTTGCAGGAGACGTCGCCGCGCAATCACAGCTGATTCTTGGTCCGCTTGTGGGCTCTGTTTCGACGACCACCGCCGTCATAGTCATCGAGGTCGACGCAGCTGCCGACGTCGCCATTGAAGCTACACCTGTGCGCGTCAACGAACGCGAGGGGCAGCAATGTGCTACTGATTCCAGAACTATCCTACACAACTGGCTTCACCCGACGCTGACTGATGAAGAACAAGTGGATCTTTCACCTGGCGTCGTGCGTGCCTTTGCCTCTGTGTCAGGAGGGCACCCATCAGCCCTTCATCTGAGAGGTCTGCGTGCCGCGACACGATACACGTCAGCTTTCAGAGTCGTATCCATGCGCTCCACGCCAGAAGA
>Ga0257110_1001722_pt1 | contig 10302 bp, 7 predicted proteins | sample LP_taG_7_FD_190184 | JGI IMG/M metagenome (GOLD analysis project Ga0257110, IMG submission 190184) | Marine microbial communities from Northeast Subartic Pacific Ocean, Canada - LP_J_2015_P26_10m | ecosystem: Environmental > Aquatic > Marine > Oceanic | place: Canada: Northeast Subartic Pacific... | reverse complement strand
AAAACTCGTGAATTATTCCTAACCATTGGGTTTAAAAGTGTTACAATGGACCAAATTGCCAGTGAATTGGGAATGTCTAAAAAAACGATTTATAATTTTTTTGAAAACAAAACTGAACTTGTAAATGCCACAACTAATTACATGTTTGAAAGCATTAGCAAAGGAGTTACTGAAATAAAAAAAACATCGGATGATCCAATAAGTGAGTTATACGCTATAAATTTGTTTTTGATTAAATATTTAAAAAATGAAAGCACATCTCCACTTTATCAACTTGAAAAATATTACCCTTTAATTCACAAGGCTATAAATAAAAAACAATTTGAATTTATTACAAAATCAACTATTAAAAGTTTAGAAAACGGAATTCAGCTTGGTTTATTTAGAAAAGACATTAAAATAGATTTCATATCCAGATTATACTTTAAGGGCATGATTGGTATTAGAGATCTTGAAACCTTCCCTTCAAAACTATATGATCCCCTAAGTCTTAAAATAGATTTCATTGAATATCACCTAAGAGCTATAGTTACAGACAAAGGATTGAAAAAGTTAAATCATTTTATAAAAAAGAATTAATGAAAAAAATAGCTTTATTTATATGTATCGCTTTATTAACTAGTGATCTTAAAAGTCAAGAATCATTTACATTAAATCAAGCAATAGAGTTTGGGTTAATAAATAATAGCAACTCAAAAAATGCAGTAAACGATTTAAAAATTGCTAATGCAAAAAAATGGGAAACAATAGCCACTGGCCTCCCCCAAATTAACTCTTTTATTGAATATAATAACAATATTAAACAACCTGTATCTTTAGTTCCTGCAGAATTTTTTGGAGGAAATCCAGGTGAATTTGCTGAGTTATCTTTTGGAACAAAACAAACAATTGACGGCTCTGTCACATTGTCTCAACTGTTATTTGACGGATCCTATTCAGTGGGACTGGCATCTATAAAGCTTTACATGGAAATTGCCTATAATGTCAAAACAAAAACTGATCTAGAAGTGAAAAGGTCAATTATTGCTGCATACGGGAATGCGCTTGTAAGTCAAGAAAGTGTAAAGATTTTAGAAAAAAATCTATTAAATGTCAAAAGCAATTTAGAAGAAATAAAAAAAATTTATAATAGTGGATTTACTGAACTAGAAAATGTAGAACAGCTTAAAATCACTTACGGTTCAATTAAAAATTCTCTTGACTATTCCATTAAATTAAACAAAACCTCTTTAAACTTATTAAAACTTATTATTGGGTACGATATTGAAAAAGAAATAGTTCTTAGTAATAGTTTACAAGATTTAACTCTTAAAAACATACTTGATAAACAATCTATTGAAGATTTTGAGATAGAGAAAAATATTGACTACCAAATGGCTTTAAATAATACAAAATCTCAACAAACTTTATTAACACTTGAAAAGTCAAAAGCTCTTCCAACTTTAAGAGCATTTATAAAGGGAGGGTATGATGGTAATAATAATTCATTCAAGTTTTTTAAACCTGACCAAAAGTGGTATGGCTATTCAATGGCAGGAGTTTCAATGTCAATTCCTATTTTTAGTTCTTTAAGAAAATCTGCTAAAACTCAACAAGCTAAAATTGAGTTTGAAAAATCAAAAATTGATTTATCTGAATCGAAAAATAAAATCATTATACAGTTAGATAATGCAAATAGTGAATATGAATATGCTGTGAATTCATACAATAATGCAGTCGAAAATGTTAAGCTTGCTGAAAAAATTGAAAAGAAAAATCAAATAAAATTCTTAGAAGGATTAATATCTGGTCTTGATTTAAGACAAGCTCAAATTCAGCTCTACTCCATTCAAAATCAACTACTTCAATCTATGCTTGAGGTTATAAACAAAAAAACAAATCTTGATATTATTTTAACCCAGAATTAATTTTTTAAAATGAAAAAAACATTTATACTCTTTCTAATTATTTCAATTACATCGTGTGATAATAGTTCAACGCTTCAAAACGTGTTAGACTCAAACGATGTGGACAAAATAAAACTTAAAAGAAAAGAAATAGCAGAATCGCAACAGGAATTTTTTGATAAGCTTATTGTTATAGATAATAAGTTAGATGAATTAAATACTAATCCGCAATTACCAATAGTTGAAATTCTGACAATTAATTCAGTTGAATTTGATCACTACGTTCAAGTGCAAGGAAGTGTTAAGTCTGATGAATTAATAAATATTTTTCCTGAATTTTCTGGGATTATCAAAAATATTTATGTCAAAAGCGGAGATATAGTAAAAAAAGGACAGCGCTTAATAAAAATTGATGATGGTGGTTTAAAAGAACAATTATCTCAGCTTGAAATAGGTTTTGAATTAACTAAAACCTCCTTTGAAAGACAAAAGAGGTTATGGGATCAAAATATTGGCAGTGAAATTAAATTTTTGGAATCAAAAACTATGTATGAGGCTCAAAAACAGGGAATCAAACAATTAAAAAAACAAATTAAAAAGACATTAATTGAGGCTCCTTTTAGTGGAACTATTGATAATGTTGTAGCAAAAAAAGGGGAGGTAGTATACCCAGGAAGATCTAATCTGATGATGCTATTAAATTTAGATAATTTATATGTTGAGTCAAATGTTCCTGAAAAATATATCGCTTCGATTAACCCTGGCAATAAAGCTATCGTATACTTCCCTGTACTTGATAAAACTATTTTAACAACAGTTCGTCAATCTGGTAGTTATATAAACTCTATAAATAGAACATTTAAAATAGAAATAGATATTGAAAAAAACGATTTAAATATTAAACCTAATTTAAATTCCAAGGTAAAAATTAATGATTATTCTAATGACTCTGCATTAATGATAAATCAAAATTTTATTAGCATTGATAGCGAAAACAAAGAATACGTTTATAAAATTTATGAAAAAAACAATAAAACCTATGTGTCTAAAACAATCATTTCTACAGGCAAAAATAATGGAATAAAAATAGAGGTTCTTTCTGGACTTAATGCTGGTGACAAAGTGGTTTCTGAGGGAATTAGAAAATTAGTAGATAACGCAAGAGTTCAAATAATTAATTAAAAAACAAAAAATTGAACAATAAAGAAAAAGATTTTGTACCATCCTCTTGGGCAATAAATAATAGCACTACAATGTATGTTGTTATGGCACTAGTTCTATTGTTAGGAATTAACGCCTATTTTAATATGCCAAGAGAAGAATATCCTGAAATTAAAGAAAATATAGTATTTGTAAGCTCTATTTATCCTGGAAATACAGCTGAAGATGTTGAAAAACTTATCACAGAACCTCTTGAAGATAAACTTAAGTCTGTAAATAATATTCTGGAAATAAAATCTTCTTCCAAAGAAAATTTTTCATTAATAATAATTGAATTTGATGATGGAATTGGATACACTGAAGCTAAACTTAAAGTTAAAGACGAAGTTGAATCTGCAGTAGCTAGCGAAGATTGGCCTATGTATAACAATGTAAAAGTTGATCCTAATGTTTTCAACATGACTTTTACAGAAGAAATGCCAATTGTGAATATAAATATTTCAGGAGATTACTCTACTGAAAAACTAAAAGAATATTCTGAAATTTTACAGGATGAAATTGAAAGTTTAAATGAAATCAAGAAAGTTGATATTTCTGGTGCACTTGAGAAAGAAGTTGAAATTGCAGTAGACATTTATAAAATGATGGCTTCCAAAGTTTCCTTTTATGATATAATAAATTCAATTCAATCAGGAAACATCTCTATTTCAGCGGGTAATTTAAAAGCCAATGACCAAAGAAAAACAGTTCGAATCATTGGAGAAATAAGTTCTCCCTCAGATCTTGAAAATTTTGTTGTTAAATCATCATACAACAACTCAGTATTATTAAGAGATATAGCCGAAATAAAATTTAAGGAAAAAGAGGTTACAACTTACGCTCGTGAAAAGGAAAAACCTGTTGTAATGTTAGTAGTCAAAAAAAGATCAGGAGAAAACACTTTACTGGCAGTAGAAAAAATACGTTCTATTGTAGAACAAAATATAAATAATGTATTTCCAAAAAATTTAACCGTTTCAATAGCAAATGACCAATCTGAATTGACTGAAAATCAAGTTACAGATTTAGTAAATAGTATAATTTTTGGAGTTGTCATCGTTGTTTTAGTATTATTATTTTTCTTAGGGTTTAAAAATGCGCTTTTTGTAGGTATAGCTATTCCGATGTCAATGTTTATGTCTCTTGCTATTTTAGGTGCTTTGGGCAACACATTAAACACTATGATTCTATTTGGTCTAATCCTTGGATTAGGGATGTTAGTTGATAATGCTGTTGTTGTTGTTGAGAATGTCTACAGGTTGATGGAAAAAGAAGGGATGAGCAGAATAGAAGCTACAAAGAAAGGCATCTCTGAAATTGCTTTTCCTATAATAATTTCTACGGCAACTACAGTAGCTGCATTTATTCCACTTGGATTATGGCCTGGAAGAATTGGTAAATTCATGGTTTTTTTCCCGGTTACTCTTTCGGTAGTACTATGCTCTTCACTATTTGTAGCCGTCTTTTTTAATTCGGTTTTAGTTTCAAGATTTATGAAGATTGAGGACACTAATATGCCAATAAAAAGAATTATTAGACTTACATCAATACTTGGAGCTTTTGGAATCTTATTTTTAATATTAGGTTTTACAACAGAGGGTTTAGAAACAGCTGGGTTTTATAGGTTTTTAGGATCCCTTCTGATATTTGTTTCTGTAAATTTCTGGTTTTATAGACTTTTTCTTAGAAAATTAGCAAATAACTTTCAATCTAGATTTCTACCGATTCTTGATAATTATTACGAGATTTTGCTTAAAAAAATATTAGTTGGCAAAAGACCCTATTTGATTATCCTTTCAACATTTATAAGTCTAATAGTAGCGTTTATGAGTTTTGGGGAATCAGTTGCTAGTCAAAGAACTAGTATAGAGTTTTTTCCAGACGAAGATCCAAGACAAATAATAGTTTATGTAGAATATCCTGAAGGCACGGATATTTCCAAAACTAATAAAATTGCTAAACTGATTGAAGCTGATGTAAATTCTATTATATACTCTGATAAATATTATGATGATACAGGTTATAATTTCATGATCCAAAATAATATTTCACAAGTTGGTGAGGGAACAGAAAATCCAGATAAAGAACTAGGAGGTCTAGCGGAACTTCCTAATAGAGCTAAAATCACAACTTCTTTTAGAGATTTTAAATATCGTCAAGGATTAAGTTCAAGAGAGGTAAGAAAAGAGATACAGCAAGCTTTAAAAAACAAATATCCGGGAGTTTCCATAGCGGTTGAAAAAAATCAATCAGGACCGCCGGTTGGTTATCCTATAAATATCGAAATTACTGGGAAAAATTATAGTACTTTAATTGAAAAAGCTGAAAAAATTACTGAATATATTAATACAAGAAATATTCCTGGAATTGAAGAGTTAAAAATAGACGTCAATAAATCAAGAGTAACAAATCTAGTTAATATTGATAGAGAAAAAGCTGGTGAACTTGGACTTAGTGTTGGACAAATAGGTCAACAATTAAGAGCAGCTCTTTTTGGCACTAAAGCCGGTATTTATAAAGAAAAAGGAGAAGATTATGATATCAATATTAGATTTAATAAAGACAATAGATATTCTGAAGATATACTATATGACCAAAATTTAATCTTTAGAGATCCCAATAATGGGACAATAAAAGAAATTCCTATCTCAAGTGTAACTAGTAACTCTAGAACTACCACTTTTAATGTTATCAAACACAAAGATTTTAAAAGAATTGTTACAATTTATTCTGGGTTATCTTCTGGCTATGTAGATGCTGGAGCTATTGTAAATCAAATTGTTTCCGAAATGAAAAGCTTTAATGAAGATATCAGCATGATTGATATTGATTACACTGGTCAAATTGAAGAACAAAATAAAAATCAAGCTTTTTTACTTAAGGCTTTTGGAACTGGTTTATTATTGATTTTCTTATTATTAATTCTACAATTTAACTCAATAAGTAAACCTACTATTATTATGATTGCAATAATTCTGAGTTTAATTGGTGTATTTGGATATCTCGCTATTTCCGGAAATTCTTTTGTAATCTTAATGACTATGATGGGAATAATAGCCCTCTCTGGAATAGTCGTTAATAATGGAGTTGTATTACTTGACTACTCAGAAATTTTATTAAACAGAAAAAAACTTGACGTCTCAAATAGTAAGAAAAAATTAATTGAACTTAAATACGAGTCAATTGTAGAATCATGTAAATCGAGATTAAGACCAGTTCTGCTTACTGCTATAACAACTATTGGTGGACTTGTTCCATTATCTGCTGGATTTAATATTAATTTTTACACTTTGTTTAGTGATTTTAATCCAAATATTTATTGGGGAGGTGATAATTTTGTTTTTTGGGGACCTTTAGCTACAACTGTAATATCAGGACTAGTTGTTGCAACATTTTTAACATTATTTGTTGTTCCATCTTTGTTTATGATGATTGAAAAATTTAAATTGTGGATTGGTTTAAGATATAAATAATATCTTCTTAAATTTATATGATATTTAAAACAAGATGTACAGAACTCACAATTGTGGCGAGCTTAGATTAAAAGACTTAAACCAAGAAGTAACTCTTTCTGGTTGGGCACAAAGATCCAGAGATAAAGGATTTATGTTGTGGATTGATTTAAGAGACCGTTATGGTGTGTCTCAATTAATTTTCGACGAGAAGAGAAGTTCCAAAGAATTGTTTAACAAAGCAAAATCTATAGGAAGAGAGTTTGTAATTCAAGTTAAAGGAAAAATTATTGAGCGTTCATCTAAAAATCTAAACATACCTACAGGAGAAATTGAAATTTTAGTTTCAGAACTTAATATCTTAAATGAATCTAAAACTCCACCTTTTACTATTGAAGATACTAGCGATGGTGGAGAAGAATTAAAAATGAAATATAGATATTTGGATATAAGAAGAAATCCAATAAAAGAAAAACTAATATTTAGACATAAAGTCAGTTCAGAAATAAGAAATTATTTGACTAAACTAGATTTTATTGATGTTGAAACTCCTTATTTAATAAAATCTACGCCTGAAGGTGCCCGAGATTTTGTTGTGCCATCAAGAATGAATCAAGGAGAGTTTTATGCTCTTCCACAATCTCCACAAACTTTTAAACAGCTTTTAATGGTTGGTGGAATAGATAAATATTTTCAAATTGTAAAATGTTTTAGAGATGAAGATTTAAGAGCCGACAGACAGCCAGAATTTACTCAAATTGATTGCGAAATGTCTTTTGTCAATCAAGAGGATATCTTAAACACTTTTGAAGGATTAATTATTTACCTATTAAAATCAATCAAAAACATAGAGGTTGCTCAATTTCCAAGGATGACCTATGAACAAGCGATGTCTAAATATGGGTGTGATAAACCTGATATACGCTTTGGAATGGAGTTCGGCTATTTAAATGAAGTTTCTCAAAATAAAGACTTTAATGTTTTTAATTCTGCCGAACTGGTTGTAGGGATTTCTGTTCCTAAAGGAAATGATTTTACAAGAAAAGAAATTGACAACTATACCAGCTGGGTAAAAAGACCTCAAATCGGTGCTAAAGGATTGGTTTATGTAAGATGTAATGAAGACGGGAGTTACAAATCCTCAGTTGATAAATTTTATGATCAAAAAGATTTAAGTAACTGGGCAAAAAAAACAAATGCCAATAAAGGTGATCTAATAATTATTTTATCTGGTGAGACAACAAAAGTAAGGGCGCAACTAAGTGCGCTTAGATTAGAGCTTGCTCAAAATTTGAATTTAAGAAACCCTAATGAATTTGCTCCTTTATGGATAACAGATTTTCCACTGCTTGAATGGGATGACGAGTCTCAAAAATATCATGCTATGCATCACCCTTTTACATCTCCTAAGTTAGATGAAATAAAGCTTTTAGAATCAAGTCCGGAACAAGTTAAAGCAAATGCATATGATTTAGTTTTAAATGGAAATGAAATTGGAGGCGGATCAATAAGAATTCATGACAAAGAAATCCAAGCATTAATGTTTAAACATCTAGGGTTTTCAGAAACAGAAGCAAAAGAACAATTTGGATTTTTAATGAATGCTTTTGAATACGGCGCACCTCCTCATGGAGGAATTGCATTAGGACTTGATAGACTAGTTGCTATTCTTCATGGAGAAGAAAGTATAAAAGATTATATAGCTTTTCCAAAAAACAATAGCGGAAAAGATGTTATGATAGATGCTCCGTCAAAATTGGACGATACCCAATTAAACGAATTATCATTAAGACTTAATAGCATTGAATAAAGTTTAAATTTAAATGAAAAACATCATTTCCTTTTTCTTTTTCTTGTCAATTTTAGGAATATCTATAGGTTTTTATTTGAAATCTGGAGATGAAATCTTAGGAAATAAAATAATTGGGACAAGTGTAACTTTTATGGTTTTCGTATTTATGCCTCTTTTTATTTATGACCGTTGGAAAGATAAAAAACTAAGTGACTATACTTTTAGCGATGAAAATCTTAAAAAAATGAAGGCAAAATCCTCAAAATCAAATAAATAAAATTTGTTTTTTTATATTAAGTTTTAACACTTAATTATAAATCCCTACATTTGCATCTTATAAATAATTAATAATTAATGACAGGTACAGTAAAATTTTTTAATGGATCCAAAGGTTTTGGGTTTATTACAAACGACGAAACGAGCGAAGATATCTTCGTTCATGTAACTTCTTTAGATGGTTTACAACTAAACGAAGGAGACAAAGTAGAATATTCTGAAGAGGATGGTAGAAAAGGAAAAGTTGCCGGAAACGTAAGTCTAATTGACTAATAGTATTTTATTTTAAGAACAAATTAAACCCTCATTTTTCTGGGGGTTTTTTATTTCCCCTCTCTTTTTTGTTTAAAAAAGTCATCTATTAATTCTTTAGATTCTTTTGCCATTATTCCATCAATAATTTTTGTTTTAGGATGAAGTTTAGTTTTCATAACTCTAAAACCCCTATGCGCATCACTAGCCCCAATTACAATTTTAGAAATTTGTGACCAATATAAAGCCCCAGCACACATTTGACATGGTTCAAGCGTAACATAAAGTGTACAGTTTTTTAAATATTTTCCTCCAATATGATTTGCAGCTGATGTTATAGATTGCATTTCAGCATGTGCGGTAACATCAGTTAAGGTTTCCGTCAGGTTATGTGATCTTGCTATAATTTGATTGTTACTTACAATTACAGCTCCAACAGGGACTTCATCTTTTTGAAGAGCAATTTTTGCCTCATCCAATGCTCTTCGCATAAAATAATTATCATCGAAAAGATTTATCATTTTAACTGATTTTATTATACCATTCTAAAGCATTTCCATCAGTTAGACTTGCAACAAAACAGCTAACATCTAAAAGTTGATTATATAAATTTCCGTCTTTATGAATATATGTTTCAGGTAAAGAAGCAAGGACCAAATCATCTAGTGCAGTGGTCTTGTCTGACTGATTGTTTACAGTTGCTTTTATAAAAACACTTAAAAGCTTATGAATGACTTGATATCCTTTTAATTCTTTTTCAATAACCTCATTAGACTGGTATACTTTTTTAACGCTAATATCTATTATATCTTTCATTTGAGCCTTAAAAATACTTTCCGAAAGCAAAGTGCTTGAGAATTCTCCATTTAGAATTTTTTCTTCGTTTTTTAAAAATATTTTTACAGTATCATTAATAAGAGTATTTACTGAAAGTGCTCTTAAATAAGCAACTCTATCTGTTTTGTGTTTTAAAGAATTATATTTTTTAGTATCAATACTATCTTTAACTAAACGAATTAGAAACTCTAAAGCGTACTCTTCTGAAATCCATCCTAAATTAATTCCATCTTCAAAATCAATTAAAGTATAACAAATATCATCTGCTGCCTCTACTAAAAAAGCCAAAGGGTGTCGCATATATTCACCATTAGAATCTACCATCCCTAACTCTGTTGCAACTTCATCAAAAAAAGAGTTTTGAGAATTAAAAAAACCAAATTTTTTATCTTTTACGTGTGAAGATTTTTTGGATATAATTGAGGGTCTTGGATACTTTGTAAAAGCACCAAGAGTAGAATAACTTAATCTAAGCCCTCCTTTAATCCCTGCTTTGTTTTCCGAAATTATTTTAAATCCATTAGCGTTTCCTTCAAATTCACATAAATCAGTGTATTGTTGTTCAGTAAGGCTTTCTTTAAAATTAATACCATCTCCATTTTTGAAA
>Ga0257110_1001721_pt1 | contig 10308 bp, 10 predicted proteins | sample LP_taG_7_FD_190184 | JGI IMG/M metagenome (GOLD analysis project Ga0257110, IMG submission 190184) | Marine microbial communities from Northeast Subartic Pacific Ocean, Canada - LP_J_2015_P26_10m | ecosystem: Environmental > Aquatic > Marine > Oceanic | place: Canada: Northeast Subartic Pacific... | reverse complement strand
AAAAGGAGTCTGTGTCTTATCAAGCAAAGGAAATTTTGAAGTCGCTTCTACTCCTTTTAGGGCCTCACGCCACCAACCAGGTTTTTGCCCATGAGTGAAGAATCCGACCATCTTACCACCCCACTCAATTTCACCACCAATGGCTTCAAGATCAGACTTGCTTGCCTTAGTGCTTCCGGTGATACGCTTAAGAGTGTTTGGAGAAATATAAATTGAAACATAGACCGGCTCGTCGACCGGAATATTCACATAAGTGACCGTCTTGCTAATCTTGTAGTTCTTGCGGTCCTGCCCCTTAACGACAACATGCCAGTTAACGTTGATTTGATCAAGATAGCCGTCCTTGGGCTCATTACGTATGCGATCAGGCTGCAATTTAACCTCAACCTCGAGCCAATCCTTAGGTTTGAAGCTCTTGGCGTTGCCATCCTGAATTTCGGGAGACTGCAATTCGGTAAACTTCGGATCGTCGACCTTGAACTTCGCATCCTTGGACAGCTCGAGTTGTCCGAAGGCGCTGATTGGGAGGCTAAGACCACACACAAGGGGTAGAATATTTGCGAAAAATCTCTGGCGAATCATCATTTACTGAAGGTTTTCCGGAAGGTAGGAAATCAGAACGGGGGGCGGCTAGCAAAAAACTGCCAAACACTTGTTTTTTTAGCAGTTGACAGTGCCCCACGATTCTGCGCGAACCTCTTTGACAAATCCAATGCCGTCACCCCAACCTTCTTCTATGAAGCACCGAGGCCGCATCAAACAACATTTGTCGGATAAAAAACGACTTGTTGTAGGGGCTATTGCCGAGCCTTCCGCGTTATCAATTAAGCCAACGGACTGCGATGTCGTCGAATTGCGACTAGACTCCCTAGGCATCGGAGAAAATGTGCATCGCTTTGCAAAAGAGTGCCCGCTCCCTGTCTTACTAACAGCGAGGGGGGCCGAGGAAGGTGGGCAAAGTAGCTGGTCAAAAGAAGAAAGAGCGCACGCTTATCGAGCACTCCTTCCATATGCCGCTCTGATCGACATTGAACTCTGTGATTTTGAAGCTCTTGCCTCGGTCATCGAAAATGCCAAAGAAATTGGCATTTCCGTAATCGGCTCTCTCCATAATTTCGAAGTAACTCCTGAACCTGCATCACTAGCCGAAAAAATAAACACGCGAGCAGACCTCCACAAATTCGCATTTATGGCGCAGTCTTCAGATGACATAAAAAAGCATCTCGAAATTTTCGAACGACTTTCCGGTCACGCCTTATCAGTCATGGGCATGGGACCACTTGGTGCCTCCGCCCGTCCTCTAATGGCTGAAGCCGGGTCGCTTCTGAACTATGGCTTTCTAGGCGCTACTCCGACTGCCCCAAACCAGTGGCCCGCCGGATTACTCAAGGCTACGCTCACGATCTAATCACGGCACAATCTTCACGGGAGCCGGAGGAAGAGCCGCAAGGAAAGATTTTCCATAGCGCTTGGTGACGACGCGATTATCAAGAATCACAACCATCCCCTCATCTTTTTTTGTTCGAATCAATCGGCCCACGCCCTGACGGAGTTTGATGACAGCTTCGGGAACGGAATACTGCATGAAAGGATTTCCTCCTTCCGCTTCAATTTCTTCCAACCGGGCCGCCGTGAGCGGATGATCTGGCACGGCAAACGGGAGCCGGGTGATAATGACGTTGCTCAAAGCCTCACCAGGCACATCGACCCCCGCCCAAAAACTTTCGGTTCCGAAAAGAACGCTGTGTATATCATTACGGAATTCTTCAACCATTTTTTGTCTCGGTATTCCCATTCCCTGAGCAAGAAGAGCCCAGCCGTTATCATCGAAAAAACTCTCCATACTTTCCGCTACTGATCGTAAAAGGCGATGACTGGTGAAGAGAACGAAGGCACGGCCCTCAGTCTTTTTTACAACACGCTCGATCCAGTGAATTAACATCTCTTCGTAGTCATCATCACGCGGATCTGGCATTGATTTCATCACATAAATCGCCATCTGCTTTTGATAGTCAAACGGGCTTCCAATTTTTACTGCCGGGACATGCTGCGCTCCAATACGTTCGCGAAAGTAACTTAGCTGATCATCGCCCGTCCCCAGAGTTGCGCTCGTAGTGATACAGGTCTTATCCGGACCAAACAAAAGTGGGCGCAAACGATCCGCCACATTCACTGGCGCAGCATTCAAGGTAAACGAAGCCCCCTCATAACCGGATTTTTCAACCCAATAGACGCTACCACCATCTTCCTGGTCGAGGAACATCTTCAAGCCGCCGTGCATCTCACGAAGCCGACGCGCGCCTTCCATCAACTCGCCTTTGCGCGTATCATCTTCGGTATCCTCTGCAACCTCTTCTATCGCACTCCAACATTCCCGAAGTGGCCCCGCCAAGGTATTCTCCACCAACTCTGGTTGGCGCACTCGACACTCCCTCCCCCAGTCGCCAAAGGTAACCGCAGCCCCGATATTTTCAAAAAACTCATCCGCTTCATCGAGGACATTTTTAGCACAATCCATCGCCTCGGAAGCTTGCGCATATTTCAGCAAACCCTTCCCGGTTTTCGGATGATAGAGCCGCTGTAAATCAAATCGTAATCCTGCTTGGCTCAACCGCAGGCCAAGAGATTTTGCCGCAACTGCTTCCAAAGTGTGAGCCTCATCAAAAATCACGAAATCATTCGGAACTAAGAATCCCGATTCGTTTTCCAACATCTCTTCCTCAGGATTGAGTAATGAAAAAAACAAACTGTGATTCACGACGAGGACGCGGGCGCTCTGAGCAAACTTCCGGGCCTCTTGAAAAAAACAATTTCCGCGTGGTCCACATGTCCGCTGAGTGCAAATGTGCGATTCGCTACAAACCTGCAACCACACTTTGAGCGACGGTTCGAAATCCAGATCACTCTTGGTTCCATCACGGGTCGACTCCGCCCATTTCCAAATCTCCATGAGTTCCTCTTGCTCACTCGAAGTGAAAAGATCACCACCATTGTCCATGGCCCGGCGCAACCTCATTGGGCAGAGATAATTCCCCCGACCTTTTAAAAGGGCTGCTTCAAAAGGCTCCGCCAAAAGTTTACGCACGATTGGTAAATCTTTTCCGATTAGCTGCTCTTGTAGATTGATGGTGTGGGTGGAAATGACTGCCTTTTTTCCTTCGCGAATGGCATACTCCACCGCCGGGATCAAATAGGCCAGCGACTTACCGACTCCGGTTCCTGCTTCGACCACCAAAGAACGCTCACCCTCGAGCGCTTCGGCAACCTCGCCAGCCATTTGCTGCTGCTCCGCACGGTATTCAAAGTCAGGAGACTTTGAGAGCAGACCGGTCTCTGAGAAAACCATCCGCATCTCTTCACCAAACGAATTTCCACCACCAAGCGAGATCACTCCCTTGAGTAACTTCTCACGCCACCAAATTCAACTGTCATCAACACAAGAACACCAATGCTGATTTTCCAACATTCATGTTGCGGTTTTTTTAGCACACGTTAGTCTCAGTTCATGAATCGTCTAGAAAAGGGTGAGCTCTCACGCCGTGAGCGACAGCTTCTCGATATCCTATACCGTCTGGGAGAAGCCACTGCGCAAGCTGTGCAAGATGAATTACCTGACCCGCCCTCTTACTCCGCCGTCCGCGCTCTCTTGGCTACACTCGAGAATAAAGATATGGTCAAACACTCCAAGGAAGGGCGCCGCTATCTTTACAGTCCCGTCATTAACGAAAACAAAGCGAAACGCACCGCTCTTAAAAGCCTCCTCGGTACATTTTTTAAAGGAAGACCCGAGAACCTCGTCGCGGCCCTCCTCGATCCGAGCGACCAACAATTAAGCGAAAAAGAAATCGCCGAGATTCGGAAACTCATCAAGTAGCTCTAAGCTATGACTATTCCCTCGCTCGTTTTCTCCATTCTCGCGGCCTTCGCGATGTGGATTTTCCTGCGCCGGAACCCTGCCACTGATCCTCGGGTCACCGTGGCCATCCTCGCGCTGCTCCTTATTCTTCCGCTCCTCAACTTTCTTCCCAAATACTCGCTTCCCGTCGAAGCTAGCATCGGCACTTCCAACTCGCTAAATCCCTCGCTCCTCCCTTCTATTTGGACCTTGGGATTTTTATTTTTTGGATTACGTGGGCTTATCGATGTTCTCTCGATGCAACGCTGGAATCGCGAATCAAGACTCGCCAATAATCTTCCTGCGTTTCAAGAAACCTTGTCCGAACTTACGATCTCAAGGCATGTCGATTTGCGTATTCATCCTTGCCTCACTTCACCAGTTGTCTCCGGGTTGATTCGCCCACGTATCTACCTTCCGGAAAGCTCAGCCGACTGGTCGCCGCAAACCCTCAGGATGGCACTTCTTCACGAACTCGGACACGTCCAGCGTCGCGACCTTTGGATGGCCACACTCGCACACATTATCTGTATTCTTCACTGGTTCAATCCATCAGTCTGGTGGTTGCGTCGCACTTTCTTATCACAATGCGAATACGCTTGTGATGCCCACTTAGTTGAGAAAGGAACCGACCCCAATATTTACGCCAACGCACTTTGTGACGTTGCCCAATCCGCCTCCGCACCTCCTCTCTCTCTTGCGATGGCTGGTCATGTTCCTCTCCGAGAACGCATCATCTTCCTTTCAAGCGGTGGCAGGCGGGGCTCAGCCATTCTTTCTGGCCTCATTCTCGTGACCGCAAGCAGCGCGATCGCGATGAGCATGGTCCGCTTTGTCCCCAAGCGCGCAACTCCTCTCCTAGCTCCGATGAACGAGGTCGAAATCCGCTTCAACGCGGATCCATTCCCCGGAAATTAGAGAAACGTTTGCTACTGATCGTCACGTCATCGAAAGAAGTCCTCGCTTGGATTACGGCGCAACGTCTTGTGACCTCGATTAGTAGTGTCATTATTCCGCTGCTTTTGATGTTCTTAATTGGAATCCCTCTCTATCTCAGCATCCTCGAAAATCATCTCTGCCATTACGATCTCTCCCATTGCGGCGCCCACGATATTCGAGCCACTCTCGATCAAATCTTTGAGACTGACGACTGACCACGAAATCCTCCCCAGAGGGTTTCCACAACGAATTAGAACAAATCTACTTCCTCCTGACGTTATAGTGGCACTTGTGAGAAGTTATCACACCAGGTGTAACCAAATCGGCGCCAAACTCATAAGAACTGCATGAAGAAATAAATCCTTACGTTATGAAATTTAATATACTCCTCGCCGCCAGCTGTATCGCAATTGGCGCTTCCATTGCGTGGCTTGCCAAGGCCGACCCAAAAGCAGATACCGCAAACACTGCTAAATTCGAGGTCGAAGAAAATAAGGCTCCTTTAGAAAGCCCGATTACAGCTTCAGAGAATGAGACCCGCGAAGCCAGCGAACGCACCATCGTCACCCCAAAAGAAGCTACCCCACCCATTGACGTCATCCCTTTTGATTTTGAAGACGAGGGTAGCGATATGGCTACCAGAATGCAGCAAATGTTCAAAAATCGCCAACAAGCCAAGCTTGATGCCCGTATTTCAAAACTCGTTGCGCAGCTGAATCTCACTCCAGAACAGGAGGCGAGCCTCAAAAAAGCCGCTGTAGATAGGATGAACCGCTTTGGTGAAATGATGGAAGGAGATTTCGATCCATCCAATATGAGTGAATTATTTAACACAGACGTGATCGATGAAGCTCTTGCCGAAATCCTTACCCCGGAACAACAGGAAGAGCTCGAAGCCGTCAAGAAACGTGAGATCACTAACAAAGTCGAAGCTCAGGCACTCAAGGAACTCGCCAAATTAAGCAACCTTGATCTCTCCCAAGAACAAAAAGATGCGGCCTATGATATTCTTTACAAGAACGCCGAAACCTCGGTTGGAAATGAAACTCCGGCAACAGGTCTTGTTTCGATGATCACCGAGGGTCTTGGGATCGAATTGGACTCCGATACATTGGGAATTGCTACGGCAATGATTCCCAGCACCGACGATATTGAGAGCGGAGAGATTGACCAGGATCCTAGGGCCATGATGGCACAGGCACAGGCAAAAATGAACGCACGGATCGACGCAAAAGTTGAGGCGATGCGTCCCGTTCTCAACGATAGTCAAGTAGATCAATACCGTAAGGATCTCAAATTAAAATCAGGTGGAGTGTTCGGAGGCCTCTTAAATGGTTTCACCACGGAAGGAGAGATCCCGTTCGGCAGCGGCGAGTAGGCCAATCCTATCATTTTTTAGACCCGCGCTCATCCTTGAGCCGGGTCTTTTTTTCGCGCGCTTCCCTAAAAAAACTTTTCAACATCGCAACACACTCTTCCTCCATCACTCCCATTGTGATCTCGCAATGGTGATTCAAAGGTGGATTGCTTTGGAGTAAATTAATCCAACCGCCAGCGGCTCCTCCCTTTAGATCAGTTGCCCCATAAACGACACGATCCGGCCGACAATGAACAATCGCTCCCGCACACATCGGACAAGGCTCCTTGGTTACGTATAAAGTCGCCCCCTCAAGCCGCCAATCCCCATAGGCTGTTTGCGCAGAAGTCAGGGCCAACATCTCGGCATGAGCAGTGGCATCCTTGAGCGTCTCGACCTGGTTCCAAGCTCTTGCAATGACTTCGCCATCACGGACGACAACTGCTCCAATCGGAACCTCGCCGACCTCATAAGCTCTACTTGCCTCCCGCAAAGCCTGACTCATAAAAAAAAGGTCGCTTTGAAAGTCGATCGCCTGCTCGCTCTCGAAGTCATATTCCATAGTTCTAATTAAACGATGTTTTGGCTACTGGAAAGACTCTCTTGCGAAAGGACCAAAACCCGCCCACCTTTCACCTGCCATTTGACATTTACCCCTGCCAGTTGGCATCCATAAATTCGTTCCTCGTCATTATGAAAAGCTGGCCTCGGATCAATCGCCAAAACTCTCGTAATTAAGGCCAGCGTCTCATCACTAAGCCCCACCTTCGCCCCATCAAAAAACTCGACCTTAAGCGGCTCGGGAGCCTCTTTGGCAAATCCTCCGTCAGCCTCGCGCAAGGATTCAGCATAAGGCAAATAAGGCTTAACATCGAGCACCGGGGTGCCTTCGACGAGATCCAGTCCACTTACCTCCAAAGCCCCTTCGGAGACTGATTCCAGAGCGACTAAAGAAAGCCCGATTCGATTGGGTCGAAAAGGTGAACGGGTGGCAAGGACTCCCTTCTTTTGATTACCACCCAGTCTCGGGGGTCGGACGAACCAGCGGACCTCTTCTTCTTTGACTTGATCAAAGAGAAAGACAATCCAGATATGGCTAAACTCTTCGAGTCCTCGACTCGCGCCCGACGGAACCTCATCGGTGAATACGACACGTCCACGCGCCTCAGGAACAATCCCGCTCTGCCGAGGCGTCCCAAACTTCTCACCGAAACAACTCTCGATCCAACCAATCGGTCGCATAGGAATTTCCTCGTTCATGTCTCCAGCAGAGCAGGAGCGAGATCAACAGGCTAGTATTCCTTTCTAAGTTCATCACAAAGAGCTTAACCTAGGAGAGTTTCCGGTAGAAAAATGTCGGACTCACATCGAAGATGGAAAATCTTAGCTTAATCCCAAAATTCGAATTTGGACCAACGTGACCTAAAAGCCACGACGGATAAGAGTCCTAGCCGAGCCAAATCCCCGGGACCCTAAGCCGACAACCGTCCTTTTTCTTTACTTGAGACCGTTAAGTCGACGTCACTTCCTAATCGAGCTATTACTTTTTCAGCAACACAATGATCACCACCCGCTTTGCCCCAAGTCCCACCGGCAAACTCCACCTCGGCCATGCCTACGCGGCCAAGCTGGCTTATGATCTTGTAAATAAAGAAGAGTCCCGTTTTTTGGTTCGTTTCGAGGACATCGATCACACCCGGGTGCGACCAGAATTCTATCAAGGTATCCTCGATGATTTGGAATGGCTCGGCTTATCTTGGAACGGAGAACCATGGAGACAAAAGGACCGGTTCAAACACTATGAGAATGCTCTAGAGCAGCTTAAGGAAATGGGCGTCGTTTATCCCTGCTACTGCACACGACGGGAGGTCAAAGAAGAATTAACCCAGCTGGTTCAAGCTCCACAGGGCCCCGAAGGGCCTCTTTACCCAGGGACGTGTCGCGGACTTAAAAAAGCTCCTCCCGACCGCGAACCCGCCTGGCGACTTGACTCAAAAAAAGCCGCCTCATTGATCGGTCCACTTAGCTTCCAGGACAAGATTCACGGAAACATCAAAGTCGTTCCCGGACTTCTTGGAGACGTTATCTTAGCACGTAAGGATATCGGAACCTCCTACCATCTTGCTGTCGTAGTCGATGACGCAGCTCAAAAAATCACACACGTCACCCGGGGCGAAGACCTTCTTCCCTCCACTCACGTCCATCGAATTTTACAAAACCTTTTGAGGCTTCCAGAGCCCAAATATCTTCATCATGAACTCGTGACCGATCAATCAGGTGAACGTCTTGCAAAAAGAAACGATGCCCAAGCCATCGCATCCCTCAGAAAAAGGGGGCTTTCGGCAGAGGAGGTGAAAAAAATGGCTCATCCTGATTTTCACGATCCCTCCCACACAAGTTCTCACTAGAGTCCCACCGTGTCAAACGTGCCCCTGCGAGTCGGAATTGGCGGAGATGAAAAAATCGCCCGCATGGTAGAGCTTTCAGTCCTCCGGGGATTAGTAAAACTCAGCACTTTCGCCGACCCATTTTTCCAGAATCCCCTCCTTGCAGTCTTCCCTCAAATTTGGACACTTGAGGGAAAGCCCCCTGATGAAACCTCTCTCCTGCATTAAAAAACTCACACCTGCCCTCTTCCTACTTAAGGCTACCTTACCTCTAGCTCTAGCTGACGAGAAAAAGCCCAATTTCATCTTCATCCTCTCCGATGACATCGCCCAGGGAGATCTCGGTGTTTACGGTCAGGAGTTAATTAAAACTCCCCGCATTGACCAACTCGCCAAGGAAGGCACCCGCTACATGCAGGCCTACTGCGGCACGAGCGTCTGCGCCCCTTGCCGTTCCGTCTTCTTCACCGGACTTCACTCCGGGAAATGCCCCATCCGTGGCAACCGCGAAATGGCTCCTGAAGGACAATGGCCCATCCCTGCCGAAACCATCACCATCGGCGAAGTCGCCAAGGCTGCTGGATATGCCACCTCGACCTTTGGGAAATGGGGCATGGGATTCTTTGACACCAGCGGAAGTCCCCACAAACAGGGCATCGATCGCTTCTTTGGCTACAACTGCCAGCGCCACGCCCATTCCTACTTCCCCACTTACCTTTACGATAATGACAAGCCGATCCGCCTCCCCGGAAACACCGGAAAAGGCGTTGGCAAAACCTATGCCCAAGAACTGGTCCAGAATGAAATGATCAAGTGGGTGAAAGGAAATGCCAAAGATTCCTTCATGATGTTTTACGCCATCACCCTGCCCCACGGCGCCCATGAAATCGATGACCTTGGTATCTACAAGGACAAGCCGTGGACCATGAAACAAAAATCCTACGCCGCCCAAGTCACCCGCATCGACTCCGATATCGGCGAACTCGTCGACACCCTCCGCGAGCTCGGAATTGATGAAAACACCCTCATCGTTTTCACCGGCGATAACGGCTCCTCCTTCAATCCTTCCTCAGAAATCGGGAAGCTCTTTAAACAGGACGCAAATGGCCTTCGCGGATATAAGCGCGGAATGTACGAAGGTGCTCTTCGTCAAGCCGGCTTCGCCTGGTGGCCGGGAACCGTTCCTGCCGGACGGGTCGACGAATCACCTTGGGCCCTCTGGGATCTCATGCCCACCTTCGTCGAAATGAGCGGAGCCCAACCGCCCGAAGGATACCAAACCGATGGCTATTCGCTCCTCTCTTATCTCAAGGGAGGCGAAGCCCCAAAACGTGATTACTTTTACTGGGAACTCCACAAAGGGGCCGTCGTGCAGGCTGCCCGTTGGGGCGAAAACCCTTCGTGGAAAGCAGTCCGTAATGGCATCAATAAGCCCATTGAAATCTACGACCTAGCCAAAGACGCCGGCGAAAAAATTAACCTTGCGAAATCGCGTCCTAATCTTGTCAAAAAAGCCGAGGAAATCTTCAAAGAAGCCCACCAAGTTGATGCTGAATGGCCCCTCAGCGGCCCCACTAAAGCCCAAAAAACCGAAGCCCAAAAAGCCTGGGTTATCAAACGTAAGCGAGACAAGGACGGTTGGATCCCACCCAACGCAAAGGCACTCAAATAGAGCAACGTATGCCGCGGACTTCTCCTGATCATCTCCTATGACATCCCAAGCGACCCCC
>Ga0257110_1001719_pt1 | contig 10314 bp, 5 predicted proteins | sample LP_taG_7_FD_190184 | JGI IMG/M metagenome (GOLD analysis project Ga0257110, IMG submission 190184) | Marine microbial communities from Northeast Subartic Pacific Ocean, Canada - LP_J_2015_P26_10m | ecosystem: Environmental > Aquatic > Marine > Oceanic | place: Canada: Northeast Subartic Pacific... | reverse complement strand
ACTACAAATACTTCAAAACTATCAAGCCAAATCAACGATTGTCAATCCTAAGATTAGTAATGTAGATGTCTTTACGATAGTTAGCGACGAGAGTTTTGCCTATGTGAATTTTTTACAACTTTCGTATGGCGCGATTATTCGCTCCCACACAATGGAACTGAAAAAGAAACTTCAAGAAACCGATCACGCTTTGTTGGAGCTCGCTATTACAGAAATTCGCCAGCGATTCTCCTTAGAGTCAAAAGAATTATATTTGCCGTTTGAGTTGAATTTAGGACCGGACTTTAAGGTTACAATTCCAAAGGTAGGAGATAAAAAACAGCTAATTGACTTGTCAATTCGCAATGCAAAATACCACCGACTGGATCAATTAAAGCAAACTAAAATCACAGATCCTGAACGACATGAAGGGCGTATTATGGAACAAATGAAGTCTGATCTAAGACTTTCAGAAGCCCCAACCCATATCGAGTGTTTTGACAACTCAAACATTCAAGGGACGCACGCTGTAGCAGCCTGTGTTGTTTTTAAAAATGGCAAACCTAGCAAAAAAGAGTATCGACACTTTAACATTAAAACCGTAGAAGGCCCTGATGATTTCGCCTCAATGACTGAAGTTGTCTATCGAAGATATAAGCGGTTATTAGATGAGGACCAGCAGTTACCACAGTTAATTATAATTGATGGCGGCAAAGGGCAGTTGTCTGCATCTTTGAAAAGTTTAGATGCCTTAAATCTCCGTGGTAAAATAGCAATTATCGGAATTGCAAAACGTTTAGAAGAATTATTCTATCCAGATGATCCAATTCCTCTATATTTGGACAAAAAAAGTGAAACACTTAAAATTATTCAACAATTAAGGAATGAAGCCCATCGATTTGGAATTGAGCATCACCGAAACAAACGAAGTAAAACAGCTTTGAACTCTGAGCTAGAGTCTATTGTTGGTATTGGTGAGAAAACAATTTTAGAATTATTAAAAAAGTTTAAATCTACTCAAAGAGTTTCATTCGCGGCCCTTGATGAATTAGAGCAGGTTGTTGGTGTTTCAAAAGCTCTTATTGTTTATAATTATTATCAAAATAATCCATGTGCGTAAATTAGCAGTTTTAATATTAATATTTGTTTCTTCTTGGAGTTATTCGCAAGAAAAAAAACTTATAAACCCTAGAGTAGGCCTAGTTCTTAGTGGGGGTGGCGCTAAGGGTTTGGCGCATGTCGGGGTGTTAAAAACCTTAGATAGTCTTGGGGTGCGCGTTGACTATATTGCTGGCACAAGTATGGGAGCAGTTGTAGGCGCGTTGTACGCATCTGGCTATACAGGGCAACAATTAGATTCTATAATTAGGTCTACTAATTTTGATCTACTTATAAGTGACAAAGTACCAAGAAACTCAAAGACATTTTTTGAAAGAAAAAATGCTGAAAAGTATATATTAACTCTGCCGTTTAATAAATTTAAAATTCAATTACCATCCTCTATATCTAGGGGACAAAATGTTTTTAATCTATTGTCAAAATTAACACTGAATGTTAGTGGCATTGATGATTTTAGTAAGCTTCCTATTCCTTTTTATTGCATAGCTACAGACATTCAAACCGGCCAGGAGGTTGTTCTTGATCATGGAAATTTAGCACAAGCAATCGCTGCGAGTAGTGCCTTGCCGACCTTGTTTCAGCCAGTTAAATTAAACAATAAGTTATTGATGGATGGAGGGATTGTAAATAACTTTCCTGTAGAGGGGCTTTTGTCAAAAAATTTAGATTTTATAATTGGAGTTGATGTTCAAGACGATCTTCTTCAAGAAGATGAACTTAACTCAGTCTCTAATATTATGCTTCAAATTAATAATTTTAGAGCTGTAGAACAATTAAAGGAAAAGTCAAAATTATCAGATATATATATCAAACCAGATGTTGGAGGTTTTTCAATAATTTCGTTCGGTCAAGGGGCTCCAATCATTGAAAAAGGCCAAAAAGAAACATTAAAATTTTTAAAGGAGTTACAGTCAATTTCAAAAGCCCAAAACTTTAAAAAAACAACATTAAAGTTTCTAAAATACAATGAAATTAATATTAATAAAATAAAAGTTTTCGGACTTGGGAAATATACATCTTCTTATGTGAAAGGAAAGTTAAGGTTTAGGAATGGCGAAACCATAAGCTATAATGATCTAGGTAAAGGGGTTAACAACTTAGTAGCCACAAATAATTTTGATAGTTTTTTGTATAAATTGATTCCAAACGGAGACCGCTATGATTTTAATGCCGAGCTTGTTGAGGCTAAAAACACAGCGTTTATAAGATTTGGATTACATTACGACCAACTCTACAATAGTGCTGCTTTGCTAAACTTAACAAAAAAACAACTTTTATTAAAAAATGATGTTGTTTCAGTAGACTTTATTTTTGGAGACGCCCCCAGATATAATTTTGATTATTACATAGATAAAGGTTTTTACTGGAGTATAGGAATCAATTCGAAATCAAACTTTATTAAGTATAAAGCAAACCCTTCTTTTTTTAGTGATAATCAACAGTTTTCGTCAACTGACAAGGTTGAGATATCTGTTTCTGACTTTACTAATCAGTTTTTTGTTGAAACTTTAATAAAAAAAGACTTATCGATTAAAGTTGGGGTAGAACTCAAAAATCTTACAATATCTTCTAAAGACAATTTCTTCAATTCGCTGTTAAGTACCGATTCTTATACGTTTGAAGATAGCAACTTGTTTAGCCTGTTTGGAGCACTAAAGCTAGATACTCTTGATGATAAATTTTTTCCAAAAAACGGAATTTTAATCGAAGGAAATAATCAGGTTTTCCTGTCATCTCCAGGTTCGAACTCTTACTTTTCTCAGTTTTCATTTTTAAAGCTAAATATAGCAAAGGCATTTAGTATATTTGATAATGGCTCACTTGTATTAGGAGCTCAGAGCGGAGTTAAAATTGGAAGTACAGATATAAAATCTCTTGATTTTGGTTTAGGAGGCTATGGATATAACAACATAAACAATTACTTTTCATTCTTTGGCTATGACTATTTCTCATTATCGGGAGATAGCTTTACTAAAGCATATGCAACTCTTGATTATGAAATTTTCAAGGATCACCATATTAACGTTGCTGCAAATTTTGCAAATATTGGTGATAATATTTTTTTAAATAGTGAATGGGTAGAAGTTTTAAATCATAGCGGATACGCAGTAGGCTACGGGATTGAGACAATTTTTGGTCCTGTTGAAATAAAATATAATTGGAGCCCTGACACAAATTACTCGGCCTACCTCATAAATGTAGGGTACTGGTTTTAGAATTAGTTTAATGAAAGTTGCCATCGGATATAATTAATTATACTCTTATGTTAAATTCCCTTTATTGTTTGGAATAATAATTGCAAATTTGTATATAAAACATTAATAGCTTTAAAATTCACAGTTTTCATTTAATATGAAGAAATTATATTTAATTTTTATAATCAGCTCTCAGCTATTAATAGCTCAAGAAACCTCTTCGTTTCAGCCCGGTGAATGGTTAGAGTTCAAATTAAGCTATAGCGGTTGGTTAAAAGCAGGAAGCGCAACTCTTGAAGTGTTTGATGCTGTTTACAAAACCACCCCTGTATATAAAGTTGTTGCAAAAGGTTGGACAACTGGGCCTTTAAGGTGGGTTTTTGAGGTTAAAGACCATTATGAAAGCCACTTTGATAAGAAAACCGGTTTGCCCTATAAATTTGTCCGAAACATTAACGAAGGTGGCTATACTAAAAATCGAATTGTAGAGTTTGATCATACACAAAATAAAGCGTTCGTTAATGATATTAAGGAAAAATCAACTGCTACAATAAAAATTGAAAAAGATATCCAAGATCTTGTGTCTGCCTATTATTACCTTAGAAATAATTATCAAACAGATTCACTAAAAAAAGGAGATGTTGTCAAACTTAACATATTCTTTGACAGTGAAACCTTCTTGTTTAGATTAAAATATTTAGGTCACGAAACAATTATGACAAGTTTCGGAAGAATTAAGTGTATAAAATTTAGGCCCTCTGTAATGGCAGGCCGAGTTTTTAAAGAAGAAGAAAGTTTAACATTGTGGGTTACCGCAGACGGAAATAAAGTTCCAATTAAAATTAAAGCAGACCTTGATGTAGGATCGTTGAGAGCTGATTTGGTAGCATTAAAGGGACTTAAGCATCCATTCGAAATCCAATTTTAAAATAGATGACAAAGAACCCAACAACAGACAAATTATTACAGGACCTTGACGATAAGTACAAAGCGATTTACCAAAATCGGGACGTACACCTTGAGGGGTTATTACACAGTAACTCGATTACGTATTGGGATTATATCCATACGGATGCTTTATTAGGATTACAGATTCAACGTACCAATCTTCCTGATGAAATGGTCTTTATTGCTTATCATCAAATCAACGAGTTGATTTTTAAAATGATTCTTTGGGAGATTAAGCAAGTTGCCGAGGCGGAGTCTTTAATTGTAGATGTCTTTCAAGATAAACTCATGCGAATTAGCCGTTATTTTGATATGTTAACGACTTCTTTCAACATCATGAGAGAAGGAATGGATGTGGCTCAATACAATAAATTCAGACACACCTTAACGCCTGCAAGTGGATTTCAAAGTGCCCAATTTCGTAAAATAGAATTTGCTTCTACAGAGTTAATTAACTTAATAGACATTCGTTTCCGAGCCAATATTGATAGAACGACTCCTTTCGAACATGCGTTTGAACATTTATATTGGCAAGCTGCTGGGAAGGACTACAAGACTGGGCAAAAATCACCATTGTTATCTAATTTTGAAAACCGTTACAAGGAAGAGTTTATTACATTTATGAAAGTCTATAACACTAAAAATATATGGACACGATTTAAAGAACTATCTCATGAAAATCAACAAGACATTGGCTTAATCACAGCCATGAGACATTATGACTATACAGTTAATGTAACTTGGGTGATGGCTCATTATAATGCTGCTAAATATTATATTTTGGGTAAAGATGGTGATGGTGCTGCTACTGGTGGCAGTGATTGGCAAAAATATATGCATCCAAAACACCAAAAAAGAATATTTTTTCCAGAACTTTGGAGTCAAATTGAAAAAGAAAATTGGGGGAATGAAGTTGATTAATAAAAGGTATTTTAATTTAGCAAAGATTGTTTCCTTATCTTTACTTGGGGTATTCTTTTTTTATAACCTAGTTGTAAAGGGGTATTCTATTTATAATTCTGAGGAAGATATCCCAGTTGTCAAAGTACAAAATGACTATTTCAAATTTGGATATAACCTTAATAACTACGAGGTTGTAAACGACACGGTTAGAAGTGGAGATAGTTTTGGGGTGCTTTTAGAACGAAACCACTTATTTTATCCACAGATTCATCACATTACTGAAAAAACAAAGGCTGTTTTTGATGTTCGCCAGCTAAGAATAGGGAAGCCATTCACTGTTTTATATTCAAAAGACTCCGCTAGAACTCCACTTGTATTTATATATGAACTTAATAAGATTGAATATTTAGTTGTTGAGTTTTGTGACTCAATTATCGCGTATAAAGAACGAAAGCGAGTAAAAGTAATAGAAAAAGAAGCATTTGGGGTCATAAAAAACTCTCTCTCTGAAACAATGGAAGCGCAAGGACTTCCTACTCAGCTTATTTATGATATGTCTGATGATATTTATGCTTGGACAATCGACTTCACTAGATTACAAGAAGGCGATAACTTTAAAGTAATATACAAGGAGCGTTTTGTAGATGATAGTATTTATGCAGGCATAGAAACTATTGAGGCTGCATTTTTTGAACATAAAAAAGACTCCTTCTATGCGTTTAACTACATAAATAAAGCGACAAAAAACATTAATGATTATTACGATGAAAATGGTAAAAGTTTACGTAAAGCTTTTTTAAAAGCACCAGTTCAGTTTAGCAGAATTTCCTCCAGATTCAATCTGAAACGTAGAATCGCTTATTATGGATACAAGATACGCCCTCACAAAGGAACAGATTTCGCAGCGCCTATTGGCACTCCAATTTTAGCGACTGCTAATGGTACTGTCATAGAGTCAACGCAAAGAGGTGGAAATGGTAAATACGTCAAAATACGACATAATGCCACTTATAGTACACAGTATTTACATATGAGCAAACGCTTAGTTAAGGTTGGAGATTACGTTAAACAAGGAGACGTTATTGGTAAGATAGGAATGACTGGAAACTCTGGGGGTCCCCATGTATGTTATCGTTTTTGGAAAAACGGTAAGCAAGTAGATCCACTTCGCCAAAAGCTTCCTGAGGCCGAAGCCTTGGCCCCAAATTTGAAATCAGACTTCCAGGCCCTTTCTACACCCTTAAAAAAGCAATTAGACTCAATAAATTTGTTATAATAAAATTAATGGCATTAAATTCAATCAATCCAACACAAACTAAAGCATGGTCAAAACTAGCTGCTCACTTTGAGACTATCAAAGAGTCTCAGATGAAAACCTGGTTTAAAGAAAATCCAAACCGTGCAGAAGAATTTACTATAAAATGGGAGGATTTTTATGTAGACTTTTCTAAAAACAGAATAACCCCTGAAACCTTAGAGCTTTTCAAGGAGCTGGCGCAGGAACTAAATCTTCAGGATGCTATTTCAAAATATTTTAGAGGGGATGTTATTAACCAAACCGAAGGTAGATCGGTCTTACATACGGCTCTACGATCTCCAGCCGACGTTGAAGTTATTTTAGATGGTGCGAATGTGATGCCTGAAATCTATAAAGTTAAGGCTCTGATTAAAACGTTTTCTGATGCGATTATTAATGGTACAAAAAAAGGATATACAAATAAACCCTTTACAGATGTTGTGAATATTGGTATTGGAGGCTCTGACTTGGGTCCTGCAATGGTGGTAGACTCGTTATCTTTTTATGGAAATCACTTAAGGCCTCATTATGTTAGTAATGTTGATGGCGACCATGTCAATGAAATATTAAAATTTCTTGACCCCGAAACTACTCTTTTTGTAATTGTCTCTAAAACATTTACCACTCAAGAAACACTGTCTAACGCTACAACTATTAAAGATTGGTTTTTGAAACATGGAACACAATCCGATGTTGCTAAGCATTTTGTAGCGGTGTCAACCAATACCGCTAAGGTGGAAGCATTTGGTATAGAAACCTCAAATATATTCCCAATGTGGGACTGGGTAGGTGGTCGTTTTTCTCTTTGGAGTGCTGTAGGCTTAAGTATTAGTCTTGCGGTGGGGTATGAGAATTTTGACTCACTCCTAAAGGGTGCTCATAAAATGGATACTCATTTTAAAGAGGAGAAATATGAAACTAACATTCCAGTCGTTTTAGCATTTTTGAGCCTATGGTATAATAACTTTTTTAAGGCTGAAAGTGAAGCGATTATTCCTTACACTCAATATCTAAATCAATTTGCAACTTACCTCCAGCAAGCTATTATGGAAAGTAATGGGAAAAGTATTGATCGCTCAGGAGATAAAGTTGCATATCAAACAGGAAATTTAATCTGGGGAGAACCAGGAACCAACTCCCAACATGCCTTTTTTCAATTGATTCATCAAGGAACAAAATTAATTCCAGCTGACTTCATCGGTTTTACCAAGTCTTTACACGGAAATTTAGATCACCATGATAAGTTAATCTCTAATTTTTTAGCACAAACGGAAGCGCTTTTAAATGGAAAATCAAAAGCGGAGGTTCTTTCGGAAGGGACTGAAGCAGCTATTGTCCCTTTCAAAGTATTTGAAGGGAATAAACCAACCAATACTATTTTTATTAAGCAGTTAACTCCTGAAAGCTTGGGTAAATTAATTGCTATGTACGAACATAAGATATTTGTTCAAGGAGTGGTTTGGAATGTCTTCAGCTATGATCAATTTGGAGTAGAATTAGGTAAGCAATTAGCAAGCAAAATTTTGAACGAATTTGATTCCAATACAATAGTTAATCATGATGCTTCTACATCCAACCTTTTGAGTTATTATAAGAACCACAGGGTTTAAGCTATTAATACAGTAACATTCTAACTCTTGTTTGCGTCTATTTTGAGAGTTCCACAAAATCAGACAGTCACTTTTTCACTTGGTTTTTAACATTTAATTAACGATTTGAGATAAATTATCAGTATTTTTGCAGCAACTAATAAAACAATTAATTAAATATAATTTAAATTATGAAAAAAATTACAAAATTATTTTTATCAGCAGTCCTATTAATGGGGTCATCAATTGCGACTGCACAAACCGAAATTCCAAATGATTCTACATCTGTAGAGTTACAGGAAATTGTACTTGTTGGAGCCGGAGTTATTGATTTAGCATCTGATAGAAAAACACCAGTAGCGGTGTCAACAATTAAAGCATCTACAATTCAACAAAGAGCTGTTGGTAATGTAGAGTTTTCTGAAGCTTTCAAAAACACGCCATCGATCTACGTATCGAATCAAGCAGGTGGTTTTGGAGACAGTCAAGTGTTTACTCGTGGATTCTCACAGTCTAACACAGCATTCTTGTTAAATGGACAGCCAATTAATGGAATGGAAGACGGTAAAATGTACTGGTCTAACTGGTCTGGTATGTCTGACGTTGCGAATGCGGTTCAAGTTCAAAGAGGATTAGGATCTTCTAAACTTGCAATTTCTTCTGTTGGTGGTACCGTAAATATTGTATCAAAGACAACAGACAAAAAACAAGGTGGTTACGTACGTTACATGTCAGGTAATGACAGCTACGTCAAAACAACTGCTTCTTATGATTCTGGTTTGCAGGATAATGGATGGGCTTACTCAGTGTTAATTGATCACTGGCAAGCACATAGAAAATATGCAGTAGGTACTGCTGGCCAAGGACAAACTTATTTTTTCTCAGTTGGAAAAAAATTCAATGAAAAGCATAGTTTAAACTTCTTACTAACAGGATCTCCACAATGGCATGATCAAAACTTTTCAAAAAGCAAAGAGTTTTATGCTCAAAACGGGATCAAAGCAAATACAAATACTGGTTTTTTTGAGGGTGAACGTTTTACAGAAAGACGAAACTTTTATCACAAGCCAATCGCTAACATTAACTGGGATTTTAACATAAATGATTCTATGGATCTATCCACTGTAATGTATGGTTCTTGGGGCCGTGGAGGGGGTACAGGAGGATATGGAAGAGGACGTGTTCGTTATGAAGATTCTCAGCCTAACGGAAATAGACCAGGTCATGAAATTGATTTTGATGCCATTCAAACAGAAAACATTGCCAATGCGGATGCAAATGGTAACGGGAACTACGGAGATTCTTATTTAAGAAGAGGGTCTATGAACATGCATAACTGGTATGGAGTTGTTTCTAATTTAAATATTGATAACGGCGGAGATTTTACTTACAATTTCGGAGTAGATGGAAGAACATATACCGGGCAACATCACAGGCAAGTTGTAGATTATTTTGGTCTTAACGGCTATGCTGATACTTACGGTTCATCTAGAGCGGATGGATATGTAGTTACTGAATCGTTTGAGGCTGATCCATGGTCTGCATTATTTAACTCCGCAGACTCTGGACAAAGAATTGCATATGATTATTCTGAAAGCATCAATTATGTTGGTGGATTTGGACAAGTTGAGTATTCAGTAGATGAATTTTCTGCTTTTCTTCAAGGTTCATTATCTACACAATCTTACCAGAGACATGGTGGACGTGATTTTGGAGATTCAGGAGATTCAGAAAAAGTTAATAAATCAGGATACAATGTTAAAGGGGGAGTTTCTTTTTCTAGTGAAGACGGCGCACATGCGGTATTTGCTAATGGAGGTCTATATTCAAGACAACCTTTCCTAGATAATATTTTCGATAATGTACGATATAGTAATGATTTAGTTGATACGGATATTGAAAATGAAGAAATCATTGGATTTGAAGCTGGTTACCGTTATACAGGTGACGAAGTAAAAGTTAATTTAGATATGTATAGTACAGAATGGGGTAACCGATTCTTATCTTTTGGAGGTGAAAACGCTGCGGGTGACGTAACATTTTATAGATTTAATGATGTAACACAGATTCATTCAGGATTTGAATTTGACGTTCAATACAACCCAATAGCATCGGAACTTACATATAGTCTTTATGGTTCTCTTGGTGACTGGAAATATAAAGATTCAACTCCATATCAACAATTTGATGATGAAACATCTTTATTAATCGATAGTGGTGAGATTAACCTTTCAGATGTAAAAGTTGGTCAAGCTCCACAATCATCTTTTGGATTAGGAATCGA
>Ga0257110_1001716_pt1 | contig 10330 bp, 1 predicted proteins | sample LP_taG_7_FD_190184 | JGI IMG/M metagenome (GOLD analysis project Ga0257110, IMG submission 190184) | Marine microbial communities from Northeast Subartic Pacific Ocean, Canada - LP_J_2015_P26_10m | ecosystem: Environmental > Aquatic > Marine > Oceanic | place: Canada: Northeast Subartic Pacific... | reverse complement strand
TAAGAATAGCATGTGCATTAGTTCCTTGAAAAGCGAAAGCATTTACTCCAATTGAGTCGTTGTTTTGAACGACTTTAGGCATCAATGATCTTTGAATACACATTTTTTTTTCAAAAATTGAAATTGATGCCACTACATGTTTGCTCAAATTTCTGAGGTGTAATGTGGCTGTACATTTTTGTTCAGTAATAAAATATGACGCCGATATTGCCAAAGATAAAAGACCAGCCGGACTTTCTGCATGCCCAAACATTGTCTTTGTAGCTAATATCGAGGTAGAAAATATCCAATCTTTATCAAGTGCCCCGATCTCAATTGGATCACCTAGTGGGGTACCAGTTCCATGAATAGAAATACCTATCGTGGTAAGATAACCATCACAACTACACTTAGCCATGCGAGTTACACTTCTTTGAGATGGGCCGTTTGGCGCAGTCAATGAGCTGGATCTACCATCTTGATTTACGGCTGTTCCACTCAAAAGCACGGATATATTCTCGTGAGATGGACCAAGTCGCGCTGCAATGCAAGCTTCAGCTCGCACATAACCATCTGCTCCAGAATCTAAAGTTTTACATCTGCCATCATCTGCCAGCATTCCAGCTCTTTTAAAAAGTAAAGACGTCGGAGCGTAGATGATCATATTAACGGCTCCCATCAAATTTTGAAAGGATGATACAGTTTTGGCTATCTTAATAGAATAGCCCGATGCAATGTGAACTGCCACTAAACCAGAAGAACACGCAGTATCAATTGCGACACTTGGGCCACAAAGATTAAGCGCAAAAGAAACTCTGCCTGGTACAACACTAACAAATGCAGTAGCAGTTACGGATACTCTTGAATTCAATAGTTGCTCCGGTAACTCTCTTATTCTTTTATCATAATCAGTGGTAGATATTCCGACAAAAACACCACTCATAATTCTATCAGATTCTAAATCGAGGACCTCCTCAAATTTTGTTAGCATGAATCTTTGTTGCGGATCTATGAATTTTGCCTCCTGGCTATTCAAGTTATACTTGGAAGAATCAAACTTCATTACATTAGTTAGAAATCCAGCAAATTGAGGAAGTTTAAAAGACCATCCTTTACTCTCAATATCCCATCTATCTATAGGGACACAGCAGATACTATCATCAAATTTAACTCCTCTTCGTAAAGAAGATTCAGGAATGCACATTTCAAAGCACACAAAATCAATATCTTGTCTATTCACCAATATTTCCGTGTCGCCTGTATGTGATTCATCAATACTCGCATACGGCTTCTTTTCCAGAAAATTGACAATATCAGCTATTGTGGGATAATCAAATATAAGAGTCGCTGGTAGAATTTGTTCATCAGTGGCATTTGGAAATGCAGCTTGTATCGCTTGCGTAAATTCTATGGCATTTATTGAATCAAAACCTGCATCCATTAACGGGCTACTTTGATTAATAGAATGTCCCAAAATTTGGACGATAATTTTTTGAACAGTTTTATGTGTATCAAGTATATAACCCCTCCTTTCATTCTTAGTAGGCTGCGTAGATTGTGTGTATGTCTCAGTATTCTTCTTTCGAACCTGGTTTTCAATGAACGCGCAAAGTTCACCAGGGGTGGGATAATCAAAAATTAGTGTGGACGGACATCTCACACCGGGTATCTTTTCCTCAAGTATTGAAGAAAGGTGGACTGCAGACAAAGAGTCGAGACCTGCATCAAGCAATGGATCCAGATCTCCAACTTTTCGATTGAGCAGTTTGTATAATGATTGACTGATTGTATCCCTAATCGAGCTTTCTAAGTTTGAGCTTATGATTTTTTCCTTTAGCTTTATCTGTGGACTATTATTAAAATGAAAAAATGATGAACTCGAGCCCAAACTGATATAACGGGTCCAATCTATAGCAGCTATAGCAAAAACGCCCGGTTGTGCGCATTGCATTATTTGGCTCACACATACAATACAGTCAAAGGGTTCTAAGAACCCTATCCCGCTACGCTCTAAATGCTTACTTTTTTTCACTGCCATCCCAAACATGCCACCCAGGGCACCAAATTGTGGGCTTTTTATGTGTAATCCTTTTTTAAAATTGCCATGAGCTATGGATTCGAGTACAGCATTGGCAGCCCCATATGGACTTTGGCCTGGATTACCAAGTAAAGAAGTGGTGGAAGAAAATAATATCATAACTTCTAGGGGAAATCCTGTGCAAATCTTTTCTATCAATAAATTACCAGCGATTGATTTTCCCGAGAAAACAAAGCAAAAGCGCCCATAGTTTTGTCTGAAAAATATTGAATCTGCAAGGGAACCAGCTGCATGAAAAATCCGCAAACTTGAAGATAATGCAAACCGCCAACCCGAAACGGACTCCGAAGTTGCACAATCTTTTGATTCAATAGTTATAACAGCATTAATGCTGGGCTCTGTGGAAGCCTTCAAATGCGAATAAGTATTACTCCTACCTCGACGAGAAAGAAGATAGATGTTTGAATGACTTACATCAAAGGAAAGCCATTTGGTAATTAATTTACCCACTGCTCCTAATCCACCAGTTATAATTGTATCAGAGGATATTAAGAGCCGCTCTGGATACATGGTAAAAATATTCCTGAAAAATATGCGGAAATTTTGTCTATGGTATCGAGATACTTTTATGTGTTTGAGCTGACTGGTTATTCTCCTCAAGTCATTTGAGACTTGTGATTCATTACATAAGCCTTCGGAACATAGCTTTGCCCGAAGTGTGGTGCCACCTCGATATGTCGTACGGCACCATGGATCATGCATTGACGAGTCATCGATATCTTCTACATTTCTCTCATTAGAACGTGTAGAATGAACATCTTGATTGAATGCACAAATATTTTCTCCATACCTTGTTGGTTCAAGTAGCAAAGTACGCCCCATTGCCCAAAGTGCTGAATCGATATGGCTCTTATTTAAAGTGGTAGACGCACTATCACTAGATGATCTTGTCATTAATATTATCCTCCCTCTTTGATGCATATAAAGCGACAGAAAATCAGTAGAGCATCGTATTTCACTCAGACTATTACTTTGTAAGTTTGGTTTAATGCAAAAAAATGGAGAAGAAACAAATTTTTGTCTATTTAAAATACGAGAGAACCAATTCGTAAAATAATATTTTGGTTCAGGATTTCTAAGTGGGTAAGAATGATAAACCACCTTTCCATCTTTGCGACATTGATTTCTTATCGTTTCGGATTTCTGAGAAGAATTATTGATGCTCCATGTTTTCGAAATATGGCGTAATTCAAGAGAGGAAATCACGGAACATGCAATTTTATGAAAATGACTAGAATTGTGTCTTACGGAAACTACACTGTCTCCTGCACAGATAGCTCTAGAAGTATTTTCCATCTTTTTTAGCAATAGATTGGTAAGTAGAATACCGTTGGCTGAAATTGGAATTCGCGATCCTCCATGTACAGCTTCTGCTAGATGAATAGAGCAATCAAGCATACAGATATCCTTTAAAATGTTGTCTTGATGTACCTCATATCCCCGTTCAACATGAGCAAAGAAATGTACTTTTTCGTTACCACTATTTTTGCAATTCTTTGTATTGAAATTCGGATTGTTCCTGCTTGTAGTTGTGCAATTGTATTGTGGAAGGAGAACATAATTAAATCTACCACTCATATGCTTATTATTCCTCGATACTATTTTGCAAATGCCAAAATCTAGAAAAAGAATTATTCTGAGTTTTCCCGAAGAAGAAAGAAGATACGGTGAGGATATTGTAAACATATCACCACATAAACTTGACTCAGCCAATTGAAGCATAGATTGGTGAGGAGCCAGTAGAGCCAAGTTGAAATAACCCGCGGCAGGACAAATTCTAGCCCCGAAGACTTTATGATCCTGAAATTCGGAGCTTGATAACTCTGAATAGGAAACTTCAAATACTATTGAATCGGTGGATGAGAAGAAGCAACTTGGATATAAGGAACTATGTGTCGATGATAGCCACAGAAGTTTGTCATCAAAGTGCATGTGCTTCATTAGATACGGATGAAAGGAAGCAATCCACCGCTTTAAAGCAGCATGTGCATTCGTACCTTGAAATGCAAAAGCTGAGCATGACCCAATCATATGATTGGATCTAATCGAAGCATATGAAGTTTGCCTGTTGAAATTAAAATAATGTTTGTGCTTTCTTAGAATAACAGAAATATGATGGTTGAGCTCGCGAAGATGGCTTATTCGACCACAGCTCTCATATCCTAAAGCCCCACAAAGAAAGTACATCGATGCAATTCCAGAAGCTGGCTCAGCATGACCTAAGATACTTTTTGATGCACAAATAGTTAGGCAATCTTTGAATAAGATATTTTTTGAGCAAACTGTATCCATGACAGCTCCAACTTCTATTGGGTCGCCAAGAGCAGTTCCGGTACCATGAGAGTGAAGGAGATTCAACTGGGGAGAGTTAGCATTCGAGTATGAAAGTGCTTCATGAATTACAGCTTGCTGTGAAGGCCCATGTGGCGCCGTTAACGAGCTTGACCTTCCATCTTGATTCACAGAACTACCATGAACGAGTAGAGAATGTCGTGAACAATTCTGACTCGTAATCACAAGAACTCCACATGCTTCTGTGCGAACATACCCGTCCCCATGATAATCAAAGGTTTTACAGCGCCCGTCAGCTGCAAGCATTTTGGCAGCTTGACAAGCAAAATTCCAGCGGACATCTAATATCGTATTCACACCACCACAAAATGCATGATCTGATATCAATCTACTCAAAGATTCATGAGCCATCGAAATGGAAACAAGAGATGAACTGCATGCAGTATCTACTGCTATCGAAGGACCAGATAAACCTAAGACATATGAGATTCGACCAGCACAGACACTCAAATGAGAACCAGTTGCATAATATGGAGATAATCGCTGTGACGCATGGATAGCATTAATGCGCGGATACTCAATTTGACTGATTCCGATGAACACTGATGAGTGATTTTTTCGTTGCTTTTCGTCCAAAATGTGCAAATCTACTCTATTCAACTTCAATGCACAGACTAATACCAATCTTTGTTGAGGGTCTACCCAAAGTGCCTCTTGTACTGATAACAAAGCAAAGCTAGCATCAAAAAATCCTATGTTTTTAATAAAACCTCCGAAGTAAGAAGGAACTTGAATACCACTCTTTGATAAGTTTGTTAGATCCCAGCGATCGAGAGGAACCCTTGTTATTACATCATAGGTATTCAATGAATTGGGAAATATTACGTCAAATTTGTCTAAATAGGTAATTCTACCACCAGAATTTTTGGGGCAAGGATTCTCACAATTCGTTCGATACGAAGAAAGTAATTCTCCTTCTCCTTCTTCAACATTCAACTTTGATGCAATAAATGATGCAAGACTTGTTTTTGTGGGATAATCAAAAATGACAGTAGATGGTAAATCTTCATCTACCATATCTCTAAGATTGGAATTGAGAGATGATGTAATACTCAAAACATTTGCAGAATTTATGCCAAGGGAAGAAAATGGTGTATTTTCATCAAATGTCTCCATATTTATAAGATGTTCTGCGAATGAAAACTCCACAATTTTCATCAAATCATCTGCCTTCGCTTTCCCTTGAGAGCTTACAAGAAAATGAGCAATATCTAGTATAGTAGGAAAATCGAACACGAGAGTTGCAGGCAGTGAAATATCAAGATCTTTTTCTATTAACGCATTGAGCCTTGAAACTTTACTTGATGTGAGACCAATAGAGAATAACGGTGAATTAATTGTAAAGTTTTGAACTTCAGGTAGAAGCTCTTCTACTTTACAACGCACACAGTCCAAGATCTTGTCGAATATTGACTTTTCTGAACTATTTATTCTTTGAATGGTACTTTTATCACGTGAATCAAAGCTTTGACTGCATGCGGAAGTATTCTCTTTGAGGGTCCTAATTTCCCAAATGTTGCACATGGTTTCAATACACTTATTATCTGTTTTTGGAATTCCAAATCGCAGAATTTCAGTAAAAGCAACTAATGCAGGGATAGGACTCACACGAGAAATACCGTTTACTACTAGCGATAGGACGTAATCATTTCTAAATAATGCATTTGTACCAACAATCGACAAAATCCCCCAGCGAATAACATGAAGATCAATGTGACCTTTCATCGAAGCAAATAATTTTGCTTCAACAGCACATACAGGAGTATGACAAGCCAACCCTTCTGCATTAAGTTGAGAATACATAAATGGACTGAGAATGATAGATAGTCTTCTAGAAGTATCTATATGTTTTGAGGTTATCCATTGTCGTATGGCTAGAGAGCTTTTCAACTTCGTGATACTTCCATATTCAAAAAATGACTCTGTAAGTTGCTTAAAATGTACTGTCTCACAAATATCCTCTAAATGTGCTATTAATGATATTGGCCCTAATACAAATTTAGCAAGCTCAAGCGCTGCATTTAATTCGGATTCGTCATTACACACCAAAGCTAAAACTCTGATGCCATCGCACATTCTCTGAAGCTTTTCAGACAGAATTTTTAATCTTCCGATCGTACGTGAAATCAAACAAATAGATTTATATCCCATGATTTTTACAAGATGGTAAGACTGCAATGAAGCTAGGTGGCTTCCAGCTCCAGTAATAACACAACACCCATCTAACGCAATTAGATTAGTTGTTTGTGAATTGATTCCAATCTGTTGAGACTGTTTGGGAGAGATTGTCCGAAAAATGGGTACAAACAGTTTACTTTCAGAGCAAAAAATTTCAGATTTGGTTTGGTTCATATTTTTTTGCAAGTACATGAGGGCACGTAAAAATGTTCCCAATTCTGACTTCTCATCTGTTAAAATAGAATGCACTCGGATTTGTGGAAATTCAGCATTAACCACCTGTCGCACCGCAGCAAAGATATTTGCATCTTCAAATGAGCATCTGAGCTTTTGTAGACGATTAACAACAACTATGTGTGGGAATCTTATATTTTCATAATTATTCTCGTTCAAAGTATGCATTAAGGCAACCAAACATCTACAATATGATTTAAAATACTCTATAAGATCAATAGCAGATTCTTTTGACAAATTCATCTCGTGAATTTTTGGAGGAATTAGAATGATGAAGTTAAATAAAAATCTATTTGAGATGAGAACTCTCCAGAGATTCTGAGTAATACAATGCCATGATGATGTGACGCTTCCCACGATTGCATTTAGTTTCTCATCAACATGAACTACTATATCAGAAGAACGTAAAGCACTGCAAATCTCTTGATTTTGCCCTATAACAAGCCAATTTTGTTGTTCAACATGTTCTTTGTCCAAGCAATTGTAGCCCGAATCAAGAAAAGTAGAATCTAAATCAAGTTCATAAAATTGCACAGATGGAATTTTCAAAATAGTGGAACAATTCCGTTGTATTTCATGCCCTGAAACAGTTAATATCTCTGAAAATTGGCGTGAAACTGAAGTTTTTACCATCCACTGTATACGACCGTATAATATCTTTGTCTATTTGCTTTCGGCTATGCGAATGATGCACTCCGTTCTGACTATCTTCACGTAATCTTCGCTTCAATATCTTACCGGATGCATTGATTGGAAACACATCAAGAAAATGTACAAAACTTGGTACCTTATAGGAACTAAGTTTTCTATGACAGTACTCAATTATCTCACTTTCGGTCGTATATGAATTTTCTTTTAAAGTGATTGCAGCATTGACTACCTCACCCATGACACTATGAGGTGTTCCGTATATAGCAACCTGTTTCACATCAGGATGAGCTGAAATTGCAGATTCTACTTCAACACTATACACGTTTTCACCCCCAGATAGTATCATATCCTTTTTGCGGTCTACTATAACGAGGTAACCATCGTCTTGTATGTATCCAAGATCTCCAGTATTAAACCATCCATCATCACTAAAAATACCTTGCTCTTTAAAATTTGAATTCCAATATCCGTCAAATAAACACGATCCTTTAATCCAAACTTCGCCGACACTTGCACCATCAATTGGGACTTCAGAACTCGTATCTTGATGAAGTACTTTGATTTCAGTCATCGGAAATGGTCTTCCACTCGTACATATACACTCTAATTGTTTGCATAGATTTGGAGATTTGATCATACCACAAGTCAGTTTGGATGTAGAAATTTTCCCGCAGCATTCAGTCATGCCATAGCTAATAAAAAATTCACATCCAAATACACCTATAGCACGCATTGTAATATTAGAAGGCAATGACGATCCTCCGCATGACATTATTCGGAGAGAAGTTGTATCTTTGAAGTTTATCGCTGAGTTATTGGACAATATGATCACCATGCTGGAAGCAACATTTGTGCAGGTCACTCCTTCTTGTTCGACTGCATCTAAGAATGATCCTGGTTCAAATTTACTCAAAAAGATATGACATCCTCCAACTCTTGTAATTGCGTAGATTGCGAATGCATCGACGAGATGGAATATCGGAGCTGCATGAAGCCACACATCTGACGCATTCAGTGACATAGCGAAAGAAACCGCATCTGCATGTTTTTTAACAATGTTATGAGAAAGTGCAACACCCTTTGGTTTTCCGGTCGTGCCTGATGTATAGTAAAGATGTGCATAATTTTGCATATTCAAATTTTTGAGAGCATTTTTTTTTAGTGAAACAGAATTTGAACCGTAAAATGGAATTTCCTCCCATAAGTATGGTGTGATAATATCTCCATTCACTGGATTTTGCAACGAGTATCTATCTTTATTTGGGAAGCATTTCAAAGAGCTAGGAAGCCAAATAACTGCACGGAAATTGCAAAAACTATTTTTTTCGCTTTCTGAGTGATCTTGAAAATGAGAGGGACTGAGAGTTGCAAGCAGAAGATTACTATGTGTTTCATGTGGAAGTATTAATACAGAGCAACCAGAGTTACACAATATATATGCGAGCTCATTCGGTGCAAGATGTGTGTTAAGGTTCAAAGTAACTGCATTGATCATAGCACATGCGTAATGAACCACAAATACTTTAGTGGAATTTGTAGAGAGTATGCCGACTCGTTCACCATCTAAAATGCGGCACTCATCTTGTAGAAAGGATGCAACTGAAACCACTTCATGATAAAGTTCACCATACGAAAGTGGATTCATTTCATTAGATCTCACGAGCTCCTTACCTCGGTAATCTACAGCTGCAAATGCTCGAGGTGAAGAAGGAAGGATTTTAGAAATCAATATGCTTGCAAGACCGACATTTTTAACTAAATTTGTTATTATCTGATTAAGATTATTGCAGTGAGTGCTTCCGAGGGGGGTTCCAGTTCCTTTCCCTGGCTTCAAAGTTCTCTTTTCATCTTCGATCGAAAAATTCTGAAACAAAGTGAATGCGAAAGTTTCCAAATTTTCTGATGTAAAATGATGTAAATCAACTGAACGCAAAGATCTAATTCGATGGTGCCACCTAAACCACTTCCTCCGTGCATACTTCTTTCCTTTCCGAAATAAAGTGGTGTATATGTATTTATTTGGTGATATCTCAGCATTTTCTGAAGATTGCTTAAGTCTGTTTTTAGATCTCATAAATGAATTAACGAGCAATATGGAATTATTTGAACCATCACCTCTAAATACGGCTGAGGCAGAATTGATTGCACCACAAAATGATGAATTCCTTCTATAATCCAAAGCACCTCGAATATGCGAGGATGATGGGGATTCCCGAACTTGAGGATACATATAAGCAGACAATCTCTTAACTGCGTATCTATTCACCGATGAAAGCAGTGCACTACTAGAAAATGCCGCAGCATGTAAACAGGGGATGACAAGAATTATTGTATTATTTTCAACATTGTGCTCATCACAAACATCTTCAGCAGATATCCAATGTTCAGACGATAACTGAAGAGAAGCATTGGTTAGCTTTGCCAAACTATCATACATTGGCATCATATCTGAAGTATTTGTGCACTCTTGGACCAATTCATTCGCCAAGTTACTGATTTCTTTTGATACATTTTTTGCTTTCGAATTCGCAACTATCACATTCCTAAAAAAGTTTTTTCCAACCTTTTCAGTGATGAAAGAAACAGATGCTGGAGTAGCAACAATTTTGCGCCTTGTAAAATCCATTCCAAACTCTTGTTATGTTGCGAGGATTTCTGCTGCTTTATTCTCTGCTGCTTGAAAGTTCTATAAATAATATTTTTCTTTTCTTTGTTCGGAGTTACTAGAAAAACAAATTTTAAGAGGCTGTGAAAATGAGCACAACCAAAAATATACAACACACATCATGCATAAGATCATACGATCTCTCCTTTTTCTACAACATATTATGTTGTTCC
>Ga0257110_1001714_pt1 | contig 10333 bp, 9 predicted proteins | sample LP_taG_7_FD_190184 | JGI IMG/M metagenome (GOLD analysis project Ga0257110, IMG submission 190184) | Marine microbial communities from Northeast Subartic Pacific Ocean, Canada - LP_J_2015_P26_10m | ecosystem: Environmental > Aquatic > Marine > Oceanic | place: Canada: Northeast Subartic Pacific... | reverse complement strand
CTTACAAAATAACAATAGAAGAAATTCTAAAAATTGTAAAATTCTGTCTATTTTTGGGTGACTAAAAAACTCATGCATTGCATGAATTAGGGAAAGATGGTTCCACGAGAAATTCAGTTTTGCTGCAAAAAAAAATAACCGCGATAAATTGCATTCTCCCACCTGCGGTTCTAAAAATCAGTCGCATTCATCGAACTTGTACGAGCCCACACAGACGGTTATATCTTCCTCTCAAATGTTGTCAATTACTAGAGAAGTGACTTTCGCTTCGTCGAGTGCGTTCGGCTTTGAATTTTCACGACCTTCAAAAAAACGCCGGCAAAAAACGACCCTCGTTCAAACGGGAATATCCTCCTTGAAAGACAGAACGGAATGCTTGTCGTTCTCCAAACCCGACACGAAAAGTTTTCCGTCGAAAATCGTGAAGTTTGGGGTGGGAAATATATCGGAACTACTAGGGAAGGCTTTAAAACCCAGAAGAATTGGAGCCGTAACGCTTGGGTTGGCCACCAGCAATGTAGCTTTCAACTTATTGCTAGCGAGCGGAGGCGGTAACTCCGGTGATAATTATGGTTTGGATGGAGGTGGAGGAGGCGGCGGTGGAGGAGGAGATGGCGGTGGCCTCACGAAAGTATTCGCAGCCTACGCCGAAGAGAGTGACGAGGACGAAGAAGAGGATGAAGAAGAGGACGAGGAAGAGGACGAAGAAGAGGACGAAGAAGAGGAAGAAGAAGAGGAAGAAGAAGAGGAAGAAGAGGAAGATATGGTAAGAAGAAAGAGGAAGAAAACCAGTAACAAAGATGATTTTATCGTTGAATCAGTATTAGCTACAAATTTACCGACTGGACCGGGTATTCCAAGCAAGGTGAGACCCTATTTATTTTTCAAGCTTTTTTAACTGTATTTTTTCATCTTAGTCTGAACTGTTTCAAGGTCTGAATGCAAGGAAAGGAGCACAACTGTCGAAGAAAGATTTATCAGATGACTTAGAACAGCTACTTGGTACTGGTTTATTTGCGAATGTAGATGCAAATGTAACGCCCTCAAAGGATGGATATGCAATAGAGTTCGTATTTCGGGAAAAGATCTGGCCCCAAGTGCAAACGTTCAGAGTTTCTGGAAGTAGTGTGCTTCCACGCGAAGTAGAGTTAGAAGTTTTAGATGCTGCGAGAAATAGTCAAAATTGCACCGTAAGAGTACTTGCAGCAGCGAAAAATATCGTGGAGGGTTATTACACGAGCAAAGGTTTGACTTTTGGAACGATTTCTCACTTTGATGGTATGGAGAATGGCGATGTTGTTGCTCATGTCATTGAAGGAGAGATCACAAAGGTTCAACATTGTTTTCTTGATGAAAATATGCAACCGATGTTGAATAATAAAGGAGTGACCAATCCACAAGTGATCTCACGCGAGCATAATTTTAGAGCTGGAGAACTCTATAATGTAGAGGATGCGAAGTCAGCACTGCGTGATATATTCTTGTTACAACTCTTTGATAACGTTCAAGTCGTTCCGCGACCGGACGAAAATGATCCCTCAAAGGTTCAAGTTGATATTATGCTTCGTGAAAGACCCGTTCGAACAGCGGAAACTGAATTGGAGTGGAGTATAGCCCCGGGTGATGGTGGCCGACCGGATTTTGTTTCAGTTCGTCCAGGAGGCTCAGTTCTCTTTGAACACAGGAATTTGGACGGCTGGGGACGACAGCTTTTTGGGTCTGTTTCGACAGCAAATTTCTTTCAGCCTCAGGACGATTTGGGATTCAAAATTGAATATAATCATCCATATTGCAAGGGCGAACTCGATGCAGAAAAATCGTCTTTTCGAACTGCAATTTTCAACTCTAGGAAAATTTCGCCAGTCTTTGCTGGCGGACCACTATTGGATAATGTACCTAGCGTCTGGGTTGATAGAGCAGGTATGAAGGCTTCATTTACGCAAAATTATTCGCGTCAATCTCGTTGCACTACAAGTGCAGTACTTGAAGAGATCACGGCAAGAGATGAGTCAGGTGCAACTTGTCCAAATGGATCAAAGCAAGTAGCGGATGGTTCCGTAACCATGGATGGTCCTCCCACGACTCATTCAGGCAGTGGCTGTGATAAGCTGGTGTGCTTGCAAGGAAACTTAACGAGAGATACGACGAAGTTCGTTAAAAATACACCAATTGGTTCTCGTGATATTTTACAAGTTGAGCAGTCACTAGGCATTGGATCGTCGTTTCCAATTTACAATCGAAGTTCGCTTGAAGCCTCTCGCTTCATACAACTCCTGCAAACAAAGAAAAGAAACGATATTCCCCCGCCAGTATTAGTAATGCACGCAAAGGGTGGGCATATCATAGGTGATTGTGCGGTATACGATGCATTTACACTGGGTGGTCCCCACTCCTGCCGGGGTTATGGAGTTGGTGAGCTTGGAGTGAGTAGAAGCTTTATGGAGATTGCTCTTGAGCTGCGGTTACCAGTTCCTTATATGAACACTCACTCGTTTCTGTTCTGGGAGAAGTGCTCAGACTTAGGGTCGAGCAAATCTGTGATCGGAAACCCTACTGAATATTATTGTCGCGCTGGGCAAGGTTCGTGCTTTGGGGTTGGCTTGAAACTGGGTCCAGTGCGTGCAGAGTGGGTTCACGACGATAACCAATCAAAAGGAACAGCATTTGTAAGGTTTGGCGAAAGATTTTGAAGATAGTTCGTTTTTATAAGCTAGTACTTTCCTTGATCTCAACGGTAGTTGGAGAGGAATATTTTCGTTACTACTTGTCCTCCAGAAACTCAGAAAGTATTACTATTATTTAGGCCAGTTAACTTCTTTTCGAAGCAGCCTTTCGCAAAAGATTTCCCATTTCCTCTCTCTTTTTCTTACCTCTAACATGGGTGCCCAGCTGTGTAAAGTATCGTTCAAGGTGAGTATACTAGTGCCAATGAAAGAAGAAAAAGAAACTAAAGCAATTTAAGAAACTAAAATTACAGAAAACGAAGGCTGCTTGAAAATCGAAATTGTTCGTAAACTTACAAAACAACGATAATACGCACCTTTCTCTTCGCCAACTTAAGTGCGCGTTTATCACGACCAGTTTTCAGTAACTCCATCATTCTTTTCTCATATGGTGCTGATCCAACTACGTCGCGGACTAGGTCCCGAACAAGTTTCACTCGTTTTCCACAACGCTAAAATGAAAAAAAAGTTAGTATACAACGGTTTTAGATTTTACTACATGCTTACTCCTTTGCGAGCGCCAGGTTTCTCTTTCAAAGTTCTACGAGTGGTGATATGGCCCTTCTTCAGCCCAACAGAAATACCGGCTGGCATGACTGCTTTGTAGTTCTGTTGGATTTGTGAAGAATTCTACGCGGCTTACAAGGGTTTTTGTCATTTTAGTCCCAGACAGAAGCCCAGAAACTCACACACCTTTTTTTTTGGAAAAATAAAAACCCTAAATATGACTAAATGTTTCTCCTCCTTTAATTGCGAAAGGTCTCAGACAGCCCCAGAGGAGAAAAAGTCTGCTTAGTTGCCATCTCTACTCTGTCTTTCTTTTCGCAGGATCTAGGTGCTTTCATAGAGCAAAGGAGGAGTGTATATCTTCATTTCATCATCATTTTCTCAACACTCATATCATAATTGTTCGATACTGAACTTTAGTTTGAGAACTCGCTCAATTTCTTTCACGTCGAACTTCGAACACGTTCTTGAAAAAAGAACAGAAACTCATACATAAGTCACGTATGATTTCTTCAAAACTCACCCGGCCATTGGTAAGTATTATACACGTATGAAGTATCTAAACTAATATGCTGTCAAGGGTGAGTTGTATTGTAATTTTGGTTCAAGAGTAACTCAAAAATCGTGCCCACTATTTTGGCAACGAAAAAGCTTCTCTACTAGTAGATTTAGCCACAAGTCAAGGGCAGGTTCATATAGTGTGGGTGACGTACCATGCAATAACATAATTGATGTGCTTCGTGAACGAGATTTACTAGATGCTTGTACAAATGAGAGTATGTTAATCGAAGCTGCAAAGAGTCCTAGTGGACTAAAAGTATACTGTGGTTTCGATCCTACAGCTGATTCTCTCCATCTCGGTAACCTTTTGGGTATTGTAGTTCTTTCTTGGTTTCAGCGTTGCGGTCATACTCCAGTTATCCTTTTGGGTGGAGCTACTGGAAGTATCGGCGACCCTTCGGGAAAGTCAGTGGAGAGACCACTGTTGAGCCGAGAAGAAATTGATACGAATGCAAATAATATAGGAACCGATCTTAACTCAATTCTTTCCCATGACAATTTAACATATTCACGTCCTCAGGTAATGAATAATATTGATTGGTTTGCAAACATTAGCTTTCTGGATTTTCTTCGTGATGTTGGAAGGTATGCCAGAATTGGCACTATGCTTTCACGCGATAGCGTAAAATCGCGCCTAGAGAGCGAATCTGGTCTTAGTTTTACGGAGTTTTCGTATCAACTTCTGCAAGGGTACGACTTCATGCACCTTTTCCAAGAGCATAATGTTACAGTTCAAGTCGGAGGAAGCGATCAATGGGGAAATATTGTAGCCGGTACGGACCTCATCAGACGAATTATCTCAAAGGAAGTCGCTTATGGCGTAACGTTTCCATTGCTATTGAAATCAGATGGTAAAAAGTTTGGCAAAAGTGAAGATGGGGCAATCTGGCTTTCATCAAAGCGTCTTTCTCCATTCAAGTTTTACCAGTATCTTTTGAGGACAAGCGATGAAGATGTAATTCGAATGATGAGGATGTTAACATTCTTACCAATAAATGAAATTAGAGAGATCGAGGAAGCAATGGGAAAAAAGGGGTATGTGCCTAATACTGCCCAGGTTAGACTCGCTGAAGAAATTACTAGATTTGTGCACGGTGAGACTGGATTAGAAGAAGCAAAAGCTGCTACCAAAGGGCTTTTACCAGGTTCTGACACGAAACTAGATATAGATATTTTAGAATCGCTGATTGATATCGTACCAACTTTAGAAATTACGAGGGAAGAAGCTTTTGCTGTCACAGTTGTAGATATTCTCGTTAAAGTTGGCTTGCAAGGAAGTAAGGGCGAAGCAAGACGAATGATCAAAGGTGGAGGTGTGCGCATTAACAACATCAAGGTAGCTGATGAGTTAGCTCGACTTGAACCATCGGACTTGATTTCAGGAAGAATGCTTCTTCTAAGCGCCGGTAAGAAGAATAAATTCCTTCTTCAGGTAAAGGAGTGAAAAGACTACAAACCTGAAAACTGCATTCATAAACAAATTAAGTGTTGCCTCTTATCAAGAGTCTGTTTTTTACAGAATTATAGTGAATATTTTTAATAACTGGTATCGTAACTACAGTAATTTAAGTTGTTACACTATCTATCGCAGCAAATAAATCACCTATACCTTCCCCAGTTAGTGATGAAGTGTATACTGTATTCAAGTTCTGACAAAATTCTTCGAGACAAACAGAAAGAGAACGATTAAGATCGCTACTAAACGTTCCACTTTCTTCAACCACTTTCTGAAATGTTTCAAAATCTCCTAACCAAGACTTTATCCTATGAGCAGAAGCAACATCTATTTTATTTATAACTATTATTATACGAATCTTAAGTCTATAGAAAATGCTGACAGCTTGAATCAGGTTACTGACCAAAACAGAAGGATTGGCTGCTTTTATAGAATCGATAACAAAAAGGATCACCGTAGGATAAGAATCGACAAAGCCACGTGAAATGATTGTTCCTGATGCTGACCAAGTAAACATTTCTATCTGACCAGGAGTATCAATAAAAATGTATTTCAGCTGCTTTGACCGATTTTTACACAGATTGAGCACTTGATCAAACCGGGTCGCGAAAAGATTAGAAGCCGTTAAAATTGCGCCATTAGGTCCTAGGTTAAATTTAGCCATGATATTTTTGTAATTTATTGTATCTCGAATATCTATATTGGCTTCGTACGGTATAGATTTCACAGCGGGATCTAGATTTATTAGATAGTCTGGTACAGCATTTTCATGACACTTAGAATTCAGTTGCTGTAATAATGTTGTTTTTCCAGATCCAGCCATCCCAATAACCAATACTGCAGTAGGCTTGTATACCTTGCTCATGTTTCACCCTTCAAATGAAAGTTAGGGAACTAGTGTTACTTACAATTTTTATCGCTGTGGCACGAATTCGCGAAAAGTTCGTTACAAAGTGTTATAAATCTTGTGTTTGGAGAAAAAGAGAAAAAGAGAAAAAAAATAATTTGACACTGATGACACACTGTTCGATCTACTTCAAAAAGTGTCGCATAAGAATTCCAATTCTTCATCTTCTTTAATATACGACCGAGCAAGGCATTGGATATGTTTCGAAATCAATACGATCAGGTCTATATGCAATATATCCTCTATCTTATCTAACTTTTATTTAGGATGTCTTAACATGGAGTCCACAGGGCCGTCTCCACCAAGTTGAATGTATGTAGTTGTTATTGCTGATCTTTGAACTTAAAATGTGTCTAGATGCTATGGAAGCGGTGAAGCAAGGTAGCGCGGTCGTTGCATGTAGAGTACGTGCTCAAATTTTAATTCGTGTTTTGTTCTTAAGCCCTCTTGTAGAATGAAGATATGATTGTAATTGCTTCACTAAAGCGGTCCCCTTCGAAGCTTTCATCCTTCCAAGAGAAAATTTTTGAGGTTGATAATAAAATTGGAGTTGCAGTTTCTGGACTAACTGCAGATGGGACAACCATGATTGATTTTATACGTGGAGAGATCAAGAAACATACTTTTCTGTATGATACAACGATAGAAGGGGGGCGCTTGGTTAGTATAGTTGCAAGAAAAACACAGGTACGCAGATACTTTTGACTTTTGATATAAGCTACTGAGAAATTTTCTTAAATAAGGTAAACACACAGCGATCTTCACATAGACCTTATGGAGTTGGAGTCGTTATTGGAGCTGTTGGGAAAATTGGAGTCAATCTCTTCTACGTTTGCCCGTCAGGGAACGTATATGAACACATTGCCATCGCAATTGGTTTGTGTTTATTGTGAATGCTTGTATTTCTTTAATTTCCTCTTTTTAAAGGTTCACGTTCCCAAGCTTGCAAAACATATCTTGAGAGAAATTTGACATCTTTCGCCACAATGTCATCTTCAGAGGTTAGTGGAACACTTTTCAAAGCTTGTATTTCATTTCTTTTTACGTAGTTAATTTCATCTGCTTTAAATGCACTACGTGAGTCTTCTAGCATTTTGCTAAGTGAGGAAAACTGTTGTGTAGCTACTATAAGTAAAAAGGACGGGTTTAAGTTCTTGACAGATACAGATTTGAGTGCACTGCTAGCTTTGAAGAATTAACATTCGCAAGCACTGAACATGCAGGATTAGTCAGTATGATAGCCTAAATTGATAGTGTATCCAAACTTAATAATTTAATTTTGTTCAATCCTTCTTTGCATTTCCTTTGTCTTAGCTTGCATCAATTCGAGCATATTCACGAATCCATTCGTTCTAGAAGGCGTCAAAGTTTGCTGTAACCCCAGCATGCTTACAAAAGATGGTGATATGCTCAAAATGTCTTCAGCAGAGTTTCCACTGAGTCCACGAACCAAAAGTGCAGCAAGTCCTTTTGTTAGTTGTGAGTCAGAATCTGCACTGAAATAAAACTTCTTTTCCTTTGCATCAACTGATACCCAGACCTAAGGGAACAAAGTATGAAGAGATGAGCATAATGAATATAAATGGAGCGTAACGAGAGCACCTGTGATACGCATCCGGGTACCTACAAATATTTTAATAAAAAGTTTTGTCGTGTATGCAAGCTCGCTCACCTTGTTTGCATCAACTTTCAAAACCTGAAGAATAAGTTCAGTCATGTATGATTTTAATGAAACGAAAACATCATACATTTTCAAATGGTTCGAGTTTCTGTGCGAGAAACAGTAGCTGTTTATATCTTTGGGCGGGTTCTGGTACCTTTAAAAGACACACAATAATAAAATACTTATAAGTCTGTGTAAATTCATACAAGTTGAAAAGCGTCTATAATTTTTCGTAAGCTGTCTGGCAACTCCTTATTTTCTTCCGAATTATTCATGATCCGCTGGTTCTCGAGACGATGCGACTTTGATTTTCTCTTCCTTCTGACGAATTTTGCACGAACCATTCTTCTTCTTTGCATATTCATTGGACGTGAACACGTTACGTCTGCAACTAAGAAAGAACTCAACATTCTGTCAAAAAATGAAAGCAGTCTTGTTTGGTTTCTTGACTTGTTCAACGCAACACTGTGGTATTCGTTTCTGAAATTCGTTCGCACTCTCAAATTTGAATAGTATGGATTTGTGAGTTATACATCACAAGTTTTTCACAGAATAGCAACTTCTTGTTGAGGCGAAAAACTGCTTTTCTAGATAAATTTCCTCCCATGACACGCTATATAGATGAGCGATTAAAAGAGTCCCCCAAGCCCCCATATGATCAGTGCCCATACCTGTGCTGTTTTTTTTTTGTTCTTTTCTTTGTTTTTTTTTGGAGTTGGAGTTGGAGCTTTTCTAACTGTTCTTTGGAATTTGGAAGAGGTCTCAACAAGGGATAACGAAGAAGATAACGTACCATAACCTTACACCCTCATTGCTACGTGACTCTTTGGACTACAGATAGATTTTCGAGGCATCCCAACGAAATCGAATATCAAAGTGAACTTCACTCCCTAAAGTTATCGCTCAAATCGTTCAAATGTTTACTTCTATCTCATCCACTATTCGCTTTAGTCATGCTTCAACTTCGTGCGATAGAAAAAAATTGAAGCAAGTTCGAAATCAGCGAGTTGATAGATCTCGTGTGCTCTTTGGATGCAGCGCTATGGCGCGCGAGACCGACCCCAAAAAACGCATCGTCATTACTGGAATGGGGCTTTGCTCTGTTTTTGGAAATGACTATAATTCGTTTTACGATAAGCTTTTGGAAGGAACGTCCGGTGTAGCCCCAATTGACCGGTTTGACACTTCCGATTTTCCAACTAAATTTGCAGCTCAAATCCGGAACTTCGACAACGAGGGGTATATCGACAAGAAAAACGATCGTCGTTTGGATGATTGTTTAAGATATGCTTTAGTAAGTGGAAATAAGGCACTTGAAGATGCTGGTCTGGCTGGCGAAGCTTTAGCCAAAGTTGATAAGCAACGTGTTGGAGTTCTCTGTGGCTCAGGTATGGGTGGGCTCACGGTTTTCCAGGACGGTGTGAAAGCTTTGGTCGAGAAGGGACCGAAGAAGATCACTCCATTTTTCATTCCATATGCCATTACAAACATGGGCGGAGCAATGCTCGCAATTGAAAAGGGCTTCATGGGTCCAAATTACAGTATTTCAACTGCTTGTGCAACGGCCAACTATGCCTATCATGCCGCAGCCAACCACATAAGAAGTGGTGACGCGGATATAATTATTGCTGGTGGATCGGAAGCACCAATAATTCCAGTCGGCTTGGGTGGTTTTGTAGCCTGCAGGGCTTTATCGCAAAATAATAGCGATCCAGAAGGCGCAAGTCGACCGTGGGATAAGGCTCGAGATGGTTTTGTCATGGGAGAAGGGGCAGGTTTATTAGTGATGGAAAGTCTCGAACATGCTCTGGCCCGCGGCGCTCGCATTCACGCAGAATATATGGGAGGTGCAATTACGTGCGACGCACACCACATGACCGACCCTCGTGCTGATGGTCTAGGAGTATCCACTTGTATTGAACTTGCTATCAAAGATGCCGGTATATCGGTTGAAGATATCAACTACATCAATGCTCATGCAACGAGTACCCTTGTTGGTGACGTCGCAGAGATTGCTGCTGTCAGAAAAGTATTTAAAGACATGACAAATGTTAAGATGAACGCCACCAAGTCTATGATAGGCCACTGTCTCGGGGCAGCAGGGGGTATGGAAGCAATTGCTTCCATTATGGCCATTAAAACAGGCTGGTTACATCCGAGTATTAATCAGAATGAATGCGAGGAAGTAGTCACAGGTATTGATACATGCGCTAATGTCAAAAAGGAACACAAAGTGACTGCAGCTATAAGCAACTCTTTTGGTTTTGGTGGACACAACTCTTGTGTAATCTTTGCTCCGTACGAAGCTTGAAAACTGAAATTATCTTCCCTGGTGCATGGAAATAAAGAGATCATATGTTTGAGAGATGTTATACTTTTTGTTTTCGCGTTTTTTTTTTGTATTTGGTTGAGAAGTGGATTTTGTTCTTTTGCTTTTCCCCAAACAAAAGAGTAAATAAAAAAGTGAAACGTGAGAGTTGAAAGAGAGAATTCTCTCCCAAAAATCACTACTAATA
>Ga0257110_1001713_pt1 | contig 10334 bp, 7 predicted proteins | sample LP_taG_7_FD_190184 | JGI IMG/M metagenome (GOLD analysis project Ga0257110, IMG submission 190184) | Marine microbial communities from Northeast Subartic Pacific Ocean, Canada - LP_J_2015_P26_10m | ecosystem: Environmental > Aquatic > Marine > Oceanic | place: Canada: Northeast Subartic Pacific... | reverse complement strand
ATTGCTACATTTACATCGTGAAAGATTACTTAAAATATGATGATATAAAAATTTTCAAGTATGAAAATCTTTATTTATCAATAATATACACAATTGGACATATATTTGTTGCTATGGCATGCAATAGGATAATTACTGGGGCATCACTTGATATGGCTGCAGCTGATGCTTTCATAGAACCTATAATTAATGGATTCTGGTTTTATTTTCTCTTAGTCTATCTGAAAAAAATATTTGTTAATAAGATTGAAACCAGCAATATAACTTTTATAAGTGTTAATCGTGTTGGCTTTTTGTTAGCCTTTTTTTATACAATTGGTCATATACTTATTGCTATGACTTGCAATAGACTGTTGACGGGTGCACCACTAAATCTTGCGGCTATTGATGCATTTGTTGAACCTATAATTAATGGTTTTTGGTTTTATCTGCTATTTGAATTATTTAATAAATATAAGAAAAAAAGAATATTAAGCACTGTTTAAAAGTTTACAAATCTTTAACTGCTGTACTTGTTTTAAAAAAATCTTACAAATAACAGAGTAACTCTGCTGTTAGTTCTCATCAAAAAAGTATTTAAGAGCACTCATTATTCTAAAAGATAAAAAGTTTTATTTGAAATAGTGGGCCAATTAAGCCCATTAATTAAAATGTATATCTTAAATCAATGCTGAAGTTTGTTCCTGGATTAAGATATTGTTGAGCAGTGCCTTCTGCAAGGCCTGCAACTGATACCCAATCCCAATACTTTTCATCAGTTATATTTCTAATTCCCAGTCTTAGGTCAAAGTTTTCATTTAGATCGAAGTCGACAAAAACGTCATGTGTAATACTTCTTGGAGCAAATACAGCAGGAGTTGATCCGCTTCTTCCTACAATTGGAGGCAAGAGTGGGCTATCTGCTGTATAGGTCATTACATAATTAGTTGATAGATTGCCAGACTTTGAAATATGCGAAAGTCCATACTTAAGCTGGTCTGGGGTAATAGAATTATTGGTGAGATTATCGGCTTCATTCAGAGCAATGCCTGCAAAAGATGATAATGTTTCGCTGATATTTCTTTTGATCTCAAACTCTACACCTTTTGTTCTTACAGATTCTAAATTCTCATATCTAACCTGAAGTATTCCATTTACTGGTGGTGACGAATACAAATTACTATCGATAAAGTCTTTAAAGTTATTTTGATGCAACACTAAAGACCATTTAATATCCTCTTTGGTGCCTCTGAGTCCAAATTCATATCCAGTACTGTATTCAGCTTTAAGATCTGGATTAGGAATAATAGTGTATCCAAATGCATAATTTGTATAAGTATTGTATGCATCTGTAAAGTCTGGATTTCTATACCCTTCTGCAAATTGAGCAAAGATTGACACAGTGTCGTTTATGTCTTGAATGACTCCTAACTTCAGAGATGTTTCACTGTCTTCTCTCGGAAGCAATGGATGGTTAGCAGGATTTCCTTCTGCCGATAAACTATCTTCAATTGCTTTTTGCTCATAATTGTCATGCCTTAAGCCAAAGACAAATGTTGTGCTTTCACTCAAACTAATTCTATCACTTAAATAGAATGCATCTCTAATAACTTCGCTGTCTGGGAATGCTTTATTTGGGAAAATCTCTGGGCCAAAAAAGACTCTATTTGTTTCTCCAGTAGTTAGATTTGTTTCATATCTGTCTTTAGGTCTGGAATAAGAAGCTTCCTCACTTTCAAATCCATACACTAAGTCATGAGTGGTTGAGCCAATATTGAGTTGTTTATACAGATCAACAGCAAATCCTTCTAAGTCTTGGTTAAAACCATAATCTTTGTGTTCCAAAGTAGGAATAAATGAAGGGCCAAATTGACCAAAAGCTATCAATGCCTTAGTTTTATCTGTTACTTGTTTTTGATCTGTAGTTTGTGAAAATAGCCTTAGCTCACCTGAATCAAATAAAGCATTTCCAGATTCAAAGTTATAAGAAAGCGTAACTCTCTCTCTTGTTGAATTATCATCACCAATTGATGCAGTAACTTCCTCTGCTTGGGGGAAGTAAGATGTTCCTATCTCATTAAGTAATTCATATTTTGCATCAGTTTCTTGATTATCGATTGTTAAAGTTAAATCTGATCCATTAGTCATATTCAACTTAAGTTTTGCAAGCAATGTTAAGCCATCACCTTCCATTGGATTTAATGGACTAGTTGAGTCATTATGAATTTCGAGCTCTTTTACTTCTCTCGTTGTTACCTGAACCAGAGCTTCCATATTCCCTGCAACAATAGCAGTAAGCGCAGAAATCTTCGAAAGTTGATTTACACTAGCTGATCCTATCCCAACTGAAATAAATGGATTTCCAGAAGATGCTAGATCACTTGGATCTTTAGTCATGTAAGAAACGGTTCCTGCTAGCCCATCAGATCCATAAAGAGCTGAGCTTGGACCTTTAAGCACCTCAACTCGCTTTAAAAGAATTGGATCTACTACATCTTTACCAAAGCCGCCACTTTGATATGCATCACCTACTCTAATTCCATCGATAAGAATATTTACTCTTTTATCGCCTATTCCTCTAATTGTCACTCCATCATTTCTTGTTCTTCCACTACTAATACTTCTTGGAACAGTAACTCCAATTGTATTTTCAAAAACCTCTTGAAGATCATTTACTACTCTGGTTTCAAGATCTGATTGAGTGATAAGGCTTACAGAGCCAACTACATCTTTTGCAGGTACCTCAATTTTAGAAGAGACTGTAACTACTTCTTCTATATCTGCATTATTTTCCTGAGAAATCACAGGAATACTTAGAATTGCCATAAATATAGATGCATTTATCTTTTTACTTAATAAAATATTTGTCATATTAACTCCACGCTTGCGAATACGAATGAGAATGATTATCATTCACATTTAAGAAAAAATCAAATGTTTTAATAAATTATGAAATATATACTCTTAATCTTTATCTCTGTTTTCTTACAGCAAAATTCTTTTGCAAATGAGTGCTCCCCTGCAAATGATGTATCAAGGGTGACTGTTGCTGGCGGCTCAATAACTGAAATCATTTATATGATTGATGCTGAAGATAGCATAATTGCTGTTGATCTAACCTCAAATTTCCCAGAGATAGCAAGAAGCCACCCTCAAATAGGTTACGTGAGAGCATTATCTGCTGAAGGAATATTATCTCTAGATCCAACAATAATTATTGGTGAAGATGATATGGGGCCTCCTGCTGTCCTGGAACAAATAAATAGAACTGGTGTAGAAGTAGCAATTATTTCCGAAAAACATAACGTCGCAGGAATTAAGTCTAAAGTTATGTGTGTAGCAGAAATCTTAAATAAAAAGGCAGTGGCAAGAGAATTGTTTTATGCAAAGTTAAATCCTGCCATTGAGAAACTAAATATTGCATCGGAAAAAGTCTCAGAAAATCAAACAAAAGCTATTTTTATTTTAGGACTTCAAAGTGGCTCTCCTTTAATTGGAGGAATGGGCACATCTGCAAATGGTTTAATTGAAATGATTGGAGCAAAAAATGCTCTATCATCCTTTGAGGGCTGGAAACCTGTTAGTACAGAGTCAATTCTGATGGCGGAGCCAGATTTAATTTTAATTTCTAATAGAGGACTTAGTGCATTTGGAGATGTTGAATCTCTCAGGCAGCATCCTGCATTAGCATTAACGCCAGCTGCTAAAAATAATAATATTATTGCTATGGATGGAATGGCAATGCTTGGATTTGGTCCCAGAACAATCTTTTCAGCATTAAATATTGCAAATGATATTCTAGATATAAATGATAAGTAGAGCTCTATCAATAAAAAGTTCCATTACTGAATTTATTTCTTCAAAACAATTATTAATTCTATTTCTTTTATGTATTTTTACTTTTGTAAGTGTATTTATTGCAATTGGCATTGGTAGCTATGATCTTTCAATTATAGATTTCATTCTTGGTAAAAATACAGGTTTACAAAACATAGTTCTTCTTGAAATTAGAGTGCCAAGAGTAGTTTTGTCTGCATTTGTTGGTGCTAGCCTTGGTACTGCTGGTGCCGCCCTTCAAGGGCTTTTCAGAAATCCTCTCGCAGATCCTGGTCTGATAGGTGTTTCTGCTGGAGCAGCTTTGGGAGCAACTACAATAATAGTAATAGGAGCAAATTTCTTCCCAAATTTATATTTGGGCAGTTTTCTTTTACCAGTTGCCGCAATTTCAGGTGCATGTTTTGTAATATTTATGTTATATGTTCTAACAAAAGGGTTTGGATACCAGGGAGTAACTTATATGTTGCTTGTTGGAATTGCGGTTAATGCAATTGCTGGTGTTGGTATTGGTATTTTGACTTATATAAGCTCAGATGCTGAATTACGAAGCCTTACGTTTTGGACAATGGGAAGTTTTGGTGGAGTTACGTGGCCACTATTAATCCCAGCAATGATTATTATAACTATCTCTTTAATTTTCTTAATTCCAAATGCGAGGAAATTAGATTTGCTTCAACTTGGTGAGCCGGAAGCATATAGACTCGGTATAGATGTTCAGAGAGTAAAGTTAAGTATAATCTTCACGAGTGCTTCTGCTGTTGGAGCAAGTGTTGCCCTATCTGGAATGATTGGTTTTGTAGGACTCGTAGTTCCTCATCTTGTAAGACTAATCGGAGGGGTTAATCATAAGTATTTATTGCCGGGTTCAGCACTTATGGGTGCCTGCCTAATGATTATTGCCGATCTTTTCTCAAGGATATTACTCCAACCTGCGGAGATACCTGTAGGTTTAATAACAAGTGCGATCGGATCGCCTTTCTTCCTTTGGTTGATATTTAGGATGAAAAGACTATGAGTATAAATTTAAAATCAGTAAGTCTTAAGTTAGATGATAGGCAAATCCTAAAAGATGTTTCCCTTGAAATTAATGAGGGTGAAATTGTTTCAGTTATCGGTCCAAATGGTGCTGGGAAATCAACTCTTCTAAATGTTATAACTGGTGATATTAGCCCTGACTCTGGCGATACTATCTATGATAATAAGCAGCTTAATAAAATCAGTATTCAAGAAAGAGCATTTACCAGGAGTGTAATGTCGCAAATGCAAACACTCGTTTTTAATTTTAATGTTAAGGATGTTATTGAGATGGGATGGCTGCAAAGGGGGAATTCAGATTTTTCAAGCAATTTTTTAATGGCATTCGAAGCTGTAACTAAAGAATGTAATGTACAAAATCTCGTTCACAGGAAATTCAATAGTCTTTCTGGAGGTGAGCAAAGAAGAGTGCATTTTGCTAGAACACTTCTTCAGTTATGGAGGCCGTCTCAATCGAATGATCCAAGATATCTTCTGCTTGATGAACCAACTGCAAACTTAGATTTGTCATCTGAGATGCTTTTAATGAATATCCTTAAAGCTAGAGCCTCATCTAATGTTGGTATATTGGTAATTTTGCATGATTTAAATTTAGCATCTCATTTTGCAGATAAGATTGCTATTATCAAAGATGGTGAAGTCAAAGCATTTGGCAAACCAGAAGAAATTATGAAGGATGATTTCTTGACTTCAATTTATGAGGTGCCTATAAGAGTTAACTATGAACCTTTAAGGGTTCACTATTATTAATATGAACGAGAAGCTACAAAAATATGATCTTCAAGCTGCAGAACTATTTAGATCTTCCAATGAAGCAATTTTGTCGACGGTATCTAAAAAGTTTGAAGGGTTTCCTTTTGGAAGCTATATAACTTATGTTACAGGTCGCAATAGATCTATTTATTTATATGCAAGCGATATTGCGGAACATACAAAAAATCTTAAAAACAACCCTAAAGCATGTATTACAGTATCGAGAAACAAAGATAATGAAGATAAACAGAATAGTGCTAGGCTCACAATTATGGGAAATTTAATTGAAGTTTTAAAAGATGAGCTAGAAGATTGCCAACAAAGATTTCAGAAATTCTTACCAGAAAGTAAAACATACTCTCAGATGCATGATTTTAAGTTTTATGAACTTAAAACTGAAAATATTCGTTGGATTGGAGGTTTTGGAGAGATAGCCTGGTTAAAGAAAGATAACTGGATCTCTGAAGAACCAAGGTGGAAAGATAGAGAGAAAAGTATGATTGATCATATGAATGAAGACCATTCAAATGTTATATTTTCCTCATTAAAAGCTCAGCATGGCATTACAGACAAGGATGCAAAAATGTTTGCAATATGTATTGATGGTTACTTTACTGCATGTAGGGATAATCTATTCTTTATCGGATTTAATAATCCATGCTTCACTCCAAAAGATGTTAAGGATGAATTGGTAAGGCAAGCAAATGAGTACAGGAATCTTGAACGGAACTAAAATCGTATTTGCCTTTTTTATTTCTTTAATATAAACAATAAGCAATCTAATGGTGGAGCTACGCGGGATCGAACCGCGGACCCCCTGCTTGCAAAGCAGGTGCTCTCCCAGCTGAGCTATAGCCCCACGAATGAGTCGACAATTGTACTTTATTAGAATAAATTTTGCATACCTTATATAAAAAATGAACAAAAAAAAGGTGGATAATTATCCACCTTTTTTATTTTCTATATTAGATTAAAAATTATATGAAAAGCCAACTTTAAAGGTTCTTGGTTTTTGCGATCTAGCACCTTCTGAAGGGGCTCTAGATATAATATCCTCACTATTCATTACATTTTCAAGAGTTGCATATACATCTAATGAATCATTTAATGCTTGTCTTAAGTTCAGATCAACTATTCTATATGAATCAATCGTATTGTAAGCGCCACATGCTGCTATTGAGCATGAACTACCTACGCTAATAATTCTTAGATTTCCACTCATACCTTCATCTGTTACAAAGCCTGCTACTAAAGATAAAGATGAGCTTGGAATATATGGCAAATCATCTCCAGCTGCCACTACACCAAAGTATTCACTTTCAGAGCTATTATTAAAAGTAGCATCAGTAGATGTATAACTCAGTGCAATAGGGTAAGTAACTCCATCGCCTTCAAAAATCTTTGATCCACTAAATTCAATACCGCTCACTTCAGCTTCACCACCGCTAAATACAGCAGATTCATTAGCATCACATGCAGCTCCACTAACTAGAGTACATTCAGCTGCTAAGTTTGAATAATCACTAGAAAAATAGAATGCTTCAACATTTGTAGTTCCCTCTGAGTACCTAAAACCAAGCTCCATATTGTCAGCTTCTTCTGGATCAGATCCAAACATCGGCGTCATACCACCATGAAAACCAGCGACTAGAACAACATTATCATTAAGATCATAAGTAGCTCCAAAGCTAGAAGTAGTATGATCATTTTCAGCAAAAGTATCCCTAACAATTGTTTCTCTGACTGCGGTTAGATTAGGTCCAGCACCTTCATCCCAACGTCTATGACGTTGGTCGTACTCTTCAGATCTATAGCCAACTGTTAAAGCTAGCTTGCCTAAATCAATAGTATCTTCTAAATAGTATGAGGTAGCACTAGACTCTCTTAATCTATTATTGCTTCCCCCAAGTCCAACATAACCATATAAAGCAGATAGAGACCCATCAGCAGCTTGATCAGCATATTCATATGCTTGAACTCTACTTTCAGAATCTTCCATATCTCTATATCCAAAAGTTAATGCATGCATCCCAACTTGAGTAGATACATTAAATTGGTAACCTTCGTTAGTATAGAATCTATTGTTATGCTTATACTCTATTTGAACAGCAAGCTGACCATCTAGAATTGCCTGAGCATTAGCACTCCCATTATTAGCATCACTAATTAACTCATTAATATCGTCTCTTTCACCATGATCGGAGTTATTATTAAAATCACTAACTTTAAACCAATCTCTATGATAATCATTGCTCCATGAAGTAAATACAACGTCAAAATTATCAAAATCACCAACATATGTTAATGAGGACTGTTCGCCATCATTCATCATGGTGTCATATTTTGTTGCTCCATATCTCATTCTTGGATCTTCGTTGAAGCTGGCTTGAGATAGACCAACATACGTTTGATTAGATGTTTCATCAAGATCAACCATTTTCCATGTTACTGAATGATTTCCTGATTCATATCTAGCTTTTAAAACTAAATCAGATTTATTGAAACCAGTATCGCCTCCAACATTTGCAATTGAGTCAAATCCATCACTTGAATGTTCATGCACTTCAACAAGAGCTCCAAAATTACCTTGCGTTCCGCCATAATAAGCATGAGTTCTTGACATTCCATTATGACCAAGTTCCTGAACAACTCTTCCTGAGTTTGTTTCTGGAATCGGTGTACTAATTAGATTAATAGCACCTCCAATAGTTTGTGGCCCTTGTGATACTGCTGCTGGACCTTTTAAGACTTCAACTGCATGAATTCTTCCAGTTGTAGGAAAATAATACGCTGCTGAAGAAGTATAAGGTGATGGAGCTACAAGAACACCATCTTCCATAATTGTAACTTTTCCTGATCTTTCTATTGCAGTACCTCTAATAGAGATATTTGGTCTTAGACCGTACCCTTCTTCGGTTCTCATGTACATTCCTGGAACAGCTGACAAGATTTTTGCAATATCTGTATCGACCATTTTAGCTAAATCTTCATTAGACAAAACTGTAGCAGATCCAGCTAAATCATCTTTAGATCCTACAATGGTAACTGATTCCACTGTATTCATTTCCATTTCAGCGTAAACACTTAAGCTAAATAATGCTAAGAAAGCAAATGAATTTAAGACTTTAATATTAATACTCATAAATAACACTCCTTGTATGGTATGTTTGGTTAGATTTGTGAATGATAATGATTATCATTTAGATTTACAAGTATTTATGTGTATTTATTTATAGGGTATAAATATATCGAATATATAAAGAATTTATGTCGAGAGTGTTTAAGCTTTGGAGTTGCCTCTAATCGCAAAGTATAAACCTAAGGTAAATAAGAATATTTGCTCAGATTTAAAGAGTCTAGGAGTTATAAACCATTCTGGGTGCCCTAAATAAAAAGCACCAATCATAATTACAACAACTGCCCCACCGGATAGCCTTGTAATTAAATTACCTAGATTATTTGCAAGGAAGCCGCCTACAATAATTCCTATACCAGCTGACATCTCACCAATTGATACAGCAGAAGCTACGACATCAGGTGCAGGCATCCCTCCACTTTCAAACCACTTAACAAGATTTTGTGGAGGTAAAGGCAATTTGCCATAACCATGAAGAAAGAAACTAATTCCTAGAGAAAGTCTCAATAACCAAGGTGTTATTCCAAGAAAAGGTTTTGCTATTGCGTCTAAAGATTTATTTAAGCTATTCATATGTTTAGTTTATTTAAAAATACTAAATGAGGCAATTTCTTTTATTGAATAAAAGGATCGCTATCATCTATTAAATTAAAGCCTTCAATATCAGTAAATCTTGTTAATTCATCATTTCCTATATTAAGAAGGACATACATTGACCCTGTTTCACTTATTCTTTCTTCTAAAATGCAACCCATGCTATAAAGTTTAGATCTAATATTGCCTAAACTTGCATCCAAAGAGATCCATCCTCTATGGATGCCCTCAAATAATGTATTACTTATGGATTCTCTTAATTCCTCTAATCCTTTGTTCTTTTCAGCCGAAATCCATATTTGTCTTCTCTCAATATCAGATCTAGATTCAAAATCTTCGTAACCCTTTAGATCACTTTTATTATTTATTCTAATTTGTGGAATTTTAGCAATGCCTAGCTCTTCTAATAAAATATCTACTTGAGAAACTTTAAATCTATAATCAGGATCTGAAATATCAACTACGTGAAGTAATAAGTCTGCAGATTTAAGCTCGTCTAAGGTTCCTTTAAAAGACTCAATAAGTTGGGTTGGGAGGTCTGAAATAAATCCTACTGTATCTGAAAATAATATAGAACTGAGTTCTGGATCAATATTTTTTCTTGTTACAGAATCGAGTGTTGCAAATAGCTTATCTGCAGCGTATTGCTCATTATCTGTAAGTCTGTTAAATAATGTTGTTTTGCCTGCATTGGTATAGCCAACCAAAGCTACCAACTTATTGCGACTCTTCATTCTTGAGTACTGATTAATCTTCTTTTGTTTATGACTTTTATCTAATCTAGCTTTAATAGTTTTGATTCTATTATTTATTAATCTTTTATCAGTTTCTAGCTGAGTTTCTCCTGGTCCGCGAAGTCCAATACCGCCCTTTTGTCTTTCCAAATGAGTCCAAGCCCTGATCAATCTAGTTGATAGATGCGTTAGCTGAGCTAATTCAACTTGTAGTTTACCTATATGCGTTGATGCTCTTGATGCAAAAATATCTAAAATAAGTCCAG
>Ga0257110_1001710_pt1 | contig 10347 bp, 12 predicted proteins | sample LP_taG_7_FD_190184 | JGI IMG/M metagenome (GOLD analysis project Ga0257110, IMG submission 190184) | Marine microbial communities from Northeast Subartic Pacific Ocean, Canada - LP_J_2015_P26_10m | ecosystem: Environmental > Aquatic > Marine > Oceanic | place: Canada: Northeast Subartic Pacific... | reverse complement strand
AAAAACCAAGCTACAGCATTAGAGTGTATGCTTGCAGCAAATTGGAAGTAGTTAGCAGTGAAAAAGAATTTATTTTATTTTGATAAAAATAATTCTTCTGATGTAAATAGTTCTCTTGTGGGTCAGATAACATGTGAGCCATGTGCATCAGAGTGTGAAAAAATCAAAAAAAAAATAAATAATAGAAAATTATCAGAAATAAATGATGAAGAGGCTACATATATCTTTTCACCATTTAGTAATGATGCTTAATTTTCTTATTTAATGATTGTGCCCATAATTTCTCCTTTAGGATCTTTACCCTTTCCTAAAAAACGATTATGGGCATAAAAAAATTTAAAGGCAAATAATTATATGATCAAAGATTTTAAAATTCCAAATGTAGTTTTTAAAACAAGAGAAGGTGATACTTCTGAGACAAATGGTACCTGCGCTATAGGAGGTAAGTGGGTCGACAAGTCAACTGATGATTTTTTTAATGGAAAGAGAGTTGTCTTATTTAGCCTGCCAGGTGCATTTACACCAACATGTTCATCACAACAATTACCTGGATTTGTTAAAAACTATGATGAAATAAAAAAACTTGGTATTGACGAAATATATTGTTGTTCAGTAAATGACTCATACGTAATGAACGAATGGGCAAAAAAAATGGGTATTTCAAATATTAAATTAATCCCAGATGGTTCGGGTCTTTTTACAAAATATATGGGGATGTTAATAGCTAAAGATCAAAATGGTTTTGGACAAAGAAGCTGGAGATATATGGCAATTATAAATGATGGTGTGATTGAAAAATGGTGGCAAGAACCTGGCATTAATAATACTGGCTCTGATAATGACCCATATGAGCAGACAACACCAGCAAATTGTTTGGAGTATCTTTCCAGCAAATAATTAAGAATAATAAATTTATAAACAAAATTTTAAAATTAATAGTCGTTCTCTCTCCCAAATTGGTTCGATGTTAATATTAACTTCCCCTATAAACAGGGGAAGTTTCTTAAAAACTAAATATTAGAGTATTATAAATTATGGGAATAAAAAATATAAACATTTGGTATGTTAGCTCATTATTAATATCTATTGCTGTAGCTATCCCAATAGTTACCGTCTTCAGTAGTTTTTTTGAAACTACTGGAAACTATTCATCAATAGTTAGGGAAACTTTTTTTTATAATTATATTTCAAATTCCCTTGTACTATTAATCGGAGTTTTAATTTTAACATTTTTAATTGGTGTTAGTTGTGCTTACTTAGTTTCATTTTATAAATTTCCAGGATCAAATTTTTTTAAATGGGCCTTAATATTATCCTTTGCTGTTCCTGCTTATATTTATGCTTATTCTTTAACTGCTTTTTTTGAAAATTATGGAACTGCTTTTACAATCCTAAAAAATTTATTTGGAGAAGGCAATTATAATGCTCATATTCCAAAATTTGATGGGATGGTAGGCGCTATAATTTCCATATCATTTTCATTGTTTGGCTATGTATATGTTTTAACAAGAGCTTCATTTCATTATCAATCACAAAATTTAATAGAACTCGGAAAAAATCTTGGTTTTTCTAAGCAAAAATCTTTTTTTAAAATCATTCTACCTTCTGCCAGACCAGCAATAGTTGCTGGGCTTTCGTTAGTTGCGATGGAAACATTGTCAGATTTTGGCTCTGTTTCTTTTTTTGGAATATCAACATTAACTACCGGAATATATAACGCTTGGATTTCTTTTGATGATTTAGCTTTAGCTAATAGATTGTCATTTTATCTACTAATTTTTATCCTTGGTTTATTCATTTTAGAAAATCTATCTAGAAAAAAAGCTCAATACCACTCTCCATCAAGAGGTGGTTTTAAATCAAAATCATTAACTAGTTTGAACGGCATTAAAGCAATCTTGGCATTTATGTTTTGTTCAATAATTTTTTTTATTAGTTTTTGTTTTCCAGTTCTGCAAATGCTTTATTGGACAATAATTTTTCCAAAGCATTTAATTGATTTAAATTTGAGTGAATTATTGTTTAATACAATTTTATTAGTACTTATTTCTAGTATTATATTAATTTTTTTAGCATTTGTCTCAAATTATGGAAATAGAGTATCTAGAAGTAAATTTTTAGAAGTGTTAACTACTTTTTCTATATCTGGATATGCAATTCCTGGAATTATATTGGCAGTAGCGTTTATTACTTTTGTTTCATGGTTTGACAATAATGTTATTAGTTTTTTTGGATTTGGTACTATTAAATCAATTTTTATTGGTTCAATTATAGGTCTCATTGTTGTTTATTTTATAAGATTTTACTCTTTAGCTAGTAACGGAATTAAATCTGGTTATTTAAAAATAAATTACTCAATTGATGAAAGTGCTTATTTGCTTGGTTATTCCAAGTTTAAAACTTTTAAGAATATTCATATCCCCTACTTAAAAAATTCAATGTTGTTAATTGGTATATTGATAGCAATTGAAATTATTAAGGAGCTACCAATTACATTAATAATGAGGCCTTTTAATTTTGAAACTTTTGCAACTCAAGCCTATATTTATGCATCACAAGATTTATTAGAGGCAGCAGCAGCCCCATCATTGTTTCTTATTCTTATTGCAAGTTTCTTTATTTTAATTACATCTAGATATATCCTTAAAGACTAACAATTATGACTAAAAATTTTTTAGAAATTGAAAATGTTACTTTTGCCGCAAGTGAAAAAAATAAAGTAAACAATGTTTCTCTTACCATTGAAAATGAAGGAGATATTATTTGTCTATTAGGACCATCTGGAATTGGTAAAACAACAATTTTAAGAACTATTGCTGGTCTGGAAAAAATATTTTCTGGAAAAATTTCTTTAAAAAATAAAATTATTTCATCTAAGAATGTTCATGTGGAACCTGAAAATCGAAATATATCTCTAGCTTTTCAAGATAATTCTCTTTTTCCACATTACAACGTTATTCAAAATATTCAGTTTGGAGCAGAAAGAAATAAAAAAAAGAAAAAAAATTTAACTATTGATGAGGTTGTTAAATTTCTTCATTTGGAACATGTGAAGGAAAAATTTCCACATCAAATTAGTTCAGGTGAAGCACAGAGAGCAGCTCTTGCAAGAGCATTGCTTTCTAAACCTGATTTATTATTATTGGACGAACCTTTGTCTAATGTTGATCAAAGTTTTAAAGAGGAGATACAGGTTAAATTAAAACAAATTTTAACTGATTTAAAAATTACGACTATTATAGTCACTCATGATTCTTATGAAGCTTTTTACCTTGGAAGCAAATGTGGGATAATTCTAGATAGTCAACTTAAACAATTTGATGACCCATACAATGTTTATCATTTTCCTAATTCAATAGAGGTTGTTAATTTTTTGAATAGAGGAATTTTAATTCCAGCAAAAGTTACAGGTGAAAATAGTTTGGAGAACGAGGATTTAGGAATCATTAAAGGAAATTTTATCAAACATTACCCTAAGGGTTCTGAGGTTCAGCTTTTATTACAACCTGAGGATCTTGAGCATGATGATAAAAGTAATTTAAAATTAGAAGTTGTTGATAGAAAATTTAGAGGCACAAACTTTATTTACACTCTTAAAACTCTAAGCAATATGCTTATCCCAGTATTTGTACACTCGCATCATATTCATCAACATGAAGTAGATGAAAAGTTTGGCATTAAAAGACCAATTAATATTGATCATATAGTTTGTTTTTAATAAGACTAAAATAAATGCTCTCAAAAAAAAAATTATTTACTAGGGGAATGGTAGATATTTCCCCACACATGCTTTCAGTAATACCCTTTGGCATTATATGTGGAGCAATCGGAGTTGAGCTTGGATTTAATCCATATTTAGTTTATGCAATGTCCATCATTATTTTTGGAGGAGCATCACAAATTGTATTTTTGCAGTTGTTATCAGGAGGTGCTTCTAGCTTAGTTGCCGTTTCATCTGTTGGAATTATTAACTCAAGACATTTATTGTATGGGGCAGTTTTATCAGAATATCTTGAAAAATTATCTTTTATTAAAAAGCTATTAATTTCTTATTTCGTCGTTGATCAAGGATTTGCTGAATCTAATAAATTTTTTAAAAAAAACAAAACTGAACAATATTTACATTACCATTTAATTGGCACAGGGTGTACAATGTGGGTTTGTTGGCAAATTGCAACATTATCAGGCATTGTTTTGGGCTCATTCGTTCCAGAAGAGCTTGGATTGAAATTTGCAATACCTCTCACTTTTATAGCCATTGTTGTTCAGGATTTAAAAAAGATAGATCATGTAATTGTTATGATTACTTGTGGTTTAAGTTCTTTATTATTTTTTGATGCTCCATTTAAATCTTACATAATTATTTCACCAGTTATTGCTTTATTTGTTTCCTCATTAGTATTGAGGTTAAAAAAATGACCTGGTTTTCAATTATCATTGCAGGAATTTTAACTTATTTTATGAGAATGACCATGATTGCATTAATTGATAGAAAGATGCTTGGAGACAGAATTAAAGCTGTATTAGAGTACGTTCCTTCGGCTGTATTTCCTGCAATAATATTTCCAGCTATTTTTATTAATGATTATGGATCTTTTGTGGAAATGAATGATCCAAAAATTTTTGGTGCTATAGTTGCAATTATTGTTGGTTATTTTTCAAGAAATATTATTGCAACTATTTTATCTGGATTGATTTCTTATTGGTTTTTAATTTTTGTTATATTTAGTTAGCACCTAATTTAATATTTCTACTAACATTTGTTTCTATCATTTTAGGTTTTGCTAAATTTAGCTTAGACATTATATCCACATATTCATCTACACTTTTAACTTTTAGTCTAGGATTAAATTTTTTTTCATTCCCAATTGTACTTGAAAACTTACCATTATAATCATGGCCTGGATAAACCAATGTTTCCTCAGGTAACTTTAAAAGATTATTGAATAAAGAGTTATAAGCATCTTTAGAACTTCCATTTTGGAAATCTGTTCTGCCAGTTCCATTTATTAGAAGTGTGTCACCAGTGAATAGATAATTGTCTAATAAAAAACTATAACTATCTGACGTATGTCCTGGTGTATAGATTGATTTAATCTTTAAATTATCAATATTAATTATTTCAAGATCTTTAACTTTAATTTCAACAGTATCTGCGGGTGTATGTTCTCCCATTATTGTAGTGCAATTAGTAGCTTGCTTTAATTTTGAGGCACCTGTGATATGATCTGCATGAATATGAGTGTCAATTACTTTTACAAGTTTAAGATCTAGCTCCTTTAGTAAACTAATATAATCTTCAACATTTTCTAAAACAGGATCTATAATTAAAGCTTCGCGACCTTTTGCCGAAGCAATTAAATAAGTATAAGTTGATGATTTTGTGTCAAATACTTGTTTAAAAATCATATAAGCTTAATATCAAATATTAATGAATACCTCTACATTTGATTGGGTGTGCAAACATACATGGAAAAGGAGCGCAAAAAATACCATGTGGTGTGTGATTGGTTGTTCTATAGGAGATTTCGGAACCATTTTATTTTTTCAACTTTCAAAAATCCCTTTTCCGATCTTGGGGATAATGACTTTAGCAATCATTAATGGATTAATTACAAGTATAATCTTAGAAACAATTATTTTAATAAAGCAAAATTTTAAATTTCAGAATGCATTAAAAACTGCAATGGGTATGAGTTTTATTTCAATGATTAGTATGGAAATATCAATGAATTTTACAGATTATCTTTTAACTGGAGGAGCAATGTTAACTTGGTGGGTGATACCAATCATGTTAACAGTAGGTTTTTTAACACCTTGGCCGTATAACTACTGGCGTTTAAAAAAATTTGGTATTGCTTGTCATTAAAATTACAAAAAAACTATTAAAAAATAAAGTGCTTAATAAAAATCTAATTATATTAACTATTTGCCAGGTTTTTTCGTTTACAGCACCCCCAATTACAGTTTTTATAAGTGGAATTGTTGGATTAAAAATTTCTCCGATAACATCATTAGCAACATTACCAACATCTTTATCAATAGTTGGTACAGCAGTATTTTCATTTTTTGCAGCAAAGATAATGAGCAAAATTGGTAGAAAAAAAGGATTTATTTTATCATCAACATATTCAAGTTTAGCTTCATTGCTTGGAGCCTATTCCATTTATACTGAAAATTTTATTTTATTTTGTATTTCATGTTTTGTAATTGGAACAGGAATTGCTTTTACTCACCAATACAGATTTGCTGCAGCCGAAACAGTTAAAAAAGATGATAGCTCAAGAGCAATTTCAATTTTGTTACTTGCAACAATTCTGTCTGCTTTAATTGGTCCTAATGTAGCAAACTTTAGTAAAAATATTATTTCAGATCATCTTTATACTGGATCTTATATTTCTTTAGCAGCGCTTACTATTATACCAGTTTTTTTATTAATTTTTTATAGAACAGATAAAAATCCAAAGCCTAAAGAAAATAAAACTAGTAATCAAAGGTCATATTTTGAATTATTACAAAATCCAATTATTCTTCAAGCTATCGTTACGGCTGCATTTGCATACTCAATAATGTCATTCATAATGACTGCTACGCCCATCAGTATGTATAAGATGCATGGATTTACATTAGGTTCGACAAGTATTGTTATTCAATCACATATAATAGGTATGTTTTTGCCATCATTAATCACAGGTTCATTGATAAAGAAATTTGGACATTCTAAAATAATTTACTCTGGAGCTTTAATTTATTTAATTTGTATTTATTTAAGTTTTTACGATCAAACATTTATAAATTATTTAATCGCACTAGTATTACTAGGCATTGGATGGAATTTTTTATTTATTGGAGGAACTAGTTTGTTGGTGCTTTGTTACAAAGAAAGTGAGAAATTTAAAGTACAAGGTTTTAATGACGTGTTAGTTTTCTCAATACAATCAATAGCAAGCCTTGTAGCGGGCTATTCCATTTTGAAATTTAGCTGGAATGAAATCAATTTAGCGTGCATTCCTCTAGTTTTATTGATCATTTTGATTTCGATAAGATCAGACATATATCAAAAAAGATTATTAATTTCTAAATCTTAGGATGATTTTAATACTTATATGACACCTCTAAAAAATTGGGACAACAGGACATGGTTATCATCCCAAAAATATATTCAAACTTTTAATAGATTTATATTAAACCAGGTAAAGCTTGATAAAAATTCTAAGATTTTAGATATTGGTTGTGGCAGGGGTAAAATTTTAGCAAATCTATCAACTAAGTTAAGATTGTTAAATAAACCTATTGGTATTGATATAGAAAATCATAAAGACAAAAGTAAAAAAATAATTTTTAAAAAGACCGATGTATTATCATTTATAGTAAAAACTAAAGATAATTTTGATTTAATTCTAATAAAACAAACAATTCATTTATTAAAAAAAAAACAAGCAATAAAACTTTTATCAATTTGTATAAATAAACTTAATCCCAAGGGAAAAATTATTATTTTAAGTTTAGATCCTAAAAAAAATGAAATACCCAAATTTCAATTAATGAATAAAAAGTTGAAAATTTCATTAAAAAAAGATGAAAAACTATTCGATTTGATCTTAAAAAATCAAAATAAGATTATCATAAAAAAATTTGTTTTTGATGTGAAAATTTTAAAAACAAAATATCTTCAAATGATTAAAAACAGATATATTTCTACTTTACTTAATTTCACTAACAAACAATTAGATGATGGTTTAAATGAAATTAAGAAAGATTATGGTAAAGTATTAAAATTTAAAGATAGATTAATTTGTTTTATTATAAAAAAATAATCAGAGCATTTTTTTCAATAAATTATCATCAAAAAATAATTTATGAGTAATTACTGCAGCTAAATGAATTACAATTAAGCCTATTAATAAATAGTTTGAAAAAATATGTATATCATAAAATAATTCACCTAATTCAAAATTATCTTGAATTTTAATCTTTTTAAAAATAATTGTCAGTGTTTCACCGTTAAATAATTTTTTAAAAATCCCTGATATTGTGATTGATAGAATTGTCACATACAACATTACATGATTCAGTTTAGCTAAAAATTTTTGACCTTTGAACACACTTGATCCCAACTTAGGTGTTGGATTAAACACTTTATAAAGTAACCTTAAGATTACTATGTAAAATATAGATAAACCTACTGTTATATGGATATTTTCTAAACTAATTCTTTTCGTTCCAAAATCTAAATCTACTAAATAAAATCCAAGTGGAATTTGTACAAGTAGTAATAGAGCACTTATCCAATGTAATAATTTTGAAATAAAACCATACTCTGTTAAGGTATTTTTAAAATGCATTGTTTAATTAAACATATTGTCAAGAATATTGGTATTAGTTTATTTTTAATAATTTCAATACTTGTCACGACACATGCGAACTCAGAACAATCAGCTGAAGATATTATTAAAAATAGAAAAGCTTTATTTAGTAAAAACTATAATACTGCTAAAAGAGTTCAATCTCTTTCATCAAGTGGAGATTTTGATGGAGCAAAAAAATTAATGCTAGAAATGAGTGAAAATTACAAAAATTTAAAAGAAATGTTTCCTGAGAATACTAAAGAAGGATTTAAAACAGAAGTTACGCCATTAGTATGGGAAGAAAAAGATAAATTTAATTCTTTAATGGAAAAATCTTCTAACGACATGATCGAATTAGCATCAATAATTGAAAATTCAGATAATATTAGAGGATCGTTAGGACAACTAATGTGGAGCAATTGTAAGGCTTGTCATTCGAAATATCGTGTAGAACATTAATTTTTAATTAGCTCATATTTTTGTAATTTAATGATCCCTATAAAAATTAAAGAACACTTAGATAATTATATTCATCAAGAAATCTATGTTCAAATAGCAGTTATTAAAGGTAAGGACAAAGTATCGACTAAAGAAGCAATTGAAAGCTATCTTAATTCAAATCATTTTAGAGATTTATCTGAAGGAAGACCCTACGATCATTTTATTGATGGATTGAATGATAAGCGTTTAATTAAGTTAATAAATTCTCCCATGAAAGATAAAGAAACTGATGATCAGGTAATTAAAGAACTTCAAAAAAAACTAAAAGAATTAAGTAATGATGAGTTAGAAAAAACTTTTTGGGAAATTGAAACTGGAGAGTTTGTAAACAACAATCAAATTAAAGAGATTGAACAAAAAAGAGATAAATTGATTGAAAGCTTGGATCTTATCAATAGAGATAACGTCCACAAGATACTAATAGATTTTTGTAAAAAATACGAAGAATTATGTATTGTTAAATATCCTGATGCGCCACTTCCTCTAGAAATACTAAAATCTACTGGTTCCTAATCAAAGGATAAACTTTAGGACTTAGGTATTTTAAATTTGTAATCATTATTAAAGCTAAGGTAACCAATCCAATACTTAATCCCAGGTTAAATAAAACTTTAAAATCAAAAGCCCAAACTAGTTCAAAAATATTTTCCATTATAAATTTAGATGCAGTTACAGCAAAAAAGGTTGCTATCAATATTACAGAATTAAAGATTATTATAAATTCAATTAAGGAAGATAAAATCACTTCTTTTTTTGAAAACCCTAAAATTTTAAAAACTAAATTTTGATATTCTTTGACTTTTCCTTGAACCATAATAGCGCTAGAAATAACAATTAATCCAATAATAATTGTTACTGTGGAGATGAGAGTTACAGCAATAAATACTTTATTTAAAACATCTGTTACTTTATTTAAATAATCTGCAATTTTGATCATGGATAAACTTGGTAATATATCTAGCATTGAAGTTTCATCAAACTTTTCAATAGTTTCAAATTTAGCAGTTGCTAAATATTCATGAGGAATATTATTTGCAAATTGAGGATTAAATAACATAGCAAAATTAATACTAAGATCACGGTAATCAACCGCTCTAAAATTAACTATCACACCATCAATTTCTCTACCATAAATATTAAGTGTGAACACATCACCTAAGTTAATATTTAAATTTTTTGCAACTTCAGCATCCAAAGAAATTTGAAGTTGATCAGGTTTGGTAATATCCCACCACTCACCTTCAGTTAATGGATTATCTTCTGGAACTTGATCTACCCATGAAGATCTTCTATCACTACCAATTACCCAGTAACTATCATTATCAGGATTTATATATGTACTTGGATTAACCCCGTTAATCTTAATAATTCCAGATGATACCATCGGTACCACTTCAATTTTTGCATTAGCATCCATATTTAATATATTTTTTTCAAATATTTCTTTTTCTCCTTTTTGTATGCCAACAAAAAAATAGTCAGGAGCGATATCGGGTAT
>Ga0257110_1001709_pt1 | contig 10350 bp, 12 predicted proteins | sample LP_taG_7_FD_190184 | JGI IMG/M metagenome (GOLD analysis project Ga0257110, IMG submission 190184) | Marine microbial communities from Northeast Subartic Pacific Ocean, Canada - LP_J_2015_P26_10m | ecosystem: Environmental > Aquatic > Marine > Oceanic | place: Canada: Northeast Subartic Pacific... | reverse complement strand
CACATGATCTAATCCTCGCGCCACCGCGGTGGACAGCCCGTGCAGCTGCAATAGAGCGTGCCACGCATTGGCTTCTTGGACCAGCATGGCCACAATGGGGTGAGTTTGCTCCTGCGGCGCATAGCCGCGCGCGGGTGAAACATCGTCCGAGGTGGACGTGTCGGCCATGGGTATGTCGTTGCGCAATAGGCTTCGCTGCCACAATTTCTAATAGGGGATAGCGGGGCGCGACACGAGGGAGGGGGTACATGGCGGTAGATCTCTTTGAGGGGCTATCGGAGTCAACGGAAATTCACCTCGAGTGCGCTAACCTTGGGCGGGAGGCAGGGCCCATGGCCAGCATGAGTCTCAGCATGAAATCGTATGGCGGGCGTCGCGTGGTCAAGCGCCGCAAAGTCCGCTACCTGGAGCACGCGACGGCGTCTCCCTCCCGGGAGGGTGCGCCCGACGCCAACGGGGACGCCACGTTGAGTGGCCTCGAGCGCCTGTCGGACGATGCGCTGGGCGAAGTGTTTGGCTGGTTGGCGCACTTGGACCCCTGCACGCCGCTCAAAGCGGCGGTGCAGACCACATTGCAGCAGGTGGGCTCCCTCGTCTGCACCAGCCAGCGCTTTGCCACCCTCTACCAGCAAGGCCTCAAAAATCTGCGAGCCGAAATGAAGGCGCGGGCGTCGACGCAAATCACACCGCGCAGCCTCGAGTGCGCCTATCCCTTTGCTCGGCAGCTGGAATCCGAAACGGCCTCGCACCAGCAGCTGCGCGTGATGCGCAAGGGCATGTCCGGTGTGGCCATTCACTGCGCGGGCCCTTGCTGCGCACGACAGCGCAATCTTCTCAACCGCGAGCTCAAGGCGCAGGCCGTGGTACCGATTGCGGAAAAGTCGTCGATGGTGGCGCCCAACCTTGCTGGCACCGTGTGCTTTGTGGCCGGCCGCCGGCGCACCAAGCGCGACCACGACCTGGCGCGCGCCGTCTCCCCCCACCACGAGGAATTTTTGATGTGCAAGAGTCTGCAAACGTTTTCCACCACCGCCATGCTGATTTTCGACGACATGGAGGAATTTTCCGCGCCACAGCACATGTGCAGCAACCAGGAGGGCACCCGGGTGGCGCTGGTGCGGGCCATCAAGGATGTGTCGCAAGACGTGCCCCACAGCGCCGTCTTTGCCTGGAACGTCCGAGACGCTGCGACGCTGCAGCGAATTGCGCCGCCTGGCGAGCTCGACGACCACGGCATTGTCAACGCGCAGTCGGCCTGGTACGTGCAGACCGACTCCTCCGAGCTCTTGGCGGTGCTGTGGTCGACGGGCTATGTGCACCCCAGCGGCGCCATCCTGGGGTCCAATGCGCACCTCCCCTCGTACGGCATCGCCCTCTACGCGGACAATGAGCTCGACACCTTCGTCGGCCCGTTTTGGGGCAAGGCGCAAATGGCGCACCCGCGCCAAGATGGCGTGGAGGTGGCCGTGCGCATTCGCACGAGCAGCAATCCCGTCCAGCCGCCCTTCATCCAAACCACGGTGCACAATGTCTTCAGCGAAAAGATGGTGTCCGTCGACCACTCGATGATTGCGTCCAAGCTCGTGCACCCCGCCGACCGCGTGCGCTGCCCCGCGGCGGTGGCCCTCTCGCCCCAGGGCGACTGCCTCGTGGCCGTGCATCGCCCCTACGACTCGGTCATTCTCGAAGTGCTCGTCAAGTCGGAGCAGGGCCCCTTTGTCTCCGACCAAACCGTCGACGTGACCGCATGGACCTCTCTCGGCACGACCGAGGCGAATCCATTCGACCTCTTTTCCAACATGTGGGAAGGGCGCTCCCCTTTTCTCAAGTTTCCCTACTCGGTGCAGTTTTCGCCGTGCGGCCGCTACGCGGCCATTGTCGACCGACGGCCCCAGTTTGGCATGGCCATCACGAATCACTCGGTCGTCGTCCTCGACCTCGCCATGCGCAAAAAAAAGCGCCACATTCGCTCGCTTCCGCTGGGCTCGGTGGAGGACATTGCGCCTCGCAGCATCGAGTGGACGGAGGCGGGCATCGTCTTCCAGGCGCGCCAGGGCTGCCTCTTGCTTCGCGCATGACTTGTGTGGCATAAAGACAATTGTGTGTGGGGTAAAAGTAGAAGCGTGACCATGAATTCTCTCCCCTCGCTCAGCCAGCTGCCCGCGCAAGCGACGGGCACACCGGCCAAGTTTGAAGTGACACAGAAGATTAAAGGCTCGTTTCAAACGGGCGTGTACGTAGTGGCCGTTCACCCCACGACCAATGCGTTGCACTTTGGCTTTGGCCGCAAGGTGCCGCCCAAGCGACGCACGTCGTACAGGGGACGGCGCCGCACCGGAGCGGCTGGCACGGATCCAAAGTACCACGGCAAATGGGCGTCGCTGGGCGGGGGCAGCGATCCCAAAGCCACCACCCCCTTGCAAGCCGCCGTCATTGAGCTGGTCGACGAAGCCTACCTGAGGGAAGTCTACCCCAAGGGCGTGAGCTCCAAGGACGACGTCTGGATTCCCTGGAAGACTCCCAAGAAGCCTCCTTCCAAGCTCTTGTTTCTTTTGGAGGCGCGCAGGGTTTCGGGCGCCTTCATCTTTCTCTTCCAAATGAAGTGGGACCGGTTTGTGCGCCTCTTTCCCAATGTGGACAATCCCGCCGTGCGCGGGGGCCAATTGATGGTCACCGCGTCCCACGGCGAAATCGATGCCACTGCCAGCTTTACACTGACTCAGATGTTCAACTACCAAGCGAAAAGCAAGAAGGCCGACCAGGACAATTACTTTACGAGGTACACACTCGACTCCTTTGTCTCCGTCATCTTGCCCGCGCTCTACGACTCGCGCCAACCCGAGTTTTCCTCTCCCGCGGTCCAGTCGGCGCTGTCACAGGCCCGCGGTGCGTTTCCTCTGATCACAGGGCCCGACCGAAGGGCGCGCGACCCCGACGGCCGACGGGATAAGCAACTCTACAAGTAGCGTTTAATAGAAGTACCATGTCGCGCCGCACGCGTGCGTCCTCGCTCCCCGCGCCCGAGGCGGACCGTCTGCACTCTGTGCTGTCCACGGGCCTCCACCTCCAGCAAACGCCGGGACAGCTCCCCGCCACGGCACCCACGGAGATTTGGGCGCGCGATGCCATGCAGCTCAAGCTCTGGCAGTACATGAAGAAGAAGGGCGAGGATTCCCTGGAGGAGGAGTGGACCAAGGCCTACCTCAAGGCCATGGATGGCGAAAAGCTCGGCAGCGACTGGAAGGGGTGGAAGGAGGTGCCGTGGGAGTACCGCAACTCCTACCCGACTCTCAAGCAAAACAAGAAGAGCAAGCGCGAGGCGGGCCTCCTCGACAAGAACAAGATGGTGCACGTGGTGCGCATCGACTTTCTGGCCGGCAACTGGCGCCTCGTCGTGGCGCTCGACCTCGCCGGCAACAAGGTCACGGCCCAGCTCGACTTTTCCATGGGGCTCCTCGGCTACAAGAAGTGGTCGCACAAGATGGAGGGCTCGGACAAGAGCATCGAGTTTCGCGCCTCCACCTACGACGAGTACAAGGCCGAAATTCCGCGCCTCATGGCGGACGTCATCAAGCACAACTATCAGTACCTTGAGAAGCGCAGCGCCGAGCTCGAAAAGTGACCGTAGACTCCCACGGAACTCATGTTTACAATTAGTTACTACACACCCGACGCCCTTCCCCGCGTCACGCGTCACGAGGTCTTCTTGCTCGCAAGCTCAGCGGCTTCCAGCGCAGCCTGCTCTTCGACATCCCCCGGCGCCAGTGGGGGCTGCGAGACACCTGGTAAGGGCGCCGCGGGCGCCGGAGCGGGCACGGGCGCGGGCGCGGGCGGCAAGCCCGACGGGCCCGCCTGGCCCGGCGCCGCAAGCTGCAGCGGCGCCTCATCCTCAAGCTCAAACGAAAAGGACAGGCGCTCCGAGTCTTGGGCCACTTGCATGAGTGGCGTCACCTTTGCAATCGTGCGCTGAATCTGTACAGGTTGTTTTTGAAGGTTGCCCTTCGCGTCGCTCGTTGTCGTCTCATACCCCAGCTCTATCACGCGCTTCTTTCCGGTTGTCTCGCCAATTCTGTTTTGGAAGAAATTGGCCAGGCTGATTCGACGGTTCATGTAAATTCCCGTTCCCGGCTCCAAGATGGAGTCTGGGCCTGGTTCGGGGCACTTGGCGGGGTCGGGCGCAAAGGTCTTTGCCGACGCGTCAAAAAAGGCGGCGAGAAAGTTGTCTGTGAATGTGCCATCCGCTGCGGTGTAGCCATAGTCGTAAATCATCGTCGAAGCTCTCGTCGCCATCCAGTTGCACGGCTCGAGAAGCGGCGAATACTTTTCTGTCAAGTTGAGAACTCCAGCCGGAATCCCCGCTGTCAGGCTGCACCCATTCGTATTGCCTTTGTAGGGAAAGTCAAACATCACCGCGCTCTCCACCCATTCGACGAGATTTTGGTGCAATGCCGTCTTGCTCAAGCGCGTCTTGGGGTCGATGCCCCACACGGTGAGCACCATCACCGTGCGATCGTCCGCCGTCCCCCTGAACGCCTCTTGGACTCGAGTGTCCCTCTTGTACTGGTCCCAGAGCTTTCTGTCTTGCTCCCGGCTCCCCATTTGATTCAACTTGGCGACAGGGCCAATGTACACCTCCACGTTGAAGCGGTTGATTTTTTGATCACTCCTCGGATCCCAAAAAGTGTCGAGGGCCTTTTGCACGGACGACGTCCCGTCGGCGTTTTGCAAATTGGACGCTTGCATGCCGACGGACAAGACGCGGTGAAGGCGGTCGGACGACGGCGGCACGTTGACGCGCTGCGACATGTAGCGCCCCCCTCCACTTCTTACTCCCACACCTCAAACCTACACCTTATCGGTTGTGGGGGGATGCACCCAGAGCGCCGTATACTCGTCGATGGCCATGCGGAGGTGGTGGTTGGAGACGAGTCGCCCGCCCATGGGTGCCCCGGTCATCGGCGAGGTGCAGCGCATTCGTAGCCAGCGCGTCACCGCAGCACGCTCATAGGAAAATCCATCTTCGGCCAGTACCGGATCGCCAAACACCTCGAGTCGAATCGGACACAGCATCGACGGGTGCGGATGCACCCAGGCGCGCGACGTGTACTCGTCGATGGCCATGCGAAGGTGATGGTTGGGCACAAGGCGGCTGCCCATGGGGGCTCCCGTCATGGGAGAGGCGCAGCGCGTTTCAAGCCAGCGCGTCAGCGCTGCACGCTCGTAGGAAAAGCCATCTTCCGCCAACACCGGATCGCAAAACACCTCGAGACCAATGGGACAGATCATCGATGGTACGTAGAAGGCTTGCTCCAAGCGCACAACCTTGGCATTCCGCACCATGCTGTCTTTTCCCGTGGACTTGAGTGCCACCGGCGTCCCAGGGCGTCCCCACGGCGGCAATGGCAAAATGTGCTCTGGGACGGTTTGCCGCGGACCCCGCGCAAACACGTGTCCCAAGACGGCCCTTGCCGCCTGAAATTGTTCTCGCGCGGGTCGCCGCGCGCGGCGCAAGGCGCGCTCGCCCTCGTGCATTTGCGCTCGACGCCGCATGCGTTTTTTACTCTACACGCTTTCGCACTCGCCCCCTGCCCTAGCGCAGCATATGCGCGGCGCGTCACCAGTCGTCGTCCACCGCCTCCTGAATGGCCACCAAGCGGTCGAGCTCCTGCCGCTCGGCGGGCGTCTGACGCTTGACAGGCTCGTCGGGAATCTTGGCAATGGCAGCCCGCACCTCGGTCAGCGTCTCGGCCTGAAGCTCCAAGACGGTGTTGACGGCCGCAATGGCGGCGCCCAGCGCGTGCGCGTCGCCATCCAGCACGCTCTTGTACGCCGTATACTTGGCCTCCAGCCCGCCAATGTCCTTGAATTCCACGCGACGCTTTTTTTCCGGAGCAAGCTCCTCCATGTCGTTGAGAATGGCTGCATTCTTGGACGCCTTTTTGAACAGCCGCTGGTTTTCCGAGCTTGCGTCGTGCAAGCAGCGCCCCACCAGAGTCGAGGCGCCCACGTCGTCCCAGAGCAGCCACGCTGCCAACAGGCACGCCACCATCTCCACCCAACCACCAATCTTGTACTCGTAGCCCTGGTAGTCGACCAACAACCCCGCCACCCTCCTCGCCAGATGCGAGCGTCCCTTGGCCTCGCTGCGCATGCTCTTGGCCACCGTGCGCGCCAAGGCGTCCGTCTTGGGCGCGCCCTCATCCTTGATGGCATTCAGCATCCCAAACAAGCGCCGCAACGCCAGCTTGGACCCCGTCGGCGTCTGCACTTTTTTGCCCATGACAATGAGCGCCTCTTGAATGGCCGGATGCTGTACAAGCTCAAACAACATTTTTTTCCGCCACTAGAAGACGTTTCCGTTGACTGTAAATTCTACGCCTGCACCTCTCCGTACGCGGACGGTTTGGTGCTCGTTCTCGGACACGACAGCAACTCCTGCTTCATCGCCTCGTCCCGCGTGCGCTTTGGCGTCAGGCAACACTCTCCTGCAATGCGGTGAATCGTGTCCAGCACCGTTTGCTGGACGTGAAAGGGCGACATGGCCGTGGTGTCGATGCGCGTGCGCGTCGAAAACTCATTGCACACAAGACTGGACTTCCACAAGTTCTCGTGCAGCTTGTTGAGACGCTTGAGGTATTTGGTGTCCACGGCCACGCTGTCCACTTCCGCCTCGCGGCCGCGCCGTTCAATGCGCTTGCCCAATTCTTCCACGCTGGCCGACAGGTAGATGAGGTGCAAATTCACCGGCTTGGGCAGCGCGCGCATCAAAAAGTCAAACGTCAAGTCGTAGGCTTTTTTTTCAAGCGTGTCGGTCAGGTTGGCCTCGGCAAACACGTGGCGGTCCGACCACGGGCTTCGCTCGGTCACAATGATTTGCGCCCCCTTTTGAATGGCCTCGAGCAGCAAGCCCGCGCGCGACATGAGCGCCTGCTGCTGAAACACCGCATGGCTCAGCTTGCCCTCGTACATGCCTTGGAGCAAGCCCGCCCGTTCCCACGCGTCGACGGGCTCGTCCACATAGACCAAGTCGGGGCGCTCGTCTTTGAGCTTTGCCAAGGCGGTACTCTTGCCCGCTCCAATGCCACCCTCGATGCAGATGATGGAAATTCCCGGTTTGGGCGACACGGTCTCGTCCTCCATTTCCGTTGACTCGCTCTGCGCGTCAGTCTTCGAGGCTAATCTTGATGGCAGGGTGCGACAGCAGCTTTTCCAGATTGCTCATAATCTTGGTGGTGGAGTTGATCGACTCCAGAATTTGGGGAGCGCCCACATTCGCCACATGGTGCGTGCTTTCGGTGGTGCCGTGCACGTGGTGCAAGGTGGCCGTGGCGTCGCTGAGGGCCGAAAGCGCCGCGGCACTAATCTCGTTGACGTGCGGCTGCACGTCGGCCTGAATCGACGTCATCCCCAGGTTGACGCGCAGCAGCGTGTAGCCCAATCCCGCAAACGCCAGAGATGCAAAGACAGCGGTACAAAGCATTGAAATGAAAATGCAGGCATTCCATTTTCGCTGGTAGCGCATGTATTGCATGGCCTCGTGCCGCAGCAAGCCTTCGGACTCTTCGGGATCTTCTTGCGCCCCCGTTCCTCCGGTGGCAATCCCATCGGGCATGCGGCGTTGCAACCACCCCGTCAGCGAAATCTGTGGTGTTTGCGTAAACGATGTCGGTGCGGTGCGCCGACGCGAATAGAGGGGGAATTGCATGAGACCTCTCTACTTTTTTCCGCGGGCAACAAGTGTTATCCCTGCTCGCGCTATGCCAGGCGATTGCCGCCGGGAGACTAGCGCACGGGCATTTTGCTCCGATGAGCCTTCGGCGTGCCGAAGAGCGTGTGCAGCGCTTGTTTGCCATGCAAGAGTTGCAACACCAACGCCAATCTCCCCCTATCGATGTCGAGGCCGCGTCGTCCGTCATGCAGCCGCCTCGGCTTTCCAAACCTCATGCCTGCGGCCGCGCCATGCTTCTCTGCGTCTTTTGTTTCTTTGCACTGTTTTTTGTGTGTCTCACCGCCATGGTGCTCGGGTGGGTCTACTATCATGTACACATTGGGGGGGCCCGCGCACCCCACGCACGGCCAATCGTCGCACCCCTGCGCCCCGTGCCCACCATTCTCAAAAAAGTGTTGCGGCTCCAGCGCGCCCCTGCGCCCGGCCACGGCGTCGACGCCGCCTCGCTCCAAGAAGTCTTTCCCACCTGGGGTCATCCACCCCAGTGGTCGGTGGACGATGCGGTGCGCGATTTGGCCCTCGCCCTCGTGCACCTCGCCGAACGCCTCCCCGATCCGAATGCAAAAAGCGCGACGCTCAACACCGCTATAGAGCCTCCTTTGGAATTGTAATTTGTTCGCTATCGCACTCCACCCCCCACGGCCCTGTTGCAGCACTCGACACACACAAACACAACTGCCACCACCATGGTGCGCATGACGGCCGCGCGCGCTTCGGCGCACCAAGCGCTCATGGCGCACCGCAAGCTGCGCAACCACATGAATGCCACCTGGGCGCTGCAGCCCAAGTGCAGGATGTTTACCAAGAAGCCGATTGAGAAGAAGAACAAGGAGAAGACGTCGTCGCGCAAAAAGCTGCCGGTGCGCACCAACCGTCTCATCAATGGCCACGCGTGGAAGGTGGCCGCCTCGGGCGCGGCCACCTATGTCAACTCCGTCCTCGCCTTTGAGGGCAAGACGTTTCGCGTCAGCGCGCCCAAGGAGTCGACGCGCTGCCCGTGGCTGCCCTCGATCACGCCGGGCGCGATTGCCCTCATCGAGGGCTTTCTGTGCGCCTACGCCCAACAGGCGACGCGCAACGCCATGATGGTGCGCAAGGCCCTCGGCTCCACCAACAAAAAGGGTGAGTTTGTGGGCCAAAAGCGTCTGAATGGCAAGCTCATGCGCATGGGCTACGATGAGGCCGACGCGGCCATCTTTGGCGCGTCGAGCCTCGCTCCGCGCTCCATCATTGTCACCAAGCCCCTCAAGAAGAAGAAGGGTGAGAAGGCCAAGGATGGCGACTTTACCCCCGACGCCACCGAGCCGACCAAGGCGTGAGCCGTCCGTAGAGTGTTCCAACTACACAAGCATAACAAACCTTGTTTCTCCGTTTAATAGAAAAGCACATGCCACGCCAAGCGCGTCACGTACGCTTTGCGCCGTCGGTGGAGGCTCAGCAGCGCGAACGCCGACGGTTGCACCGACGACGCCGCGACGAGGCGTTTGAGGGTCCGCTTGTTGCTGTGACGGTTGCACAACCTTGGACGCGCGCGGGCGTGGTGGTGACACTCTTCGCAACCCTCGCCTTTGGCTCTCTCTTTACTATGATGGCCGTGTCGACCACGCGCTCCTCGGATAACACCCCTTCCGACGCGTGACTTGTAGAGGCTCCGTGTACCATGAGCCGTCGCCTTCCGACGGCGCCGACCAAGGATCGCCTCGCCGAAGTGCTCCGTCTTGGCCGCGAACGGAGCCTCCAACAGGCTCCCGTAAGCAACCACGCCGATTATCAGGGCGCCATCTACACTTGCCAAGGCAATTATTTTTGGAAGGATTACAAGATCAACGTCCTCACGCCGAGCAGCAAGTATCTCATCCGCATGGACATGGACGTGGACGCGCAGGGGATTGCCCTCCTCACCATGACAGTGCGCAACGAGGCGTCGACCAAAGTGACCCTCGCCACGGGCTCGCCCTCGGGCGGCGATTTTATGGCCGACATTCTGCTCGCCTCGATGACGCCCGAATACAAGGCCGAGGTGGTGCAGTGGCTCGAGGTCCTGGAGAGCTTTCTCCCTCGGACCAAGCCGCCCTTTGGCCCACGTGAGAATGCGATTGCCGCCGCTAAGAAGGCGCTCGCCTAGTGCGGAGGGTTGATAATCTTCTCGGCCTTTTGGCTAAGATCAAGTGTAGTATCTGTTCTTTTCAGCTTGATCTCTGAAAGCCCCTCCATGGGAGGGGCTCCCGATCTTGCGTTTTTTTGAAATGGGCTTGAGGAGGGACGCTTGCGTCCCTCCCAAGACGGATGGCCTTGGAATTGCACTCCTCTCCAATGCCGTTCCCCCCTCGAGTCGTCCCCTCGACTCTACTTGTTTGTACGCACACACCGCATAACCGTCCCGCACCTCTTTCAAAGTAAACCCTCACACAGATGCTGATGCTCTATGTACTCGCCTTTATTGCGCCCAAGCCCGTGCCCGAGCCCCTGCCGTCGCCCGACGACGATGTCATGCGCGCCTACACGTCGTGGCTTTCTCGGTTGAACCAGCGCCTGAGCTCCTTGATGTCCACCACGTTTGGCCTTGCGTCTTCGGAGGCCAAGCACGACGACGCTCCCTATGGCCTCGACTCGGAGTGGAA
>Ga0257110_1001707_pt1 | contig 10354 bp, 9 predicted proteins | sample LP_taG_7_FD_190184 | JGI IMG/M metagenome (GOLD analysis project Ga0257110, IMG submission 190184) | Marine microbial communities from Northeast Subartic Pacific Ocean, Canada - LP_J_2015_P26_10m | ecosystem: Environmental > Aquatic > Marine > Oceanic | place: Canada: Northeast Subartic Pacific... | reverse complement strand
GGCTACTACGCGCGGCCCTGGGACTGGGCCGCCATCAGGCGCAACGCAGGGTCGATCCACCAGTGGCACGGCGACGACGACCCCTTCATCCCGCTCGCCGAGGCGCGCCACGTCGCGGAAAACCTCGACAGCGCGTACGCGGAGCTGCCCGGCCGGAGCCACTTCTTCTCGCCGCCCTTCCCCGAGCTCGCCGCCGCCGTCGCGGCCGTCGCGCGGGGCGACGCCTAGTCCTAACATATCCCGCCGGCGGGATATATTAGTCCCAGAGCGCGAGCGCGCCGGCCTTGTCGACCGTCGCGAGCTGGACGCGCGTCCGCGCGAGGGACCAGGCGACGGCCGCGACGGGCGGCGTGTTGAGCCCCGGCGGCGCGAGGAGCGCCGCGTGGAGCCCCGTCGTCGTGTCGAAGACGAGGGCGTCGCCCGTCGACGACGGCGCGGCGACGTAGGTGCCGCAGGGCGAGTAGGCGAGCCGGCACCGCGCGGCGCCGCACCGCAGGTTGTCGTGCGACAGCGCGTGGAGCCGGCTCGCGGTCCGGGCGTCGAAGACGCGGAGCGTGTGGTCCTTCGCCAGGGACGCGAGCTGGGACGTGCGGCCGTCGGCGGCGACGCCCGCGACGGCGCAGCCGTGCGCGTCCTTGATCTCGAGCGCGACGTCCGGCGACCGCGCGTCCCAGACCTGGGGGGAACGGGGCGATTCAACGTCGCTTCGACGCGAGCGGTTCGCGCGCGCGCGCTCCAAAAAAGCAGCCGCGCTTCGAGGACGCTCCGAGCGATGATCGCTCGTCCAAAGATCAGCCGCAACGAGTGGGAAACGGTCGAGCGAGGAGCATGTCGCGCCCGTTTCCCGCGCCGTCCCGGGCCCGCAGCGCGCCGTCGTGGTGGCCCGTGACCACCAGATCGTCGGACAGCGGGTCCAGCGCCAGGCAGCCCGACGGCGACCGCCTAGCGCCGAGCGCCGCGGGCGTCATCGGCGTGCAGGACGCGCGGTTCACGTCCCAGAACTTGACGAAGCGGTCCGTCGCCTGGGCGGGAAAAGAGTGCGAAATTCCCAACTTTGGAGGCTCATATCTCGGGCGTTTCCCACTCGTTTCGGCTAACTTTTGGACGAGCGATCATCTCTCGGAGCGCTCTCGACGCGTGGATGATATCTCCGGAACGCGCGCGCGCGGAACACTCACGTCGAAGCGAACTTGAAGCACTCCGTTCCCGCCCGGTCCGTCGCCGCGGTGACCAACACGCGGCTCCGCCGGAGGAACGCGAGGCCGTAGATCTTCGCGGCCCCGCCGTGGGCGTTGGACAGGTCCACGCGGAGCCGCCCCGCGCGCGCGTCCCAGAGCCGGAGGCTCCGCCCCGCGAAGGTCGCGGCGACGGCGTCAGCGGAGGCGGCGACGCAGAGCGCGCCGCCGTCGCGCTTGTCCTTGGGCGCCGCGGTGAAGCGCGGCCGCGGCGGCGTCGCGCCGAGGCCGTCGACGCCCTCCCAGACGTGGACGGACCCGCCGCAGGCCGCCGCGGCGAGCAACGACCCGCCCTCGTCGAAGCAGACGTCGGAGGCGTCGCCGCCGAGCGCGCGGTGGAGCACGCACCGCGCGTCGCCGCTCGGCAGCGCGCGGACGACGTCCCAGGCCTCGGGCTCCGGCGCGTCCGCCGGCGGCGCGCCGTCGTCCGCGTCGGCGCGCGAAAAGAAGCTCCGCGCGGAGTCGAGGAGCCGGCGGCCGCCCCCTCCGGTCGGCGCCGGCGGCGCCTCCTCGGCGCGGAGCTCGAGCTCGCGCTTCAGCCGGTCGATGATGTCGTTCATGCCGTTCATCTCGCCGACGAGGCGCTGCTTGTCCGCGACGAGGCGCGTCACGAGGTCGTCGTTCTGCGCGCGCAGCAGGCCGCCCTCCTCGCGGCACCGCGCCTCGGCCGCGGTCCGGAGCTCGAGCTCGCGGCGCAGCGTGACCACGTCGGCGGCGCCCTCGGCCCGCAACGCGCCGAGGGCCGCCTCGGACGCGCGCGACGCGTCGAGGGCCGCGGCCGCGCGCTCGAGCGCGCGCCCGCGGCCGTGGAGCGCGTCCGCGAGCGCGACGCGCTCCTCCTGCAGCGCGCGCTCCGCGGCGTTGCTCGCGTTGAGCTCCCGCTGGAGCCCGGCGACGCGCTTCTCGAGGCGCCCGGCCTCCTCCATGACCTCGCGCCGGCCGAGCACGTCCGCGGCCTCGGACCGCAGCCGCGCCAGCTCGCACCGCATCTCGGCCATGGCCGCGTCCTGCGCGTAGCGCTGCGCGTTGAGCGACGCGTTCTCGCGCACGACGGCGCCGAACGTGCTCTCGACGTGCGCGTTGGCCTGCCGGAGGGACGCGGCGACGCCGTCCCACGAGGATGACTCCATACGCTCTTTTTGCTTTGTGGCAATAAATTTTTCTTGAACCCTTGATTTACCTCAGCTTGAACCTCGGTGCGATGGACCCGACTTCGAGCCTCGGCCGCCCATAGCCTCACTGCGCACCTAAAACAAGCAGCGCTCGCATCAATCGCTTGTCTTCGCGTGCGCTCGCATCAATCGCTTGGCTTCGCGCTCACACACTCCTCCTACAAGCGGCGCAGCAAGTGCAGGCCATCAACCATGCGCCGCAGACCGGTCCTCCTCCTCCTCGCGCTGGCGGCCGCCGCCGGCGCCCTGCCGCGGCGGCGGCGCCTCCGCTGGCCGTCGCGGCGGCGGCGCAAGAAGATGTGGACGCGCGCGACGCGGCGCGCCGCGCGGTCGCTCGAGGCGAGCGTGTCCGAGGTGCGCGACCTGCTGCTGAGCACGCGCGAGGACCGCCGGGACCTCGCCGGCAACGCGCTGGCGGGCCTCGCGTCGGCCGTCGCCGTCGTGCCCGAGGCGTCGCAGTTCGCGCTCATCGCCGGCGCGCACCCGCTCGTCGGCCTCGGCTCGACCGTCGCCGTCGGCGCGTCGTGCGCGCTCTTCGGCGGCCGGCCGGGCATGGTCTCGGGCGCGTCGGCGACGTGCGCGCTCGTGCTCAAGCCGCTCGTCGACGCGCACGGCGTCGAGGCCATGCGCGTCGCCGTCTTCGTGGCCGGGCTGCTCCAGCTCGTCGTCGGGCTGCTCAAGGGCGGGCGGCTCGTCCGCATGGTGCCGCAGCCCGTCGTGCTGGGCTTCGTCAACGGTCTCGCGGTCAAGGTGCTCCGGGCCCAGGTCGACCACTTCCAGTCCGGCGGCCGGCGTCGCCTACGTTTCGGGCCGCGAACGCGACCCCCTTCCCGGCCGGGGAGCCGCGACGCGGACGCGCGCGCGCCGCCGCAGGTTCCCGCACGGCACGTGGCTCGCGGGCGTCCCGCTGCTCTGCCACGGCGCGCTCGTCGCGCTGAGCTTCGCCGTCATCGAGGGCGCGCCCGCGAGGCTCACGCGCTTCTGCCCGGCGCCGCTCCTGGCCATGGGCCTCTGCTCCGCGCTCGCCCGGTGGCGCGAAATGCCCGTGCCGCTCCTCGCGGACGTCGTCGGCGCCTTCGACGGCGGCGCCGGGTCGCTCCGCGTGGCGTTCCTGCCCCGCTACGACGCGGGCGCGGCGGTGCCCTGGCTCGGGCGCGCGCCGTCGCGGGCGCTCGTCGCGGCGGCGCTGCCCTGCGCGGTCGAGCTCGCGGCCGTCGGGTTGCTCCAGTCGCTGCTGACGCTGCAGCTCGTCGACGGCCTCACGCGCGACGGCCCCGACGGCCGCGGCCGCGCGTCGCGCGAGTGCCGCGCGCTCGGCGCGGGCAACGTCGTCGCGGGCCTCTGCGGCGGGATGGGCGGCTGCGGGCTGCTGGGCCAGTCGCTCGTCAACCTGAGCTCCGGCGGCGCCGCGCGCGCGTCGGGCGTCTTCTACGTCGCCTTCGTCTTTGCCGCGCTCGCCGCCGGGGGCGCGCTCCTCGGCGCGCTGCCCGTGGCGGCGCTCGTCGGGCTCATGCTCGCGGTGGCCAAGCACACCTTCTCCTGGTCGAGCCTGCGGCTCCTCGGGCGGTGCCGCGCCGCGGACGCGGCGACGATCGTCCTCGTGTCCGCGCTGACGGCGACGCGGGGCCTCGCGCTCGCCGTGGCGAGCGGCATCGTCGCGACGTGCGTGCGCTTCGCCTACGACTCGGCGAACGACCTCTACAGCTCCCACGAGGCCGCGCTCGGCGTCCGCACCGTCGACCTCCACGGCACGCTCTTCTTCGGCTCGGCGGCGGCCTTCAAGGACCACGCCGCGCCGACGGACCGCGACCGGGCCTACGCGCGGTCCTGGCGGCGGCGCTGGGTCAAGCGCGTCGTCGTCCTCGACTTCCTCCAGTGCCGCGTCTGCGACGCGTCGGCGATCGCCGCGATCAACGACGCGGTCGACGCGTACCGCGACCTCGGCCTCACGGTCGTCCTCCGCCACCTGAGCCGCGACGCCGCGCTGTTCCTGCGCGCGGCGTCGACGCGCGCGGACGTCGTCTTCGACGAGCGCGACGACGACCCGTCCTACTACGTCGCCGCGACGACGCCCGACGGGCTCGGGCAGCCCAAGCAGGGCCAGACCGTCGTCGTCGAACCCGCCGACGAGGGGAAGGGGGCGCCGTAACAGGGCCGTTCCAAGGTCCGCGCGCGAGGCTCGTCGCGGAGATGAGTCGGCCCGAGGGCCTCGAGGCGCGCCGCCGACGCCGCGGCGCCACCCGCGCTCGGCCGCATGGAGTTCGGGTTCGCGTTCGGTAAAAAGTCTACGTTGTCCTATAAAAGAACGCGCTCCAGGATACGGGGGGGACTATCGGTGGACTTATGTGGGAGCAGAGGGGTCGTGAGAGGTGTTGAGGTTAAAAGGGTCGCTGGTCGACCGGGCGAGAGTTCGCCGACCCCCGGCCAAGTCGGCAGCTCGTGAGGTGTGCTATCCACAGCTCGTGCTCCCCGTGCTCGAGCTTCTTCGCGCTCTCGCGCACAACAAGATCGCCGTCTCGCGCGCGCCGGCGCGGGCTTTGTGCGCGCTCTCGCGCCGTTTTAGGGGTTGTTACGCGTTGCCCGCCCCCCCTCAGAGTCTATCGCCCGCCGCGCGCCTCGGGGGGCGGCGCCGAAGGCGTTGAGCGCATCGAGGGCGCCCGAATCCGGGATCCCCATCCGTCGTCTCCTCGTCCGCGCGCGCGCGGCCCGACGCTCGCGTCGACGCTTCGCGCACGCGCGTAGGGCCGCGACGACAAGGACACGCTCACCGTCGTCGAGGGCGACATGAACTTCCTCTTCGTCAGCGTCTCCCGCGTCCATCCGGGATCCCCACCCGTCGTCGCCTCGTCCGCGCGCGCGCGGCCCGACGCTCGCGTCGACGCTTCTCGCACGCGTAGGGCGGCGACAACAACGACAAGCTCACCGTCGAGTCCGGCTCCAACAACTACCTCTACGTCAGCGTCCCCCGCGTCCATTCCGAAAACCATCGCCGCGTTTTTCGACATGTTCTTCGTAGGGCGGCGCCGGCACGGACACCTTCTCCCTTCCGGAGGGCAAGGACAAAAAAGGCAACACGATCCGCGACTCCTCCATGCCGCTCATCGTCGGCCTCTGCGTCGGCGCGGCCGTCCTCGTCCTCGTCCTCGCCGTCGTCGTCCGCAAGCTCCGCGGCCGCGCCGCGGAGGAGACGTCGATGCCGCAGCTCGACACGGAGGTCCAACTCGAGGCCTGAGGGGCCGCGATAGCCGCGCCTCGAAGCGATGAGAGGTGACGGCCACGCCCCCAAGTCGTCCCGGCCCCGCGTCCGGACCATGATCTTCCTGCACCTGAAGCCGGCTGATCCTACCCCCCTCGCCCGTGCGCGCGCGCGAGCCCCCGCGACCGACGTCGCGACGAGTCGGCCCGCGAGTGTTCGCGCGCGCGTTCCCCAAGCATAACGGGCGAGCATAACGACCCCCGCGCGCCGAGGCTCGCGTAGGCTTCGCGTCGGGCCACCAGCCTCCTAGGTCGCGGCGACGACGCCCGACGGGCTCGGGCAGCCCAAGCAGGGCCAGACCGTCGTCGTCGAACCCGCCGACGAGGGGAAGGGGGGCCAGACCGTCGTCGTCGAACCCGCCGACGAGGGGAAGGGGGGGCAGACCGTCATCGTCGAACCCGCCGAGGAGGGGAAGAGATAAGTGTGCTTGGCCCTGGGGTTCGCGCGGTGCCTTGGCGAGCGGCACGAGGCCGCAAGACACTTGTGGAGACGCGCGCGTGCAGCTTGTGCGAGATACCGCCTCGCCTTCTGCGCCGCGGCTTTTGGCACGCGAACCCGTACATCATGAAGCTCGCGATCCTCGCCCTCGCCGCCGGGGCCGACGCTTCGGACGCGACCTGGGGCGCCCACTCGACGACGCTCCCGGAGCACGACTGGGTCGTCCTCGACTACGCCCCCGGCGGCTCCTTCGGCTACGCCATGACCTGCTCGCGGACGCACGCGCGGCGGCGGCGTCCACCGCCTCGCCCCCCCCCGAGCGCCTCCCGTCGCAGGTCTACAACGTCGGGTCCATGAACAACGCCGTCGAGCTCCGGAACCCGGAGACGGGCGCGGCGGTCGTCGGCGAGGACGCGGGGAGCGACCGCGACATCTTCCTCGCCAAGGTCAGCCTCGACGGCGTGCCCGAGGCCGTCTGGGCCTACCCGTCGACGGAGCGCGAGGATCTGGCGACGTCGTACCCGCAGGACGTGCACGTCACGGACGACGGCGCGTTCGTCGTCATGGGCGGCTACTTCACGGACTCCATCCAGTTCGGCGACACGACGCTCGTCAACACGCTCGGCACGTCCGCGGGCAAGAACGGCTTCGTCGCGAAGATCGCGACGGCCCGCGCGGCACTCGAACCTTCGACGCGCGCGTCCGCGACGGCTTCGACGCGAGCGCTTCGGGTCTGCTTCGAGACCTCGACGAGAGCCATCGATCCGTCCAAACATCAGCCGAATCGACGTCGATGTGACCGAGCTCGAGAGTTCCGAAGTTTGGCGGGGAGCACCCGGCTCACCGTTTGGTTTCCGCGCAGGCGACGGCCGACGGCGCGGTCGCCTGGGCGAAGAAGCTCACGGCCGGGGCCATGGCCTACGTCTACGGCACGTGGTTCGGCGCCGAGTCCGGCGACGTCTACGTCTCCGGCTCGCACCAGGACGGGGACAACGACGCGTACGGCTTCGTCGACCGCATGGACGGCGCGACGGGCTTCCGGGTCTGGCGCAAGTCCTGGGGCGCGGGCGTCAACTCGCTCCGCGAGGTCATCGCCTCCGACGACGAGTCCGTGCTCGTCGCCGTGGGCTCCATGGTCGGCACGAAGGACCTCGGCGGCCTCGTCGGCGAGCTCAGCACGACGAAGCCGGACACCGCCGAGGCGCTCGTGCTCGGCCTCGACCCGTCCGACGGGTCCGCGGTCTGGGCCGTGACGATCGCGGACTTCGACCACGTCGAGGACGGGTCGTCGTCGTCCGCGTCCCACTTCGACCTCAAGGACGGCTTCGCGTACGTCGCGTGCTCGGGCGGCTGCGGCGTCGTCCGGCACCACTGCGGCGAGTCGCTCGAGCTCGGCGTCGACGCGTACTCCGGCGCGGTCGTCAAGCTCGACGCCTCCGACGGGACCATCGTCTGGGGCGCCGACGCGCCGTCGGCCTACGGCATCGCCGCGTCGTCCGCGTCGAACCCGCAGGGCGCGGCCGTCTACGTCCAGGCCGGGTCGTCGGCGGCGTCCTTCACGCTCGGCGACGTGACGTTCACGGGCATGGGCAGCCAGGACCAGTACATCGTCAAGATCGACGGCGACGGCCGCGGCGACTGGGCGCTCCAGAGCGGCGGCGACGACCTCGAGTACCTCCGCCGCATCGCCATCGACCCCTTCGGCGACGTCTACACGTCGGGCCGCACGGACTCCGACCCCGTCTACTTCGACCCGCTCGTCGTCGACACGCACATCACGCCCGAGGAGCCCATGGAGGACATGTTCGTCGCCAAGCTCAGGACGACGGCGGAGGCCACGCCCGCGTGCCTGCTCGCCGGCGGCGGCGTCGAGGCCGGCTCCTGCTACGTCGGCAACCGGTGCTACGCCGACGGCGACGCGGCGCGCGGCGGCGCGCCCTGCGTCGGCTGCGACGCCGCGGTCTCGCAGACGGCCTTCAGCGGGCCGACCTTCGGCTGCCTCGTCGACGGCGCGTGCGTCGACGAGGGCGCGTACGCCTCGGCGACGCTCTCGTACCACCAGGGCGGCGGCACGGTCGTCTCCGCGTGCGCCCACTGCGACAGCGCCGAGGACCCGGCGGGCTGGAGCGTCGACGCCGGCTACGCGCACGACGCGTCCGCTCCGATCGGCGAGGACTGCGACGACGGCTCCGCGGGCGACTCGGAGCCCGACGAGCCGCCGGAGGCGGCGCCCCAGTCGGGGGAGTGCTCGCACTGCGGCATGTGCTACACGCCCCCCGGCGGCGTCAACTGCGTCAAGGAGTTCGAGTCCACGTGCAACTACTTCTACTCCGCGTGGTCGTTCTGCCCCGAGGGCGCGACGTGCTACGAGACGGCGTCGTCCTACGGCCAGGACTGCGTCGAACGCCTCGACGCGGAGCACAACTGCTGCGGCGAGGACGGCGCGCGCCGCAAGCTCGCGGACAAGGCGGCGAAGCGCGACCGCCGCGCGCGCCGGGCCACGACGTCCGCGTCCTGCGCCGCGGCGGGCGACGGGGAGGACGAGGCGCCGGCGCCCGATCCGGCCCCCGCGCCCGCTCCGGCTCCGGCCCCCGCGCCCGCTCCGGCGCCCGCGCCCGCGCCCGCTCCGGCGCCCGCGCCCGGCTCGGGAAGCAAGAAGTCGTCGTCGTCGAACCCCGACGTCGGGATCATCGCCGGGGTCGCCGTCGCGGCCGCGGTCGTCGTCGTCGCCGCCGTCACCCACCTCCTCTGCCGCCGCAAGGGCTCGTCGACGTCGTCGGGGTTCACCAAGAGCCGCGAAATCGAGTTCGGCACCGGCCAAGGCCAACCCGGGTCGGCCGTCTACAAGCCCGCCGACGACCAGCTCCTCCTCTAGGCCCGCGGTCTCTCTACAAGCCCGCCGACGACCAGCTCCTCCGCTGGTCTCGGCCTCTCCCCAGCAGCCCATCCCCTTCGTATGTCATAAGGATATTTCCGCCCCAGTCCCACGTTCAAGTGTATGTTTAGATTTCAATCAAGCCATCGGAGGTTGGGACACATCCAATGTGAAAAGGGCGAGGAGGACTGGACCGCGACGACGCCGTCGCCCGCGGCTGGACCTGCGACTGGCTCGCCGACGCGGGCGACGACTGCGTGGGCTGTGCGTCGCACGGACCAGCGCGCGGGCGAGCGCGCCCGCGCGCCCCCCTCGCAAGACAAGTCCTGCTTCCCCGCCCGTGGTCCCTGGATGGTGGACGCGCCGACCCGATGGGACTCCGCCGCCGTCGCGCCCTTAGCCGCCCCCCGGCGCGCGCGCGCGCCGCCGCGGCGCCCGCGGCCGGCGCCTCACCAGTACTGGACGTGGGGCCGCTGGCCCGTGAGGAGGTCGGCCTTCGTGTCGACGTCCTTCCGGAACTGCCACGTGCCGTCGTGCTTGGAGTGGTCGAGGCGCACGCGGCCGGGCAGCTCGTGGTCGGGCACCTCGCCCGTCTTCTCCGGGTCGTAGTCGGGCTCGAACTGGTGGAAGAAGTCCTTGGGGAGGTTGCCCGGGAGCGGGTTCTTGCGCTCGTACTCCGCGCGATCCTTCTCCGCCTCGGGGTCCTTCTCGCCGCTGCGGCGGTAGCGCTCGCGCTCGAGGTCGTAGGCGTCCTTGCGGTCGAACTCGGCCTGGTAGTCGTCGCCGTGCTTGGCGCGGTACATCATGTCCTGGTTGAACGCGAGGTTGTTCTCGATGAACTCCTTGCACTCCGCGAGGACGTCGTCGGGCAGCTCGCAGGCCTCGCACTCCTCGCGGTCCACGCGGTGGACCTCGCCGTTGGACATGCGCACCCAGCCCATGATGTGGTAGCGCCGCAGGAAGTGGTCGAGCGTCTCGAGGCTCACGTCCTCGGGGTCGTCGTCGTTCTCGCCGTAGGTCCAGCGCACCCAGCCGACCATGCCCACGACGCTGTGGTCCGCCTTCAGGCGCACGGCGCTGCCCGGCTCGAAGTAGTCCGGGTACTGGGGCTTGAAGTTGCCGTAGTCGTCGAACGTGTCCTCGAAGAGCTGCCGCGGCGTCCGCCCGTGCTTGTAGGGCTTGGGCAGCCCGTCGACGATCCACATGTTGCCCTTGGGCGGCTCGTGGGGGTAGTGCACCTCGTACTGCGCGGGGGGGGGGGACGGGTCATAGCGGGCGTTTCTTTCGGGGGACCACGCGCCTCCTCTTCCTTCGGGTTGCCCCACATGTCCTGCTCCTTGAACGCGCCGCTCTTCACCATGCGCGTGCCCCACGTGTC
>Ga0257110_1001705_pt1 | contig 10367 bp, 12 predicted proteins | sample LP_taG_7_FD_190184 | JGI IMG/M metagenome (GOLD analysis project Ga0257110, IMG submission 190184) | Marine microbial communities from Northeast Subartic Pacific Ocean, Canada - LP_J_2015_P26_10m | ecosystem: Environmental > Aquatic > Marine > Oceanic | place: Canada: Northeast Subartic Pacific... | reverse complement strand
GGCATCATATAGTAAAAGATTTCAAAATATTAATGAAGTCATTTTAGATGCTATGCAAACTCTTCCATATTTTTGTTATTTAATTCCTGTGCTAATGTTTTTTGGTGGTGGAGTTGTTTCAGCTCTCATTGCAACAATAATTTATTCTATTCCACCTATAATTAGACTTACAGTTTTAGGCCTATCTCAAGTTTCAGTAACATATTCAGAAGTTTCAAAGTCTTTTGGCGGTACAACATTACAAACCCTAAATAAAATTAAATTTCCACTTGCTGTACCTAGTCTTGTTATGGGCTTTAATCAGACGGTAATGATGGCTTTTGCAATGCAGATTGTAACTCCATTAATTGGTGGAAAAGGACTTGGAAAAGAGGTTTTTGCTGGTCTTGCAAGGTCAGATACTGGTAGAGCTTTAGCAGCTGGAATTGGGATATGCTTATTAGCTATAATAATTGATAGAATAAGCCTTGCATATACTAAAAAACAACGTGATGCGCTTGGATTATAAGTATAAAATTTATCTCAAATATCCCATTTAATATCATCATTATAGAGTTTACTTCGTACGGCTTTTCAGTCTAGAATATTTTTTTTAAAATAAATAAACGGGGTATTAATAAAATGAAATTTAATGCAAAAACATTTGCAGCTTTTATTCTTTCTTCTTTCCTTATGATATCAAGCTTTAGTTCAGCAAGCGCTGACAGAATGACGAGAGCGGTAGCAGACTGGACTGGTGGAATGGTAACATGTGAAGTTGCAGAACAAATTCTAGAACAAGAACTAGGATACAAAATTGACTCAATAGTATTTCCTTCAGGGACTGGGCTTTGGGAAGCAATAGCTGATGGCAGTGACATACAGTTTGCTTGTGAAAGTTGGCCAAGTTATGCGGAGGCTGATGATGTAATGATTAATATGCCTCTAAAATATGACGGTCAAATTGTAAAAGAGTATTCAGGCGATGGTTCTATTGAGGCTTATACTTCAGGAATTATTGGATCTTCTGACTACTTTGTACCAAAGTATTTTGTAGATGCAAATCCAGATTTCAAAGACTGGAGTGACCTAAACAAATTTAAAGATCAATTTGCTACACCTGAAACAGGAAGCAAAGGAAGATTAATCGGATGTGCAGTTGCTGGTTGGAACTGTCATGATCAAAAAAGATTAGACTTGCTTGGAATTGATTTTGAAGCAGTTGAGCTTGGCACTGAAGTTGCTGCTCTTGCAGAAGCACAAGCAGCTTACGCAAGAAAAGAGCCTTTCCTTCTATACTTTTGGACACCACATTGGTTCCAAGGTGCATTTGAAATGGTCGGAGTAAATCTACCAGAATGGAAAGAATGTTCTGAATTCACAGAAGCAAACAACTGGGCAGATTGTGGCACAGCTGCATGGCCTGCAACTGGATGGGATAAAGATTATACTATGAATTATATGAATCCTGCAGTTATGGCTAAACCAGAAAATGCTGCTGCTAAAGCTTTTTTCCAAAAAATGAAACTAAGCAATGATGACCAAGCCGTGATGATCAATGAAATTGATAAAAACGGAAGAGATATTGTTGAAGTAGTTCAAGAATGGAAAGACAACAATAAAGACCAATGGAGTAAGTGGCTTCCGTAGTCAATTATTTCAATAATAGATAATCAAAGGGCTTTGTCTTATGGCAAAGCCCTTTTTTTAATAAAAAATTCGTACTTATGAAGCAATTCTTATGGGAACCAAGCAAAGAAAAATGTTCATCTTCTAGACTAGCTAAATTCTTTTCATTTATTGAGCAAAAGTATGATGTTACATTCTCAACAAATTATGAACTTCTCTGGGAATGGAGTATAAAACAGAATAAAGAATTCTGGCCTTCACTTATTGATTTTTTAAATATTCAATATTCAGGAAATATTAAACCAACAATTTCAAGTGATCACTACATCTATAATCAAAAATATTTTACAAATATTCAAATAAGTTATGCACAAAACATTTTAGAAAAACTAAATGATATTCCAATAATCTTTCAAAATGAAAATAACTTTAGAGTTGAAATAACTAGAGAAGAAATTCAAAAGAAAGTAAGAAATCTTGTAGCGTATTTAAAATCGATAGGTATTACTAAAGGCGATAGAGTTGTAGCTGTTGCAGCAAATACTCCGGATACTATCATTTCTTTTCTAGCCACAAACTATCTAGGGGCAATTTGGTCTTCTTGCTCTCCTGACTTTGGAGAGAATGCAATTCTTGATAGATTCAATCAAATCAACCCTAAACTATTATTATATTCAGAAATCTATTTTTATGGTGGTAAAAAAATTAATATTAAAGATAAGATTGAATCAGTTTTTAATAAAATTGAGACAGCAAAACACTTAATAAAATTAAACTATCCTGACACTAGTCAGGAAGAGATATCAGAAACTCAAGATCTTAATTCAATTTATAATAATAAAAATTTTAATTTAGATATTTCTTATGAGCTATGTAATTTTAATGATCCAATGTACATACTGTACTCAAGCGGCACTACTGGAAAACCAAAATGTATAGTGCACAATACCGGTGGACCTTTAGTACAACACATGAAGGAACAACAACTACATTGTGATCTTAAACAAGATGATAAAATATTTTATTTTACTACTTGTGGTTGGATGATGTGGAATTGGTTAGTCTCTGGTATGGCATCTGGAGCGTCTATAGTTTTATATGATGGTTCACCATTTTACCCTGAAAAAGATGCGCTATTAAAGATAGCTGATGAAGAGGATTTAGATATCTTTGGTATAAGTGCAAAATATATTGATGCTCTTAGGAATGATAGTATTCCTATAAAAGAAAAATATCATTTAAAAAATTTAAAGTGCATTCTTTCTACAGGTTCACCTCTATCTGATGATGGGTTTAAGTATGTATTTGATAATATTAAAGACGATGTTCATTTGGCTTCAATAAGTGGAGGAACAGACATTGTATCTTGTTTCGTAGGAGGCAATCCTATGATGCCTGTTTATGCGGGAGAAATTCAATGTAAATGTTTAGGTATTGATGTCGATGTAATTGATGATAATGAAATTAGTACAAAAGAAAAAGGTGAATTAGTTTGCAAGTCAAGTATGCCCAGCATGCCTGTAGGTTTTTGGAATGATAAAAATAAAGTCAAATACATAGAATCTTATTTCTCTCAGTTTAAAAATATTTGGTCACAAGGTGATTATGCTCAGATCACTAGTAACAATGGATTAATTATATATGGAAGATCTGATGCAACACTAAATCCGGGTGGTATTAGAATAGGAACTGCTGAAATTTATAGAATCGTAGAAGAAATTAATGAAATTGAAGAATCCTTAGTAGTAGGACAAAATTGGCAAAATGATATTAGAATAGTTTTATTCATTAAATTAGCTAATGAGCAAACGATTTCCAAAAATCTTAAGCTACTTATATCTACAAATATCAGAGATAAGCTCTCACGAAGGCATGTGCCATCTCATATTATTCAAGTTTCTGATATTCCTAAAACTAGAAGTGGCAAAATAGCTGAATTGACTATTAGAGATATTATAAATGGAAATCCAATAAAGAATATTGAAGCATTAGCCAATCCAGATTGTTTAGAGCAATACGAAAATATTGCTGAATTAAAAAAATGATATTATATTTGTAGATAATGAATATTGAATTTGACTCAAGCGAACTAAGGCTATTTGTAGATGATGAGGCTATTCGACTTCATCCATTGTGGATGCGTGAAAGATCTAAAGAGGAAACTGCAGTAGATCAAAGATCTTTTCAAAGATTATACGACCCAGAAACCCTAGAAGATAATCTGACTTTTGCTGATGCAAAACAATTAGATCAAGATGAAATTCTTATAAAATTTTCTGATCAACATGAAGCTAAATATTCATTAAAAGATTTACTTCTTGAGGTTGGGAGAAAAGATAATCTACCTCAAAAAATTCTTTGGAATACTGATAACTTAGAATTTAAAGAGTTTAATTTTGATTATAGTTTGGAAGCTGAGATGCAGATGTTGGAGTTACTTGAGTATTTTCATCAATATGGATTTGTTGTTGTTAAAGGCCTACATGCTAAAGAAGGTGAAATTATTAATTTTGCAGAAAGAATAGGATTTATACGAGAAACAAATTTTGGTAAAACTTTTGATGTAAGATCAAAAAAACAACCAAATGATTTGGCATATACTTCTATTGAACTTGGGCCTCATACCGACAACCCCTACAGAAGACCAGTGCCATCAATACAATTCTTATTTTGTGTTGAAAATAGTTGTGTTGGTGGAAACTCTACTTTAGTTGATGGTTTTCAAGTGGCCAAAGATCTAAAAGCACATCATCCTGATGCATTTAAGATTTTAACAGAAACAAATATATTTTATAGATTTACAGATCAAGATACAGTCTTAGAAAATACGGGAACAACGATTGAATTAGATGATGAGGAAAATTTTGTCCAGATACGTTTTAGTAACCGATTAGACTTGGTGCCATATCAATCTCCTGATAAATTAGCAAGATATTATGATGCAAAGAGAATCTTTCATAAAATGATTAATTCAGAAAAATATTTGATCAACTTTAGACTACCTTCTGGAGGCTTATTAATTATGGACAATTATAGGTTGCTACATGGCCGAACAAGTTTTAATACTTCTGAGGGGAGTCGGTTTCTTCAAGGTCTATACATTGATCATGATTCAATAGAAAGTAAGTATAAAATTTTGAAAAAGAATAAGAATGGATAAAGTTAAATTTACAGCAATGAAAGATGGAACTAAAGAAGATTATGATCTTCTGAGTAGTTATGAAGAAGGTTTTGTAGAGGGTCTTCCAGATAGAGTATTAAAGTTTCTTAAAAATTTAGATGGTTCTCTTGATGGCTATCAAATAACAAGATTAGAACACAGCCTACAAACTGCAACTAGAGCAGAAAAAGATGGGGCTGATGAAGAAATGATTGTCGCAGCATTACTGCATGATATTGGTGATGGTTTAGCAGTATTTAATCATAGTCAGTTTGCAGCATCTATTTTAAGACCATATGTTTCTGAAAAAGTTTATTGGATAGTAAAACATCATGGCTTATTCCAAAATTTTTATTATGCGCATCATGTAGGTAAGGATCGAAATGCGCGTGATCGCTATAAAGACTCACCTTACTATCAGGATACAATTGATTTTTGTGAAAATTGGGACCAAGCATCCTTTGATCCAGAGTATGAAAGTTATCCTTTAGAACATTTTGAACCTATGGTTAAAAGGGTTTTTGCAAAACCCATTCAAGATTTTTAACCAACTTTTCTGACAATTATATTTCCAATAGAGTAACCTGCCCCAAAAGAACAAATAATAGCTAGATCATCTTTCTTGAGATCATTGTTATGCTTATGAAAAGCAATTATTGAACCAGCTGAGCTTGTGTTGGCATATTCATCCAATACTATTGGAGCAAAATCTCTTGAAGCTTCCTGTCCAAGAACATATTTACTTATGAGTCGATTCATATTTTCATTTGCCTGATGTAAGTACATTGCTTTTATACTAGAAACCTCAATATCATTTTTTTCTAAGTGTTCTTTTATTAAAGAAGCTACCTTAGGAACTACTTCTTTAAAAACCTGTCTACCATTTTGGTGGAATAATTTATCTGATTTACCGACACCATCAGGAGAAGATGTATTAAGAAATCCATAATTATTTCTTATATTATTTGAAAATTGAGTATAAAGTTTTGTACTGAGAATTTCATATGAGTTTGAATTATTTGGTACTTCTTTTAGCTCTTCTATAACTACGGCTGTTGCAACATCACCAAAGATAAAATGGCAGTCGCGGTCTTTAAAATTTAGATGGCCACTACAAATTTCAGGATTAACCATTAACGCCGATCTTATTGAGCCACTCTTAATCATATCGTAAATTGTTTGAATACCAAAAGTTGCAGACGAACAAGCGACATTCATATCAAAAGCAAAACCTTCAATATTCAATGCATTCTGGATTTCTATAGCAATAGCAGGATAAGGACGCTCAAGGTTTGAGCAAGCAACAATAACAGCATCAATTTTTTCAATATCTATATTTGCATTTTCAATAGCTTGTTTAGCTGCAATTACTCCCATTTCTGCTAAATTTGATAATTCATCTTCTTTACGTTCTCGAAGTTGAGGGCGCATAAATTTTGTATCTAATATACCTGATTTATTTTGTACATATCTAGCCTTTACTCCAGATGCTTTTTCAATAAATTCTGAACTTGATTTCTGTAGCTCTTCAATTTCACCAGATGCAATACGATCTTTATTTTCTAAATTAAATTCATCTACAAATTTATTATATGAGTCGACTAACTCATCATTTGTAAGAACTTCTTTGGGTGTGAATAGACCAGTGCCTGATATTTGAATTCTTGTCATTATTTATAATACTATGAATAATTAATTTATAAATTGAATTAAAATATCAAAAAATTACAAAACTGACTTTATATTTAAGTATAAAGTCAGTTTTTTGAGACTATATTCCAGGTATGTATGGAACGCCGTCGCCTTTTACAGTTTCATTAATACCTTGCAGTGTTGTGCAGGCTGTAATCATAAAACTAATGGCTAGAACAGTAAGTGTAACTCTCATTTTTGATCTCCAAATAAAATTAATATTCTTACTATAGGTACTTTAATATGTAATACAATTAATTTATTATTTTAAATTCCTGGAATTAAAGGAATATTAATGCAACTGGATGTTAATAAACATATCAGTATTATTGATAACATTGTTTTCATTATCGGATTATTATAAACGTGAATTCATAAGATTAATATCAATTTAAGATAGCTTTAAATGCCCTGTTATGTCTATATTATTGGAAGTTTTAAAGAGGATAAACTTACAACTTATGTTGGTTGGACGAATGATATTGATGAAAGATTAAATAAACATAATTCTAATAAGGGTGCTAAGAGCACAAAAGGTCGTCAATGGGAACTGATTTACTATGAAGAATGTGATTCTAAATCTGAGGCTTTAAAGAGAGAACACGAGATAAAAAATGATAGAAAATTTAGAAACTATATAAAAAAAGAATATTCTAATGCTCAACCGTAGCCACTTCGTTTACTTTTTCTAAAACCATAAGGACCTGCAATAAATATCGTTAGTGCTTTAATACCAGGTTCTAAATCCACTCTATGAAGTTGATCAGCAGACCTAAATCCAATATAACCTGGCCGTCTCCATTTTCTTTCTTTCACGCCATCAAGTGTTTCCCAATAACCACCACTAACAATAATTGTAATAAAAGGGAACGGATGATTATGGGTCCCTTTCCCATGATCATCATCAATAATATGATTAATAATAATATTGAATGGAAACCATTTAGGTCTTTTTCTAAACAAAGGGTAGTATCTAATAGTCCATGGTTTAGCTAAATGAAATTTTGGATGGGATGCACCACGATCCATCACTATTCTTTTTCTTCCCAATTTGTCTAACAAATTTAAAAAATTCATATTAAGTAATAATTATATTATATAGATTGTATTATATACAATATGCGCCCGTGGCTCAACTGGATAGAGCATCAGATTTCGAATCTGAGGGTTGCAAGTTCGAATCTTGCCGGGCGCACCATAAGGAAAAAAAATATGAAATTATTCAAACCATTTGGACCATCGATAGGTAAAATCGAACTAAAAAAAACTACAATAAGTAATGTTAACGATTACTGTGACAAGATTATGTTAAGTAAATCAAAAAGTAAGAAATTAGACCATTCAAGTAAACTTGTAGGCAATGTTGAGCAACAATTTATTATAACAAAATCAAATTTTAAGAAGATGTTAGAAAAAGAAATTATTATTTCAATAAAAAAATATTATTTAGGAGTGCTTGGGGTAAAAGTAAAAAAAATTACCATAGATTCAGCTTGGATTGTCTGCCAGTATGCTGGAGATTTTAATCCTCCTCATATTCATAGAGGTAATATTAGTGGAGTAGGTTACCTAAAAATTCCACAAACAATTACAAATGGAAGAGAGAAAAAATTGGCAGGACACATTTCATTTATGGATGGAAGAGTATCAATGCCAAGAAATAGTCCACCATTAGTACAGCACAGACAAACATTTAAACCAAAAACAGGAAACTTATTTATTTTTCCATCATTCTTGATGCATGATGTGCATCCATTTAGAGGTGATGGCGAACGCAGGAGTTTTTCTTTTAACGCTTTTGTAGATTCTTAATCTGAGCTTCAATCATTGATATGCTAATTCGACCTGACCGAAGAATATTAATCTTATCATTAATCAATGAGACTATAGTTGACTCACTGCCTGCTATTTTGTGATTACTGACAAGTGCGTAAGTTATTTCTTTATTCGAAATAATATCTAGTTCTTTAATATTTTTTGGAGCTTTCTCTTTATGTGAGTTTGCACTAGTACTAGCAAGTGGTTTTTTTGTCTCTATTAGTAAATTTAGTAAAGCTTTGTGATTAGGGATTCTAATACCAACTGTAGTAGATGATTTATGCCCATAAAATATTTTATTACTCTTTCTCTTCACTATTAGAGTTAAATCACCAGGCCAAAAAGCTTTGGCTAATAATTCATCATATTTAGAAAAATGACCGATTTTTTTCGCTTCTTCAATTGATGATACAAATATAATTAATGGTAGCTTTTTTGGTCTTAACTTAGTTTTAAAAATCTTATTAACAGCTTTTTCATTATAAGCATCTGCAATCAAGCCATAAACTGTATCAGTTGGAACTGCGATTATATTTCCATCTTCTAGACTTTGCTTTAGTAATCTAATACTATTTTTAGAATATTTGATAATTTTATGAATCATATTTATGACAATTACTAAAATATTTTATCATACAGATTTTGAAAATCATATTCCAACTTTAAATAATCCTGAGTGTTCTAAAAGGGTAGCAAATATAATCAAGCTTATTAAAGAAGAAAATTTTACTAATATCTCATTCGTTGAACCAAATAAAATAAAAAAAGAGCTTATATATGCGGCGCATGATAAAAATTTTGTAGATGAAACTCTTAATAAATTTCCAGAAAATGATGAAATTGTATATTTAGACCAAGAAACACCAGTTTCTCAAGGGTCAAAAGATGCAACATTAAGAGCTGCAGGAGCAGGTATAGATGCAGTAGAATCAATTTTAGACGGTAGCTGTAAAAACGCATTCTGCATTGTTCGACCACCTGGACACCATGCTTGCATTGATAAATCTATGGGTTTTTGTGTGTTTAATAATGTTGCTGTAGCAGCTCATTATTTAATAAATAAATATAGTTTTTCAAATATAGCAATTATTGATTTTGATGTACACCATGGCAATGGCACTCAAGATATATTTTATAATAATAAAAATGTAAGCTATTACTCAACACATCAATTCCCACTTTATCCAGGAACTGGTGATTTAAATGAAACTGGAGTAGGCAATATATTCAATGTTCCACTTGTTTCAGGAACTTCATCAGATATTTATAAAAACTTATTCCAAGAAAAAATAATAAATCAACTAAAAATACAAAAACCAGATTTTATGATCATTTCTGCTGGTTTTGATGCTCATTCAGCAGACCCATTGGCTAATATTAATCTAGTTGAAAAAGATTTTTCTTTTATAACTGATCAACTAAAAATAATTGCTAACAATTGCTGTGAGGGTAGGCTACTATCAATGCTGGAAGGTGGTTATGATATAAATGCTTTAGAGCAATCAATATTAAATCATATAAAAATTTTACAGACTTAAATTATGAATGATAAAAAAAAGATAATAAAAGACTCCTATGGACGATTGATAAACAATAAGTCTTTTGATGAATACTGGGATGAATTTCATAAAATAGAAAATCTTTCTATGAAAGAGTCTATACGCCAAAAAAATGAGAGAAAGTCTAAGATTAAAGATAAATAATAAGAGCTACTTGATTGCTTGCACTGTGTGCCATGCCATTTTTGCAAGAATAGGTACAAATGCTCCGTACTGTTTAGCTTGATCACTTGATGCAGTGCCATCTCTAACGCGACCCGCAATTCCTTGAGTAATTCCAGCTAATCTAAACATATTATAGGCTAAGAAAAAATTCCAATCTTGAATTTCATTTCTATTTGTTTTTCTATAATAAGCGTCGGCATACTCATCTTCATTTGGAATATTCAATTCTTTCAAGTTAGCTCCAAGTATTCCAATTCCTTGAACTGCTAATGGCATTTTCCAAGTCATCATATGATAAGTAAAATCAGCTATTGGGTGACCTAATGTAGATAGTTCCCAATCTAATATAGCTATTACTTCATTAG
>Ga0257110_1001703_pt1 | contig 10371 bp, 11 predicted proteins | sample LP_taG_7_FD_190184 | JGI IMG/M metagenome (GOLD analysis project Ga0257110, IMG submission 190184) | Marine microbial communities from Northeast Subartic Pacific Ocean, Canada - LP_J_2015_P26_10m | ecosystem: Environmental > Aquatic > Marine > Oceanic | place: Canada: Northeast Subartic Pacific... | reverse complement strand
TATATCTCTCGAAGGTAATCGTTGTTGTTGCATATTTTGTAATTGTTCCATATTTTGTAATTGTTCCATAGAGTGTTCTTGATTTTGATGAGACATTTCTTGTGACTGCATAGGTACCTCCATAATTGGATTGTTTGCAGATACTCCATATGGATTTGGATGTACATTAATAGGTTTATAATTAGTCGGTAACTCACCATCCATTTTACTTTGTTTTGAATTTGTTATACTAATGGTAGTCGGAGGTATATTACTTGCATATGCAGTTGTTGCCTGTCTTGAATTTGCATCTGCAGGTAAATCTGCAATACGAGTTATATTTTCCATAAAACTATACAATACTATTTACACCAAATATTGTATAGTTTAACGAATATTCTTGATGTTGCTAAAGAAATATAAATGAATTATTCCATTTCACCATCTTTGTCCATTAAATCAATCTGTCGTTTTGTGGTATCACATTTATCTGTATTAGTTGTATATTTATAACATTTATCACCGTGTTTATATATTTTTCCTTCTAAATCGCTAATAATAGGTCCATTAAACCGCAAACAACTTTTATCGGTACATACCTTACGGAATAAGGTAGCTAGTCCCAAACCTAATATTATTGAGATAAATATACGTCCTAGGTCAGTGTAAAGTAATCGTTTAAAGTTCATAGTATATATTATACACGTGGAAAATATATACTGTTCAATATTATATCAGTATTATTGCTGTACTGGTACTTTTGATATATCATTTGGATCTGTCGGGCAGGTTACTTCTTCTTGTGTAAATGAAAAACAAGTTCCGGTTTTATCCTTATATTGTAATATACTAGCATTTTCAGGAGTTGGATAAACATAAACTGTTCTTAAATCTGGCATTGATATATATACAGCAAATAGACCAAATATTAAACTTAATACAAAGGCCCGGGCATCTATAAAGCTAAATACATTTATCATAGTTATATAATATTATGAGAGAAAAGATGTATTCAAATTATGTCTTCTTCTTCTTTTTCTTCTTCTTTTTCTGTTTTAATTCATTAATCGCAGCTTTTTCGGCATCCTCTTCTTCTATCATTTTTTCAATATCTGGGTGAATAAATGACTTACCTTGGTTTTCTTCTCCGTCTAACTTAAATACCATATGATGAGGGTCATCCGTTGCAGTTAAATATTGTTGTTGTAATGCGATTTGTTCCTTACGTTGTTGCATTGCTTTATGGAAATCAGCTGCCTTTTCTTTTTTTGCGTTTTCTCTACGTTGCTCTGCCCGTTCTTTCATTTTATTTTTATTCTCCTCACGTTTCATCATTTGATTCATTTTATTTTTATCAAATTTGGCATTTTTTCCTAAACCCATACCCTTAGCCATTGTTTGAAACATTTCTTTCATGTTATCCATACCACCCATTTCTTTCATTTGACTCATCATATCGCCAGCTTCTTTCATAATATCATCCTTTGATATGGAACCGTCCTTCATTTTTGTATCTAATTTTGAACTTACTGTTTTCATTAATTTTGAAACCTTTGTTGGATCCTTCATCAACTTCTTTATAAGATCTTGTGGGTTGGAATTATTTTCCATATCATTACCCAATACATCTTTAAAATCATCGACAAGATCTTCTGCCATTTCTTTTGCTAATGCTCCAATTTTACCATCAAATAAATTTTTTAAGGTGCTTTGTAAATTACTTATGTTAGGCATTCCCTTAATATCAGGCATATTTTTAAATATATTTGCAAATGGGTCATCACCTTCTTTTTTAGATTCAGGATCATCGCCTTCTTTTTTAGATTCAGGATCATCACCTTCTTTTTTAGATTCAGTATCATCACTCTCATTGGTAGAAGACTCGGTTGTTGGGATATTTTCAAAAAATCCGGTTAAATTCTTCATTGTTTCATTCAACTTTGTTTGTAATTCATTTTCATCTATTCCTGCAAATAAATCTGCAGTCTCCCCAAATTCATTTTTATCATCAATTGAACCAACAATCGTAAATAACATAAGTTGTAAATATTTCCAAATTATTTTTTTGCTATTTTCACTCACCCCCTCACTATTAAAAATCAACCGAAAACTCATATTGGGAAAAAAATACACATCTTGATCACTACCTTCTACAAAAATATCTTCATTTTGGTATAAAATATCAAAAAAACGGGCAGGATAAACTTTGGAACAAAAACTAAATAGTTTTTCTAAATCTTCATCAGTGGTATCTTCGTTACCCCATTTATTCCACATATGGGAATATTCGGGAAAAGTTGTCGATAAATCACGAGTAAAATCATTAACCAATACGCGAAAATTTGATGGTACTTTTGAATCTACTGTTGACATTTTATATATATAAATTATGTTATTTAAATACTTTTTATGCTTCTATACTATTTTATCTATTTACATAATATCGTTAATCGTCATCTGGCATTAAAATGGAACTTGTTGTAATACGAATAGAAGGTGTACTATAACAAGAATGTTCATTATCGTGGTTACCATCGTATAAACTAGATGGCATTTGATCTACGTCTAATTGCTCGGTTAACCCGAATATATTACTGGAACTGGAGTCCCATAACCGATGTGAGTTAAAACAATTTGAACGACGCAATATTGGTCTTGGAGGTATATCAATGTCATCCCCAATATTATTGTTAACAATTTGGTTTCCGGGTGTATATGCTTGTTGATTCCCTTGTGAACAATGTCTTCCGAGTATATATATTTCTCCTTCCATCTTACCTATATTCCAATATGCAAGATATAAATCATTCATTAGTTGTTTAATCATTTTATCATTAGACCGGTCATTATCCTGTGTGTATGTTCTTATTATACGAAACAAATCACGGATTCTTGTTTTGATTATATTTATTACCTCATTATTAGCATTATTGTCGGTATGAGTTGCTACAAATAACACCTCCAAAACACATTGACGGAATGCATAATTAATAATTGTGTTATCGTGTATTATGTTTCCGTTATCATCCAATAGTTCAGGCAATCTATTTACTTCTTCTTCCATATATTGCATATTAGTATTGTCTTCATTATCATAGTAACCAGTTACTGTTCCAGAAATAGAATCAGGTGTAGTTGTTTTAATATGATAAGATTTATTCATGTCACCAATTAGTGTATTTTCATAGATGGATGTGGTCCATTCATTGGTAAGCCAGTTGTATATAAACCCATTTTCAATATGAATATTAACATTATGTAAACAAGGATATAATACTTTATGTAGGGATTCACCGTAGACAATATGTGATTTTTCTATATTATCAATGAAATGATATTCACTATTTTGCAAATTACTTATTTCGCATAGCAATTTTGCATTATGGTCAATTCCAAAACCAATATTTATTGACAAGTAATTATCTGATATACAATTAATGAGATCTGTTGATGTAGTTGCACCATAAGTCGGTTCACCATCTGTCATAAATATATGAACACAACTGTGTGTTGGATTCATTTCCGCATATTCATTAATACACATACTTGCCGATTTCAATGCTGCTTCAATATTGGTAGTTCCATCTGCATCAATCGTACGTAGAAGAGTTAACATCTGTTCTACCGTTTGTGGGGTAACTTTCATATGAGGTATTAGTTCGTGTACTTCAGTATTGAATGTATTTACTTGTATATAAATATCAGCTTCTTGTGTAGATAAATATTTTACTATGTTTTTTAGCGTTTGGGTTGCATACCGAATTTTTGTAGTAGAACCAGTAGCACATTCTCCCATAGAACCAGTTGTATCTACTGTAAATAATATAAATACAGGACGGGATGTAATACTTACTTCATTTAAGTCAAGTGTTAATACTCCAAATGTATCATCGTCTGTACCAGTTGGGTTAACTGGAATAATCGGGTGAGTGTTAAGTTGATAATAGGCGTTTCGTAATGGCATGCTGAAAACAGTATTTTGTTCCATTTATTATTCTATACTATAATATCAATTTTATATTTGTTATTATAATTATTAATAACATTTTTGAATATAACATATTAATGTAAATAATGTAAAAAATTGATAAAAAATGTATGGTATTATTTAGATTAACTATTAGTACACCAACAAATTTACGATACACAATGTCACTTTCTATTTATATCCCACGAATGTTAGGTTCTGTAAACAAAAGTACAGTCCATGAAGCATTCAAAAATATGGGTATTGGTTATGTGACAGAATTAGATATGATTTATAAAATAAATGAAAACAAGAACCCTTATTATTTTGCATTTTTAAAAATAGATCCCTATAATACTCCCCAATCTAACGCTCTCCAATATGAATTAAATAAACATAAAGAAACGCATTTGGTATATGATGAAGAAGCCGGTCAATATTGGGAAATCAAGAAATATATCCCACGTGAAGAACGAAATAAAGAAAATATACCAGAACAAAATTCTATAAAAATGAATGATTATGAGTCAAAAACGATAATTACAGATTCCAGCCTGCTTAATGCTGCACTTTCTATATGGACGCCTATTACTCCAGTAATTGAGTCATTTACACATAAAATTATAAACAAAGTTTCTGCATTCACTGCTGACGATAAACTGGATTTAGTCAAAGAATATGAACAATTAGAAAAAGAAATATACAATCAAACTTTGGCGATTTAGTGTCTACGAAAAATGGTAAGTAAATATATAAATTGTATTTTGTTGTATTTTTTACTGGTAAATTATATATCTGTATTTTATATCAATAAGCATGTCCAATAATTATATATTTCAAAACGAAAAATTAAAAAATAGTTTTAAGAATATTATATCGGTTAAACGGGAAATTGGTAATACAAAAACAAACGTTGCCGCTAAGTTGAATCAGCTTAAACAGTTACATAGTGAATTAATTAAAGATAATAATAAACATATTTTTCTTTTTTGTCTTGATTCTTTTTATTATCAATATAAGATATTTGCAATGGAATTTGAGCATATAAAAAAATTACGATCTATTTTAAATAATCGTATGTATTGTGATTATTATAAATTACATAATATTATTATTAAATTTTGTAAAGAACATATACCCAACGAAATATTGGATGTTCAAACTTTTCCTGTATATAAAGACTTGGAACCATTTCAAGAATATCGCATTGAGGATATTACATTGTTACACGAAAGTATTTTAAATCTTATTAATACATTGTATACAGAAACACAATCTAAAAGTGACGCAATATTACATTATAATGATAACCATAAAGTTGGATTCTCTATATCTAACTTTTTAAATACACTGACTCATGAAAATCGTATATTACAGGAACAAATTACGCTTTTTATTAATTACATTTCTTTCTTTCATATTTCTCAACAAAAACAGTTGAAAAAACTACATATTCGTGTTGGAGAATTTTTTAACGAAGTAAACGATAATATTAATATGAATTATACATTTTCTATTGATGATATCAGTAATGATGAATCATTTGATTTAATAACTGAAGATGCTAATGATATAATCGGTTCAACTCAAATCATTGAAAATAATACCGAAGAAGAACCTCTCGTTATAAATAACGATGGTAATAAATCTATAATTACCACCGAAATAACCGATTTACCAGTATTTAAATCACTAACTGATGTGAATAAAAAGCCGGATGCATAAATACAAACCTATTTATATGCAGCATAAAATATATTTGTAATTTAGAAATATATTTTCAATATTTTTTATGTTTATAGTGTATAATTAATATGTCAACTAATGATAATAATAATAATAACGAAAGTGATATTATACCCGCATCATCATCACCTACTAATATAGAAGACACTGATAGTATTAATATGAAAGATAATAATAATCCCAGTAATATGAAATTAAAAAAAGTTGAATGGTCTCCTGAGAATGAATTAATTATGGTTGAATGGTGTGATGTTGCACAATGTTATAAATGGCTTAATACACGGTCACACGCTAAATATTCATACTTACACGCATGGTTTACGATACCTGCCATTATTTTTTCAACAATCAGTGGTACTGCATCTTTTGCACAAGAAAGTTTTCCTGATTCAATCAAAGCATATGCACCTTCTGTTATCGGTAGTATTAATATTACAATCGGGATATTGACAACTATTCAACAATATTTAAAAATATCTGAATTGAATGAAGCACATCGGGTTTCTTCTATAGCATGGGATAAGTTTGCACGTAATATTAGGATTGAATTATCAAAAAAACCATCTGAACGAAGTGAAGCTGGTGCATTTATTAAGCATTGCCGTAGTGAATTTGATAGACTAATGGAAACAAGCCCCGATATTATTGAAAAGGTAGTTAAAGAATTTAAAAAGAAATTTTCTGGTATTGAAGGTACTGAAAAACGAAAACGTTATGAAGAACTAAAGAAACCAGATATTTGTGATACCCTTATAAGTGCGAATGAAACCAGACATAAGTGGTATTTGGATATAGATAATGATATCAGTACAATGAATAACGACCTAACCGATAGTGTTATGCAACAAAAGAATAAAATAATACAAGATCAACAGAAGGTTTTAGAAGAACGAGACCACGAAATAAATGAAAAAAATGCATTTGAAGCAAAGTCAGTACGATTACAGATAGAAAATATGAAAAAAGCAAAAAAAATACAGGAAACCCGTGATTCATATATTAATGAACAAATTCAACATATTGAAGTTTATGTTAAAAATTTTGTAGAAGTTTATCAACGAAAGCCATTACGTGAAGAAATCGTGGATAATTTAACACATAACATTGATTCCGACATAATTGAAATATTTTTTGCGAGTTATAAAACTACTGATAATGTATAGAATAACCCTACCTAGTAAACGATAAAATAGTACAATTATTTTATCGTATATATTTGTAAATGTATCACTATTTATATTTCGGTAAATGGTTCAATTGAATATGTACCGTATAATGTTTGATCATTAGTATTTTTAAATGTGAATACTACGTTTTCATCTAAATCTAATTCCATGTTCTCATTTTCATCGTCACTTTCACTGTTTTCATCGTCACTAGACTCTTCCATTTTATCATTTTCATCGCTGGACTCTTCCATTTTATCATTTTCATCGCTGGACTCTTCCATGTTCTCATTTTCATCGTCACTTTCACGGTTTTCATCGCTGGACTCTTCCATGTTCTCATTTTCATCGTCACTAGACTCTTCCATTTTATCATTTTCATCGTCACTAGACTCTTCCATTTTATCATTTTCAGCATTAGTCACATCCATGTTCTCAATATCTTTGTTAACATCTGTATAAAATAATGCAAACCTTTTAATGTTATTATAATCTTCACTTATAGCATTGGGTGAAAATACATAAACATTGCCATATTTATCGTGATTGATCTGTGGTGGTATTAACGATATACTACCGCCCATATTTTCTTCATCATTGTATTCATTTATATAATTATTGGTGTCATTTTTGGTACATATATAAGAAATAATAGGGGTATCGATAGGTTCTCCATTTATAGTATTAATTTCTGTTACGAATGGATTATTTTTAAATAATTTAATATCATTGTCATTAATTGGTACGTCATTAATATTACCTTTGTTAATTTCATCAATGATAGCGAATAATAAATCATATTTTTTAAATTCATCATCATTATCAATACGTAACCCAGTGCAATCAAAAAATACATATAATTCAGTATTATCTGTATCTTCAATAAAGCCTCTATATTTTGATTTGCTATCAATATCATCGGTTGGTTTTACATATTTATGAAAAAAACCAACAGATTGGTTTAAAAATTCAGTGTTAATGTGTACATTATCATCATCACTATCATCATCACTATCATCATCACTGGTTAATTCTTGAGAACTTGGCTGTACAACTCTCGGGGTTTGTATATTTTTCATATCTAAATCAAATGTAGGAAATGTATATTGAGATTCATTTTTGCTAAACATAAACTGTAAAAATGGCATATTTAAATCAGTATTAATTGAAAATAAACACAAATGTATTTTGTAGTCAAGTGATAAATCTCTCGGGAATAATACAAGGTCATTTGATAGCATCATATCATCTAAATATTTGTAAGATTTTGCAATAGGTTGAGTGTTTCTTTGAATATTGTCATACATAGATGGTGTTTTACTTGGTACAAAAATATTAAAACCATCTTGTTCTCTGTTTGGTATATGATTAACTATATTATTATTTAAAAAGTGTTTTTCAATAAAAATGCGTTGCTGTTCATTTGTATATGACATTATATACAATTAGCTCTAAAAAAGTTGCCACTATAATTCGCAATGAAATTTAATAATATGAAATAACATAAAGACCACTTGTTATATATTAGTAACATAGTAAACACACCTAAGTTTATTAGCATACAACCGGGTATACCGATTTATTACTAAATATGGATCAAGTTAATAATTTAAATGACGCCGAAGATTATTACGATGAAAATGAAAACGATGATATATATGATTCGTTGTATGGTATACATACACCAACAGTAGTAAGTGACGATAGCACTATTTTTACATTGGTAAATGATAAAAATAAAAAGATTGCGAAACTAGATAATGGTCATAGAATTATTGGTAAAAAGAAAAACAAATTGGAATATTTTGCAACAAGTACCATGACAGGAAATACAATTCGCAATGCAGTTACTGGTATTCCAGAATATAATATGAAAGTTGGAAACAGTTATGATGAAGATCATTTCTTCAAACTGGTATATGTAGGAAATGGTATTAAATCGGGTAATCCAGATACATTATTTTATGATAGTCCAGAACAATGTGAACGACATATGAAATTTAGAGTTAAAACTGAAGCCAAACAAAAATGGCAAAAAAAGAACAAGGAGGTTATGCAATATGACAATGATTATTGCAATGAATAATATACTTTTATACAATAAAAAATATCATTATAGTATAACTTTAGAATGAATAATTTTCATATACCTATATTGTCTTATGTATTTATAGGAGTGACAACATTAGTATTGACATATGCTACAATTGCAGATACTGAAAATGAAATAATAACATTGCCGAGTGAAACCGAAGAATCATCAAATGAAACCGGTATGATTACAATTCCATCAATGGATGAAACGATAGATAAAATGAAATCATTAAATCCATTTACTACAGATGCTAATATAGAACAACCGACAATTGATTCTCCAGAAATACCAACAGCAGTGCCTGTTGATGATGTGGACTATAACACTTCACAAGATACCAAAGAAACAAACGCATATGGTGGTAAAAAAAGAAGGAATAAATCAAAGAACCAGAATAAATCAAAGAACCAGAATAAATCAAAGAAACATAATAAATCAAAGAAACACAGTAAATAAAAAATTGATATAATACTACTAATAAAATATTATTATATCACAATGATAATAAAAACCAATGAAAATAATTATATAAATTCATTAACTACGTCATTTCATTCAATTCAATACAATTATGTATACATATCTATTGGATCTAAGTATAATAACCAAGATGTTTGGTTTAAACCAAATATAGGCGAATTATCTACCCGCGTTGATACAAATGCAAGTGTACAAATGGTACCTATGTTTTTAAGAACTAAACCAGATAATATGCATATTTTAAATATATTGATTGATATTTTCCCTACACAAAACGATATGGATATGAATGAACGGTTAATTAATTCAGTAATTACAGAAAATATGGATTGTATACTTATAAATATGAAATGTACTGTTACAAATTTAAAAGAAATATTAGAAAATATAATGAGTCTTGTTTTAAGTCAAAATATAAACCCATTATGTTTTATGATTTGTAATTATGTAAAATATATGAATGAACCAAATAGGAATGAAAATGAATCCGTAATATTTATACCTAAATCTATAATATCTGTATTAAAGAAAACTGATTATGAAAACTGTTATTATGAATGGTATGGTTATAATTATGATTTATATAATTGTATATATAATGTATTATTTACATCAAAAGATTTATATTTTTATCAAACAACGATTCAATTAATTAATTATATTAAAATAATTTCAAAACCATTCAATACTGCAGCGCGTTCTAGTAAATTGGATGGTTTATTACAGAATTCTTATGATATATCAGGTTATTATGATATTGATTGTAATCAAATTGCATACCCAATAAAATATACATTACATTTATAACTCATTCAAACACCTGGTGAAGAATTGAGAAAGTTGTATTTTATCTGCGCCAGAAATTACATCATCTGGAACATAATGAGTGTTACCTTTGTGATAACATACAATAGTAGGTATTCCCTGTGTAATTTTTT
>Ga0257110_1001702_pt1 | contig 10373 bp, 6 predicted proteins | sample LP_taG_7_FD_190184 | JGI IMG/M metagenome (GOLD analysis project Ga0257110, IMG submission 190184) | Marine microbial communities from Northeast Subartic Pacific Ocean, Canada - LP_J_2015_P26_10m | ecosystem: Environmental > Aquatic > Marine > Oceanic | place: Canada: Northeast Subartic Pacific... | reverse complement strand
TGTTATTGGAATTATTTTTTCTATTCTGTTTTTTAAATATTCAAAGAAAAAACAAGACGAGACTGGAATACAATACCCAGTTTTTTGGATTAATTTATTTGTGATAATTAGTTTGCCTTTAATAGCCTTTTTTATATCCGGAATGCCTATATCACTTGAAATACCAGCGTTAAAAGGATTTAATTTTAAAGGTGGTATGTATATGAGTCCTGAACTTGCAGCATTAACATTTGCGTTAGGAATTTACACTGCAGCTTTTATTGCTGAAATAGTCAGGGCTGGTATTTTGGCAGTTGATAAGGGGCAAAGAGAAGCAGCTGAATCAATTGGTTTAAAGCCTTCCAAAGTTATGAAATTAGTTGTTTTACCTCAAGCGAGAAGAGTAATTATACCTCCTCTAACAAGCCAATACCTAAACTTAACTAAAAACTCTTCCTTAGCTATTGCAATAGGTTATATGGATTTAGTAGCCACTTTGGGTGGTATTTCTTTGAATCAGACTGGAAGAGAAATGGAGACAATGGTTATTGTAATGTTAATCTATTTATCTGTATCTCTAAGTATTTCATCTTTAATGAACTGGTATAATAATAGAGTTAAATTAGTTGGTAGATAAAATGAATCCAGAAACATATAAACCAGGTTCATATCCAAACCTTCCTCCGCCTATAGGTACCGTAGGTGTATATGGTTGGATAAGAAATAACCTATTTTCTTCTTTAAGTAACTCTTTGTTAACATTATTATCAGTAACACTTCTTTATTATTTGATAGATGGTATTATTGGTTGGTTCATTTTGGATGCAGTTTTTGATGCAAATTCAAAAATTGAGTGTAGAAAAATTGACGGTGGAGCATGTTGGGCCGTTATTACCAGAAGGATTGGACAATTTGTATATGGTTTTTATCCTGAAGCAGAAAGATGGAGAATTGACATAACCTTTTATGGAATGTTTGTTGCTTTCGCCCCTTTATTATATCCAGACTTGCCGAAGAGGAAATATCTCTTATGGTTTAGTGGTATTTTTCCTGTTTTAGCATATTTATTTGTCAATGGTGGTTATTTAGGTCTTTCTAAGGTTGATTATAATTTGTTTGGAGGTTTTATGCTAACGGTGATTATAGGTATCACTGGTATTGTATGCTCTTTACCAATAGGCATTGTATTAGCATTAGGGAGACAATCAAAATTAACAGTCGTGCGAACATTAAGTGTTTGTTTTATTGAATTTATGAGAGGAGTCCCATTGATAACTCTTCTATTTGTTGCTTCTTCAATGTTGAATTATTTCATGCCTCCGGGTACTAATTTTAGTATTTTAGTCAGAGTTATAATAATGTTCACTTTTTTTTCAGCAGCTTATATTGCTGAAGTTATAAGGGGTGGTATTCAAGCTATACCTAAAGGTCAGTATGAGGCGGCCGATGCTTTAGGTCTAAACTATTGGCAAACAACAAGATATATTACACTTCCTCAAGCTATGAAAATATCTATTCCTGGAATTGTTAATACATTTATAGGGCTTTATAAAGATACCACACTTGTGGTTGTTATTGGTTTGCTGGACCCACTTGGAATAGGAAGAGCTTCTTTGGCAGACACAAAATGGAATGGTTTGTCAATAGAGGTCTATTTATTTGTAGCTTTATTTTTCTTTATAAGTTGTTTAGCTATGTCGAGATATTCATTGTGGCTAGAAAAAAAATTAAACACTGATCATAAGTGAGAATTTAAATGGTAACTAATAAAAAATCGCCTTCAAAACCTGTCATTGAAATTAAAGAAATGCATAAATGGTTTGGTACATTTCATGTTTTAAAAAATATCTCATTAAAGGTCAATCAAGGTGAACGTATTGTCATTTGTGGTCCTTCAGGATCTGGAAAATCTACTTTAATTAGATGTATTAATAGACTAGAAGTTCATCAAAAGGGTGATATAATAGTTAATGATACTGAGCTTTCTGGTGATTTAAAAAACTTAGAAGCAATTAGAAGTGACGTTGGAATGGTTTTTCAATCTTTTAATCTATTTCCTCATTTAAGTGTTCTTGAAAATTGTACTTTAGCGCCAATTTGGGTCAGGGGAATGCCTAAAAAAGAAGCCAATGACCTAGCTATGGAGCTTTTAACTAGAGTAAAAATCCCTGAGCAAGCCCAAAAGTTCCCAGGTCAATTATCTGGTGGCCAACAACAAAGAGTTGCTATAGCTAGATCTTTATGTATGCAACCTAAAATAATGCTTTTTGACGAACCTACCTCGGCCCTTGATCCAGAAATGATCAAAGAAGTATTAGATACCATGATTGAATTAGCAGAGACTGGAATGACTATGTTGGTGGTAACTCACGAAATGGGATTTGCTAAAAAAGTTGCTGACAGTGTCATTTTTATGGATGAGGGTGAGATTATAGAACAAAATAACCCTAAAAGTTTTTTTACTAACCCTAAAAATGAAAGAACTAAATTATTCTTAAGCCAAATCCTTAATCATTAAAAAAATTAATTGTTACCCTCTGCTATACTTTGTCCTGAAGATGCCCATTCAGTCCATGATCCATCATAGATAGGTACGTCAAATTTACCTAGTGTAAACAAGGCTAAAGATATTACGCAAGCTGATACTCCAGATCCACAAGTTGCAATTATGCTATCATCTTGTGATATTTCATTATTATTAAAAATAACTTTTAATTCTTCTTCATTTTTTAAAATCCCGTCTTTATTAATTAAATCTGAAGACGGAAGACTTTTAGAATTTGGAATATGTCCAGAAGGTAATCCAGGTCTAGGTTCTTTTGCAGTTCCCAAATACCTATTGTAGGACCTTGCATCTAAAATGAGTTGATCATTTTTATTTGATAATTCAATCATATTGCTTAAGCTTTTTATAAGGTCTTTTTTTTCATTTTGGGCAGTAAAATTCCCTTTATTAATAACAGTTAAATCACTTGTTATCATTCCATTATGTTTTAACCAATTTTTTATTCCACCTTTAAGAATAAAAATTTTATTATGATTAAAATATCTTAGTAAAAACCATGCCCTTGCCGAAGATAAAATTGGTGAATTATCATATATTATTATTTCATCATCATTATTCAAACCTAAGTTTTTCATCATTTCTGAAAAAATTTCTTTTGATGGTATCATGTGAGGAAGAGAGTTTTGTGGATCAGCAATTTTGTTGATATCAAAGAATACTGCACCTTTAATATGTTTATCATTATATTCTTTTTCTGCGTTTAACCCAGAATCCGGCAGATAAAAGGTGGCATCTAAAATTTTTATATATTTATTTTTATTAATTTTTAATTTTAAATCATCAGGTTCAATAAATAAATTTATATCAGTCATTTTTTCTCCGTTTATAACCAATTAGGTGATGTTAGGTTTTTACTTTTAAGAAAAACAGGGTTCCATATTTTAGACTGATACCTTTGACCAGAATCACATAATATTGTTACAATTGTTTTTCCAGGGCCTAATTCTTTCGCCAACTTAATGGCTCCAGCAACATTGATTCCACTAGAACCACCTAAGAATAAACCTTCTTCCTTTAGTAAATCAAAAATTATAGATAGAGCTTCATTATCATCAATTTGAAAAGAAAGATCTAAAGGACAATTTTCTAAATTTTTAGTTATTCTTCCTTGACCAATTCCTTCAGTAATAGAGTTACCTTCAGCTTTCATTTCACCATTTTGATAATAATTATAAAGGCCTGATCCAAATGGATCTGATAAAGCTATTTTTATATCTTTATTTTTTTCTTTTAAATATAAACCAGTTCCAGATAAGGTTCCACCTGTTCCTACAGCACAAGTAAAGCCATCAACCTTTCCATTAGTTTGTTCCCATATTTCTGGGCCAGTAGAATTGTAATGAGATGATTGGTTAGCAATATTATCAAATTGATTAGCCCAAAGAACTCCTTCATTATGAGATTTATTTAATTGTTTCGCAATTTCTTCAGATTGTCTTATGTAATTTCCTGGATTAGAATATGGAAGTGCTGGAACTAACTTAAGTTCACAGCCTATTAACCTTAACGCGTCTTTTTTTTCCTGACTTTGTGTTTCTGGCATTATAATTAAAGTTTTATAACCCAACGAATTTCCAACAAGTCCTAAACCAATTCCTGTATTTCCAGCTGTGCCCTCTACTATAATACCACCGGGCAATAGCTTTTTATTTGAGATTGCGTCTAAAACAATACCTTTTGCTGCTCTATCTTTTATAGAGGAGCCAGGATTAAGGAACTCAGCTTTTCCATATATATTACAACCAGTCATATCACTTGCTTTATTTAATCTTATCAAAGGTGTGTTCCCAATTGCCTCTATAAAGTTTTCTTTTTTAAGTGTTTTCATAAATTTTACTTACTAATTTCCAAATTTTGTTTATACAAAGTTAATATTCTTTTATTATAACCAAATTATTTAATATAATAGAATATTTTAATTTAAATTTTCAGTTATAGAAAAGAAAAAATGATAAATTTCAAAAGTATTTCCTTTTCCATAGGAGGAGTTTTATTATTTGACGAAACATCAGCTTTTGTTCCAAGTGGTCATAAGGTTGGAATTGTTGGTAGAAATGGTGCAGGGAAAACAACCTTATTCAAATTAATTTTAAAAGAATTAATTATTGATGGTGGTAGTATTGAAATACCTAGAACTTTTAAAGTTGGAGCTGTAGAACAAGAAGCGCCTTCGACTGATGAATCCCTTCTTGAAACTGTTTTAGCTTCCGACATTGAAAGAACTAAATTATTACAGGATTCTGAAACAGAAACGGACCCAAATTTAATAGCTGAAATCCACATAAGGTTAGCTGATATAGATGCTTATTCTGCGGAAGCTAGAGCCTCTTTTATTTTAAGTGGCCTAGGGTTTAGTATGGAAGATCAAAACAGTCCGTGCTCAAGTTTTTCTGGTGGTTGGAGAATGAGAGTGGCATTGGCAAGTGTTCTTTTTTCAAACCCTGATTTATTACTTTTAGATGAACCCACTAACTATTTAGATTTCGAAGGTACTGTTTGGTTAGAGAATTACTTATCTAAATTTAAAAATACAGTATTAGTTATTTCTCATGATAGAAATTTACTTAATAAGTCTGTTAATGGAATACTTCACTTAACTAATAAGAAATTAAATTTTTATTCTGGTAATTATGACAGTTTTGATAATGAAAGAAGAATAAAATTAGAACAAAAAATATCACTTAAAACTAAGCAAGAAGCGCAAAGAGCTCATATTCAAAGCTTTGTCGATCGTTTTAAAGCAAAAGCCTCTAAAGCGAAACAAGCTCAATCTAGAATTAAAATTTTAGAAAAAATGAAACCTATTGTTATTGAAGAAGATCAAAAAATTCCAAAATTTAAATTTGACGAAGCTACAAAATTTTCTCCACCTTTAATTACATTAGATCAAGCATCAGTTGGATATAATGATGTAGCTGTATTAAAAAATATTAATTTACAAATTAACCCAGATGACAGAATAGGACTTTTAGGTGTTAATGGTGAAGGTAAATCTACTTTTTCTAAACTAATAGCCAAAAAAATAAAATTAATGAATGGATCACTTCAAATTCCTCAAAAATTAAAAATTGGATATTTTGCTCAACATCAATTAGACGAATTAAGATTAAATGAAACGCCTTTTCAACATATATCTCTAAAACTACCATCAGAAGTACCTTCAAGGTTAAGAGCTAGATTAGGAGCTGCAGGGTTCAGTGCTGATATCATGGATCTAGAGGTTAAAAGATTGTCTGGAGGACAAAAAGCTAGGCTATTACTTTTGTTAGTTGTAATCGAAAAACCAGATTTGTTGATTTTAGATGAACCTACAAATCACTTAGATATAGAAAGTAGGGAAGCTCTTATAATGGCTTTAAATGAATATACTGGTTCGTTAATTTTAGTTAGTCACGATGCCTTCTTAGTTGAAAGATTAGTTGATAGATTATTAATTGTTAAGGATAGTAATGTAGAAGAGTTTAACGGTGATATTCATGAGTATAGAAAATTTGTGTTAAGCAATTCTAATCAAAAAGCTAATAAGAAAAAAAAATCTTCCAATGGAAATTCGAATAATAACGCAAATTCTTCACTTTCATTTTCAGATATGAAAAAGAAGATAGCAGCGTGTGAAAAAAAAATATTTGATTATGAAAAAACAAAATTATCTTTAGAAAAAGAAATGCTTGAAGATGGTTTTTACAATTCAATTAATGAAAACCGAGTACAAAAGGTAAGTAGTGACTTAAAAAATATTATGAATCTGATTTCTGATGAAGAAAAAAAATGGGAAATAATTACTGATAAGATTGATAATAATAATTTATGAATGAAATTGAAGCAAATATAAGTATTTTTTTTGCATCTTTTTTTTCTGCAACTATATTACCTGGTCATTCAGAATTAGCCTTAACAGCATTAATCTCTTTAAAAAAATATTCAATAATTTTACTTATTATTTTTGCAAGTTTAGGTAATATATTGGGCTCATTAGTTAATTGGTACTTAGGTTTTGAATTAGAGAAATTTAAAGAAAAAAAATGGTTTCCTGTAACAAAATTACAAATGAATAATGCTTCATCATTATTTATAAAGTATGGAAAATGGAGTTTGCTTCTTAGTTGGTTACCTTTTATTGGTGACCCCCTTACTTTGGTGGCAGGTATCTTACGTATGCCTATATTTTCATTTATTGTAATTGTGTCAATTGCAAAAGTATTTCGTTATATTTTTGTTTCATTAATTACATTAAATATATTATGAAAATCTACTTTAAAAAATGGCTCCCCGGGACGAAGCGATGATGTAAAAATCCAATGCTAAAAGGCTTCTCGGTTCGTTTAAGGATATCCCTACCAATTTAAAATAATTTTATAATTTTAATATATAAAATAAATTCATTCAATTTTAATTAATTAATATCATATTTTTTTTAGCATTTATGATGAATTTCTTTCTTAAACTTTACCTCTATATTTATTTTAATGACTCAACAGTTTTTTTTAAAATATTGTTACAAAAAATATGTGAATTGCTTTTTTTGCATGTCTGAAATATATCATTAACAGAGTAAAAGTTATTCATTTTGAATTATAAAGATTAAAATTTGTGTGGAATTTAAATGAATAATATCAAACAACCAAGATTATTATACGACCATAATTTTGAAAAAAGCAGTTGTGGAGTGGGTTTTATTACTAAAAAAGATAGCAAACAAACCCATGATTTAATAATTAAGGCTAATGAAGCTTTATGCTCAGTTCCTCACCGTGGAGGAATGTCATCTGAAGGAATTGGGGATGGTGCAGGAATATCAATAGATTTATCAGTAAATTTTTTTTCAAAAATTACAAACAAAACTCTAAAATTTGGTGATTTCGTCGTTGGTAATTTTTTTATGCCAAAAAATAAAGTTAACAAAATTAAAGCAAATGACTTAATTATTAATACTTTAGAAAATAGCGGTTTTAAACTTATTAAATCAAGAGATGTGCCTGTAAATAAGTCAGTTTTAAATAAATTATCTCAATTGTCTCAACTAACAATAAAGCAATTTATCTTTAGTATGAAAAACATTAGCGATAAAGATATAGATAAACTTATACATCGTTGTTTACTCGACATTGAAGCAGTGGCATTTATAGATAAGAAGTTAGACGAGTTGTATCCTCTTTCCCTATCTAGAAAATTACAAGTATTAAAAGGTAGGTTAAAGTCAAATGAAATCATACCCTATTTTAAAGATTTAAATGATACATCGCATAGGATTTTTTCTTTATATTTTCATACAAGATTTTCAACAAATACTGAACCACATCCATTTATGGCTCAACCTTTCCGATTAATAGCCCATAATGGAGAATTAAATACAAATAAAAAGAATATTTTATCAGAAAATGCAGAATATAAATCTAAAAATAAAAGTATTGTAAGGCCAAGGGGTCAATCTGACAGCTGTAGATTAGATCAAACCTTGCAAAATAGAATTTTTGAAGATGGATTAGACATAGTTTCTGCTGTAATCTCTATGATGCCACCAGCATGGGAGAATGACAAAAGCTTATCTGAAGACATTATATCAATGTTTGAATATTTTTCGTTATTTGAAGAAAAAAATGATGGTCCAGCTGCTGTTATATTTGGAGACGGGAATATTATTGGTGCAAGACTTGATAGATTAGGTCTTAGACCATTGAGAACTATTGAAACTGTTGAATATTTATCAGCAATGTCAGAAGCAGGACAAATAAACTTTCCAGAGGAAGAAATTATTTCTAGGGGAAGAATAGAAGCAGGAGGTATCCTATATTACAACCACCAAGAACAAAAAACATATAATACAGAAGCTACTTTAGAACTTTTATCTTCTAAAACTGATTATAAAAAACTTTTACATGAATGCAGTATTAAGCTGCACCAAATTGAACAATTAATTGGAAGTCAAAATTCAATAGATAATATAAATAATTTATCAGCTAAATACGTTGCTTATCAACACAATCAAGAAACTTTTAGATTTTTTTTGGACCCGATGCTTGAAACTGGAGCGGAAAAAGTTTCTGCAATGGGATATGGCAATGCGATTAATGCATTGTCTGATCAAGAAGGTGGTATGGCCAAATATTTTTCACAAAAGTTTGCGCAGGTAACTAACCCTCCTCTGGACTCAATAAGAGAAGCAGATGGAATGACACTCAGGGTTTCGCTAGGCTCTAAAATAAAAATTTTGAATAAGAAAACCACTCAAATAATTATAGATTCACCTATTTTAAAGCTTGATGAATTAAATAGAATTAAAAATCAGAATTATACCCCAACTAAAAACTTTGAGATTTTGTATGAACCTGATCATAAAAACCCTCAAAAAAATGAAAGAATTTTAAAAGATCAAATTGAAAAAATTTGTTTAAATGTATGTGAATTTGCATCATCTAGTGGTGGGATTATTATAATTTCAGACGCCAATATTGATGAAAAAAAGGCAGTAATGCCATTAATTCTTATAGTTTCAGCCATAAATCAAAGTCTTATTAATGAGGGTTTACGTTTTAATGTTTCAATTATAGTTGAAAGTGGTCAGATTTGTTCGTCGCATCATATAGCCTGCACACTAGGTTTCGGAGCAGCCGCAATTTACCCATTATGTGTTGAAATGAGAATTAGAGAAAAATACTCACAAAATGAAATATTAGCTTACAACAAATTTATTAATGCTTCAGAAAAATCACTTATGAAAATCATGGCTAAGGTAGGATTATGCACTGTAGAAAGTTACTCAGGTGGTGAATTTTTTGAACCTAATTATTTAGATACATCTGATCCCTCATTAAAAAAATATTTTCCTAACATATTTTCTCCTGTTGGGGGCGTAAGATTTAAAACTATTGCCCAAAGTTCTCTTGATTGGCACTTAAGATCTAAAATTGTAAATAATGAGAAAGACATTCCTATCCTTGGACTTTTTAAGGAGCGTTCGGAAGGTGCAGGTCATTCTTATGGTATAACAGCAGTAAGAGAGTTTGTTGACTTAACAGAAGAAAAGATTTTGTTTAAAAAACAGATTAATTCAGAAGATACTAAGAGATTAAGTTTTTTCACTATTAATCAAATGGAGGACGCATATGGTATTAGTGACGCAGGTTATAAAAACACAAGTTTTGATTTATTAAGTGATAAACAAATTGATAAATTTAAAATCACTCCTGGTTACTTAAATTTTATAAAATTGGTTGGAAAAGAAAGATTTGTTAGACCAGCTGCGTTGAGAGATGTGCTTGACTTTCCACTAAATTTTGAAAACACAATTGATACACATGATTTTACCGGTGAACTATTAAAGTTAGATTATGTTGGTAACAATAATTTTTTAATAAAGGGATTGATAGTTAATAAAGTCCATAGAAACATCTACAGTGTCACATTTAGTAATAAGGAAAACATCAATATCAAAATTAAAAACTTTTCAATTTCTCTTCAAAAAGTTTTTAAAGAAAATGTCTCTGAAATGTTGATTAAAAACCAACATTTACAATTTAAAGTAAAAAGTAAAGCTGAAAATTTTTTCTCAAATTTTAAAACAGCGCCTTGTTCAATTGAATTAGGTCAAGTTCAGCCTGCTTCAGAGGTTACAAAAACTTTTGCTTCAGGAGCTATGAGTCATGGTGCGTTAGTTTCAAATGCTCACGAAGCAGTAGCTCATGGTACTAATATGATAGGAGCACTCTCAAACTCTGGTGAAGGTGGAGAGCATATGTCAAGATATGGTACCATACGCGCATCCAAAATTAAACAATTTGCCTCTGGTCGTTTTGGTGTTTGGGCAGGATATCTTGCTGATCCAATGTTA
>Ga0257110_1001701_pt1 | contig 10373 bp, 8 predicted proteins | sample LP_taG_7_FD_190184 | JGI IMG/M metagenome (GOLD analysis project Ga0257110, IMG submission 190184) | Marine microbial communities from Northeast Subartic Pacific Ocean, Canada - LP_J_2015_P26_10m | ecosystem: Environmental > Aquatic > Marine > Oceanic | place: Canada: Northeast Subartic Pacific... | reverse complement strand
TAGTAATAGTGGGGCGAGGTCACTTACGATCTCGTCTATTAAAACAGGCAGATAAACTGGGAATTTCATCCTCAGTTTTCATTGAGTCTAGTATGTCATTTTTAGAATTAGCATCCTTATTTAGAAATGCTGATTTGACTATTTACCCATCATACTATGAAGGTCAAGGGTTAATACCTCTCGAATCAATGTCTTCAGGAACCCCTGTTGTAACTGTTGACCACGGACCATTACCCGAAATGGTCGACTCTACAGTCGGAGCATTATTCACAATGGGTGATGTCAATTCTATGTCCTCTACAATTCTCGATGAGATTAAAGATAAAAAAATACTAGAAAAGAAAGGTATTGCTGGACGAAAAAGAGTGACTGAAAATTTCACATATGAGATTGACGCGGATTATTTTATCAAAATATATAGCCGAGTTTAGCCACTTGTCGGGAAACCCTTGATGAATCAAAACTCCTCGCAGGCTTGGGGACGCACATGACTTCTACAAGAGCTTTCAGAGGGATTCCAGTAAGTACTGTATCAGATATATTGGTAATATTGTTCATATCTATACTTGCAATCATACATTTGAAAGTAGTAATACAACCACTTGTAATTGCTACTTTACTTTTCTTACTGATAAGGCCACCTGCTAATTGGTTGGAACAAAGATTTGGTCATCCACTTCTGGCATATGGGGGTCTGATTACAATTATTGCTACAGTCATTTTTCTTGCATCACAAGTACTTTATTCAAATCTTACTGAATTTACAGAAGTCGATACTCAGCAGCGAATCACAGACGCATTTTCAGATAAAATGTCTCGACTTGAAAATACAAAGATTTTTGGATATGAAATCGATACTTCTGGTTTAGAAGAATTAGTGAGTATTGATGTCATTACAAACTTTGCAACTAATTTTGTAGGTTCTATAGCAGGATTTACTGCTAGTGCAGTTACGATTTTCATATTCCTTCTATTCATTATACTCGAAGCAGAGACACTTCCTAATCGTATTAAGGCAGCCTATCCTGAAGAAGTAGACAGGTTCAAGAAAATAGCATCTAATTCTGGAGCTGGAATTAATACTTATGTTGTCACTAGAGCGACAGTTGCCCTAGGACAAGCTATAATTGCTGCAATGATTCTTTGGTACTTAGAAATCCCTGGTTGGTTCCTCTGGGCATCAATTACATTCTTTTTAGATTTCATACCGTATATTGGAGCATTAATTTCCATGATACCTCCTGGTATTCTTGCATTGATTCTATTAGAACCTGGAACCGCTTTATTGATGATAGCACTATTGATTGGAAATCAACAAGCATGGGGCGCTTTTGTGGAGCCTCAATTATCTGGTCAGAGGCTTGATATGTCTCCAATTGTGTTACTAATATTAGTTTCTTTTTGGGGCTGGGCGTGGGGGATAATGGGCGCCGTTCTTGGCGTCCCTCTTGCAGTAATTATGAAGATAGCATTAGAAAGCGATCCTCGTACAAGACCAATTGCATTACTCCTTTCTCAAAATCCAAAGCCGTATAATGATGAAGAAGAATAATATTAATTTTCAATAATTAGTGCTATTATTCCATCAGATTTAATCATTAATGTTTCATCATTTCCTCTATTGTGAAGCCCTCTTGTTGACATTTCTAGTTTTCTATTTTCTAATTCCCACTTAGCACCTTTAATACTAATGTCTTGACATTTTATCAGAGCAAAAACTGAAAACTCTTGATTTTTTCTTATATAAACCTGGAACTCACCAGTTTGTGAAGTAATTCTATAGGATACTGCATTATGATGATGCAACCGTATTTTTAATTCAGGTGCAGATTCTGCTAATGTTCCCCAAATACCTAAAATATGGCCCGGAGACCCACCATCAATTCCTAAAATATCAAACTCAAGAAAACCTCTTTTAGATAATTCTTGTATTGTTTTAGTTAAGTCACTGTAAGAATCATCTGATAAATATGTCATTTCTATATTGGTATCCTTGGAAATAGAATCTAAATCACCTAATGTCTCTTTAACCATAAAACCACAAGACTTTGCCTTTGCAGTTCCTCCATCTACCCCAAATAATGGTGATAAATTCCCTAATGATTTAATTGTCTGTAAACTAGGAATATCACCATTACACCAAAGAAAAGCTCTCATAACTTCATTTCCTTCTGGCAATTATTTTTCCATCTTTAACTAGATCAATATCTTGTAATTCAATAGTAGGTTTCAGAATAACTCCCCTCATTTGTAAACCAATATTATTCTTCCCCCCATAAGCAGAATTATCTCCTAATACAAAATGAGCTGCGCCCCTAACAACTTGATCTTCAAGTAAATTACCAACTACCTTAGCTCTTGAGTTCATCCCAAAACCAAATTCAGCAACTGTTTTTACTAGTGCAGCTTTTGATTTATTTAGTGGTTTACTAACTTCTGCAAATATTGAATTTATTTTTTCTGAAATCTCACTCTCTGAAATATTCGTGACAATTCCATTTTCCACTTCCATAATTATTGGTTCTTGTATTAAATTTCCTTCCCATGATCCATCAATGACAATTGTTCCATTCATAGTATCTTCTTTTGGAAAAACAAAGACTCGTCCTGATGGTAAATTCATGACTTGTCCCGGCCTATTGCAAATTCCATTATCGTCAGTCCTCCATTTAGCTCCAATACTGAATCTAATATCGGTACCCCCTGGTGATGTAACTCTAACATCTCTTTTTCTTCGAAATATTGAAGTTAATCCTGAGATTTCTTTCTGAAGAGCGTTATAATCCGCTGTCATACCTCCAATAGAAAACATATTTTCATTAATTCCCGGCATTGAAATAATTCTAGTTCTGCCAGTCCTTGAAGCATTTATTCTTGCCTTAGTATGTGTTAGTGAGCTTTTTGTCGCTAGAATGACTACATCCTGTTTTCTCATTAATTCTGCCACATAATCTGGCGGTTCACTTCCTTTTTTATGAGATGTGGGCATCATCATCATGAGAGTTCTATCAGTTACTTCTGCTGCCGCTTCATACAATGCCCTTCCTATGGCTGAACTTTCAGGATCTGTTACAATTAAAACTGGCTCAAATGGGCGAATTTGTAGACAAGTACGAATCACTGATCGCGCTGAAGTTAGCATAGACTCAGAATCATTTTCTGAGTCGCCAATGTTGTCTCCTAACTCTCCGCTCATCTATTTTCACCCCTACACAAGAGCCCCACTTCTTCAACACAACGACTCTAAATGTCAAAACAATTAACCAAGTTTATGATATATAGCCCGATATTGCGATATATATGAGAGAAGTTTTAGCTGTACGGATTTTCTCTCTTTTCGCAGTAACTTGTTTGATTTCAGGAACTATAATGAATCTTAGTAATTCGAGTGAGGCACAACTACAAGCAGATAATTTTTTTGAAGCAGATACCGAAATGGCCACTGAAGATATAGCGCCGATAGTAGCCCCTGAATCAAGAGACAATACAGATACAAAAAGTTCTACAGACAAATCTGTTGAATTAATTCTTTTAGGAGCAGGAGGATTTTCTTCTCTTCTCTTGGGTTCACTATTCTCTGAAATATTCAAAATCACAGTACTAGTTTCTTTATTGACCCCTTTAGTTTCTAAAACTAAGAGTCGTAATGATCTTCTTACTAGAGGCCGTATACTAGGATACCTTGAGGCTAATGCAGGTATACATTTCTCTGCATTAAGAGATTCTTTGGGGCTAGCTAATGGAGTGACTGCCTACCATTTACAAGTATTAGAGAAAAATGGCAAGATAATTTCTTGGAAAGATGGGAAACTAAGGAGATATGCTATTTCAGAAATTTCCAAATCAAAATTAGAAACTATCCGTAATCCTATTATGGGTACCAGATTAGCGATACTAGAAGTTTTATCAAATTCTGGAAGAATTGGTATTTCTAGTTCTGAAATTAGTAAAAAACTTTCAATTTCTCGGCAATTAATGAGTTATCATATTTCCGAATTGAGAAAGTATGACTATATTCATACTATTTCAGATTCTAGAAGACCCAAGTGGATACTCACTAATTTAGGTAACAATGCGTTAAATTCTTCAATTATCATCGAAAATTAACGTAAAAAGTCATTATATATGTTTTTATTGATGTTATATGATAATTATTTGATGCATCAATGACTCAAAAGAACATTTATATTAAGTATAGATCCAATGATAAAGTTTTGATGGATCAGGAATTGGACATACAAATTGCCGCGCTAATTTTCTTAGCTGGCACTCAAAGCCTCGGCTCCGATCATGCAGACGAAGCCGTTGAAACATCGACCGCCATAGCAAATGAAGAATCCGATGAGATTAATCCGGCAACGGTAGAAGGGGATCTTAGTTTTTTATCTACAAATCATTATTTAATTGAATAATTGTCAAGTCAATATACCAACTCATTCATAATAGGAAACTAAGTGGAATATTTATGGATACGAAACCCATCACTAGTATTATTGTATTATTTACTTTGATATCTTCAGGATGCTTAGGTATTATTGATGATATAAATAATGATATTGACAATAAGATAAGTTTCATCGATGGAGAGTATCCTCAGTTGGATTTATCTGAACGTATTTTTGGTTCTCCTGGATTGGTAAATTATGATCAATGTGATGACTTATTAGAAGATATGAGGGGGTCTGTATATGATGAGATGATTGTTCAATTAGATCAGCAATCATACTACCATTGGTCACCAAATCCTTGGATGGAATTGAGGACAGATGATTTTGCATTAGCAGAAGGTGGAATGGAAGCAGATACTTCTACAACTTCATCATCTACTAATCTAGATGGAGAATTTTCAGGAACTAATAATCAAGAATCTGGAGTCGACGAAGCAGACTTCATAAAAACCGATGGTGATTATATTTACATGTTAAATGGTAATAAATTCTTAATTATGGGAGTGCCAGAATTTGGAGAATTAGATTTGATATCTAATTTAACTATGTTAGGGAGTCCTATGCAAATGATGTTAGAAGGTGATCGCTTAGTTATTACTTCTAATATTAATTATTGGAATCTTGATTCAAATCATCCACTTCTAGAATTAATGGGCCATGAAGAAAGCTATACATATTATGATTCCTATGGCGTAGAAAGAATTTCTACTTATACTAGATATGACAGTCTTGTCATGTATTCTGTAGTGGATATAAGCAATAAAAATAATCCAGTTATCGAGAATGAATTATTTATTGAAGGAAATTATCATACAGCTAGATTAGTTGACGGCACAGTTCGTTCTGTAACTCATCTTTATACTCAGATAACTGGAATTCAGACATGGGTTGATACTCCTCAATCTTATTATCAAATAGAAGATGCCGAAGAAAGAATTGATTTATGGAATAAATCATTGATGGATACAATAATTTCTAATGAAGAAGTCATTCAATCACTAACCTTGGAAGATTTTGTTCCTAAAATGTATCAAAGAAATTCTGATGGTAGTTATTCGACTAGTTCTACATATTCAGATAACTGTAGCGAGTTCTCTGCTAGCCTGAATACATCAGTACGTGGATTAACCACAATTATGACTATGAAATTATTAGGCGAAGACGTTGAGTTTGAAATAGATCATATTACTTCTCGTTGGGCTCATGTTTACTCTTCAGGGAATACTCTGTTATTGGCCGAACCAGTAGCAGATTGGTGGTGGTTTTGGAGAAATAATGACTTCGAAGACTCAACTAATATTCATGCATTTGATATATCTGATAGTAATACCACATCTTACCTTGGCTCAGGTCGTGTATCTGGTACTGTTCAGGACCAGTTTTCGATGAGCGAGTTTCAAGGTTCTATCCGCATTGCATCTACTTCAGATGCTTGGGGGCGATGGTGGCTTCAAGGAGAGATGGATGAAAATGGTGACCCAATTTTTACTGGACCTACGAATCAAGTAACAATACTTCAATCAGATAATAATTCATTAGTTCAAGTAGGTATAATCGAAGATATTGCGCCTAATGAAACAATTTGGAGTGCAAGATTTATTGGTGAAAGAGGATATTTGGTTACCTTTGAAAATGTGGACCCACTTTGGGTACTCGATTTATCAAATCCATTAGATCCACAAATTCTTGGCGAATTGGAGATTCCAGGGGTATCTACATACATTCATCCAGTTGATGCTGAACACCTGCTTACTATTGGAATAGGGCCAGGTGCAGAGGGGCTAGGTCTTGATTGGTCAACAACTCAGATTTCGTTATTTGATATAAGTGACCCCTCAAATCCTGTACTCTCTGATGTTGAAATATTATCCCCCGGTTATATTGATGAAAATTGTGAAGATATCAGGTCCTGCGGATGGCAATGGTCATGGTCAGAAGCAAGCTTTGAACATAAAGCATTTACATATTGGCCAGTAGATCAAATGTTGGCAGTTCCTCTATCTACATACAGATATAATTTTTCTTATGATAATGAAGGTTCATATATCTACAATTATGAATATGTTTCAACTCTAAAAATGATAAATGTTGATGTCGAAAATGAATCGTTGAGTTTACATGGGACTGCGAATCATTCCAATTACTATAACTCAGATGACCATAACTCTTGGTATAGTTCTCAAACAAGTATCCAGCGCTCTATTTTTATGGGCGAATTTATTTATTCATTTTCAGCACTAGGGGCATCTGTTCACAAGGTTGACGACATGTCAGTTCAAGTTGAATTAAATCTACCAGGTCATCAATCGAATAATTATTATGTTCAAGAAGATGCTGTAGATTCCAACGAATCAGAGTGAGAAACACATCCCAATAACGAAGAAGATACTCATACTTGCGAAGATTAATCATTCAAAAATCAAAGGTCTACCAGTACTACCTGGGAATGCGACTATATCGCCCTTTAATTTTTCACCTCTACTACGTGAGTGGACAATTTTTCCATCTACAATTGTATAAATTGGCCAACCAGTCAAGGAACGCCCCGCATAGGGTGTCCATCCTACCTTAGTCCAAGTATCGGCATCTTGTATTGTTCTGTTAGTTTCTAAGTCTACCAAGGTTAAATCACCATCAAATCCCTCAATTAGTGAGCCCTTATTCTTGATTCCATATACCTTCGCTGGACCAGCGCACATCCAACTTACAACATCGGATACTGTACATTTACCATCCATTGCATGAGTGAGCATTACTGGTAATGAGGTTTCAACTCCTGGCATGCCAGCTGGTGAATTAGGGAATCCGACTGCTTTTGATTCAAGTGTGTGTGGAGCATGATCTGTGACTACACAATCAATGGTGCCATCTTTGAGACTTCTCCATAATTTTTCCTGATCTTCTGAATAACGAATAGGGGGATTCATGAGTGCGCGTACACCTAATTCTTCAACATCATCTTGATCAAAAGTGAGGTGTTGAGTACATACTTCAGTTGTTATAAGATCTCCTTTGTTTGAGGATAACCAGTCTGCTTCAGCTCCACTCGTTAAGTGAACAATATGGAGGCGATGGTCATGGTCTTTTGCAAGAGCAGATGCTCTTTTTGTAGCTATTAGAGCGCATTCTATATCTCGACATTCCGCATGAGCAGCAATATCTGTTCGATGCTTAAATTTAGGGATTCTAGATTGTAATCTACTTTCATCTTCCGCATGAGTTGCAATTATTCCACCAGTATTGGCAAAAATATTCTCCAAGTGCTTTTGCTCATGGACCAATAAATTCCCTGTACTACTACCCATAAAAATCTTGATTCCACAAACGCCATCCATCCCTTCTACACTCTGTAAGTCAGCGAGATTGTTAGTCGTAGCTCCAATAAAGAAACCATAGTGTGTAACTGCTTTCTGAGCTGCAGAAGCAATCTTTGCCTCCAGAGCTACACGATTTGTTGCATTGGGGAGTGTATTTGGCATATCAAGAAATGATGTAATTCCACCCGCAGCAGCGGCTCTACTACCACTCTCTAAGTCTTCTTTCTCCGGATGTCCAGGGTCTCTAAAGTGAACATGAGGGTCAATTGCACCAGGCAATAAGTATAATCCAGTACCATCGATTAGAAATTCTCCAATCTCTGGTTCTAGCCCACCTTGAGGTGCAATAGTTTTGATTAAACCATCAGCAACACGAAGATCGCCTTCAACAATTCTATTGGGAAGAACCATCTTCGCATTTTGTATTAGCAATCCATTTCTCATAGTGTTCTCAGTATTGCGGGTCAACTGACACCACATGACTGTTATCATACGTTAATGTGGAAAAATCTTTCTAGACGTCTTAAAATAAGTAAGGGTGTAGGGTCGTCTATCGAGTTGGAGTAGTCAGGTTATCTCGTCGGGCTCATAACCCGGAGACCGGTGGTTCAAATCCACCACTCGATACCAAAACGAAATCTAAACTGAAAGTGAAAAAAGTGCCAACTAAGAGCATGTTCTTCTTTTTTTCACTTTCAATTATAATTCGGGGCCTTTTATTTATTCATATACTTTCTAATGCCCCGCAGTATCATAAAAGGGTGATTAGATGGCAAAGAAAACTGCGAGTGAAAATATAGATGAAGACGAAATAACAATTGACATAGATGAACCAGAGATGACTATAGAAGATCTCCCTGGTGTTGGTCCTGCTACAGCAGAAAAACTCAGAGAAGCTGGATTTGAAGAACTACTTGCTATTGCTGTAATGAGTCCAATGGAATTGGCCGAACAAGCAGAATTAGGCGAAGCGGTATCATCAAAGATAATCCAGGCTGCAAAAAAATTGGCTAATATTGGTGGATTTATCAGTGGTAATGCGTTGCTTGAAAGACGCCAAACTGTTCAAAAGTTAACCTCAGGTACTGCTTCAATTGATGAATTACTAGGTGGTGGTTTTGAAACTCAATCAATTTGTGAAGTATTCGGAGAGTTTGGAAGTGGTAAGACTCAGATTGGTCATCAATTAGCTGTTAATACTATACTCCCATTGTCTCAAGGAGGACTAAATGGTGAAGTATTTTATATTGACACTGAAGATACTTTCCGTCCAGAAAGAATAGCACAAATGGCTGAAGCAGTAGGAATGGCTCCACAAGATGCCTTAGATAGAATTCACGTGGCTAGAGCGTACAATTCAGCTCATCAGATGTTACTAGTAGATGAGATAAAGCGAATGTCTAAATCAATAGATGTTAAGTTAGTCATTGTAGATTCTTTAACAAGTCATTTCCGAGCAGAGTATGTAGGCAGAGGAATGTTAGCCCCTAGACAACAAAAATTAAATCGTCATTTGAAAGAATTAAAACAACTTTCAGATGTTCAAAATGCTTTGATACTAGTCACAAATCAAGTTATGTCTAATCCTGCAGCATTATGGGGAGATCCAACGAAAGCAATAGGCGGACATATAGTTGGTCACGCTAGTACATTCCGACTTTATTTAAGGAAATCAAAGGGTGGCAGACGTATTGCACGTCTTATTGACAGCCCTAACCTTCCTGAAGGTGAAGCGGTCTTTACCGTGACAGCCGAGGGTCTGACTGATTAATCATCAGAACCCGGCTTGTCCGACTAATTTTTAATTTCAGACATAGCAATTTCTACTTCACCAATTAGTGAGTTTAGATGCTCTGCATCAAAGCCCAATTCTAGTTCTGCTGCTGCAAACAAATCAGGTAATGTTTTTGTATTCCCTAATTCCATAGCATTAGAATAATCTTTTAGTGCCTTTTTTGGATTTTTTCGATGAGTTTGCCATAATTGTAATGCTCCTAACTGTGCTATGCCATACTCTACATAATAAAATGGAACTCCAAATAGATGTCCTTGTTGTTGCCAAGAAAGTTCTCTAAAATCTTCATTACCCTCCCAATCCATAACCGAACCAAATCTTTCTCTCAGAGAAATCCATTGTAATTTTCTTTCTTCTCTAGTATGTTCTGGATTTGCATAGATCCAATGCTGAAAAGCATCAATAGTTGCTATCCAAGGTAACAAGAAAATAACTCCTTCTAGATGACTAATTTTCGCTCTATCAGCTTCTTCCTGTTCGTCATAAAAGATACTCCAACCAGGTTGTGTTAGTAGTTCCATCGACATTGATGCAACTTCTGCAAATTCAATTGGATAATTTCTTTCATCAATTAACTCTAAATGACCACAATATAGAGAGTGGAAAGCATGTCCGGATTCGTGAATCATTGTTTCTAAATCTCCTTGCAAACCAGCTGCATTCATGAATATGAATGGGATTCTACTTTTTTCTAGATAGTATTGATACCCTCCAGGCGCCTTGCCTTTTCTTGTTTCTAAATCTAGAGTGTCCATTTCTACTAATTTATCAAATTTAGCCCCTAAGTCATTAGACATATTATGGAATAATTGA
>Ga0257110_1001700_pt1 | contig 10375 bp, 13 predicted proteins | sample LP_taG_7_FD_190184 | JGI IMG/M metagenome (GOLD analysis project Ga0257110, IMG submission 190184) | Marine microbial communities from Northeast Subartic Pacific Ocean, Canada - LP_J_2015_P26_10m | ecosystem: Environmental > Aquatic > Marine > Oceanic | place: Canada: Northeast Subartic Pacific... | reverse complement strand
CCAAGAACCCAAAACAAATTCTCACTCGCATGGAGCGAATGTTTAGAAGGCTCTACCCAGATCAAATGGAAGGCAATTTTTTACGAGGCTTTCTAAAAGCAATAAACAATAGGATTAAATAAGACTTTAGCCCTTTTAATATAGAGTTTTAGCTTTTATAATTGCCGCAATCTAGTCCCGTTCGTCTAGAGGCCTAGGACACCGGGTTTTCATCTCGGCAACAGGGGTTCGACTCCCCTACGGGATGCCATTTTACTATAAAGCCCACAATAGTGGGCTTTTTTATGGGTTACGAAAAAAATGTACCTACATTTAATTTTATTTGTACCTACGATTAATTTATTTTGACAAACTGTCATGGCATTATTATTTATATGTTTTTTCTTAAGATACTAGATAAATTAGGACGAAAAAGAGTTGTGATGGACAGAGGTCTTTCACACCCAGAATACCATTTAGCTAAACCATGGACTGACAGGTATTATTTACTATTTAGAAAAAGACCAAAATGGTTTCCTTTCAATGTATTTATTAATCATATTAAAGATAATGACCACGGTATTGGACTGCATAATCATCCCTTTCCATATATTACAATTATTTTAAGTGGTGGTTACTGGGAGACAAACATTAAAAAAGAAAGAAAATGGCGTGGAAAATTTTATATAGGTTTTAGAAGTGCTGACAATTTACACCGAGTTGACTTAGAACCAGGAATTAAGCCAATTACAATTTATTTTGCTGGTCCTTACGGGCTGAGAAAAAAAGGAAGAAGTGAATACGGGGCTTGGAAATAATTTTTTCATATTTAATTTCTAATACCTAGTCCAAAATAAAAGCCAATACAATCAATGAATTATCTTTTGCAATATGTCTCGAAATTCTTTGCAAACCTAACCCTCAAATTCTTAAAGAAAATTTAATAAAGCAATCTATCCTTTGAAGGGATCTAAGACCATTGATTTGATATTGTTTGCTAGGTTTCCCCGAACACCCACATTTTTTAATTCTTCATTATTATCTTTTGGCCAATAAAAAGTTTTAAATACGTGGTCCCATATAATAAGGTTATTTCCGTAATTGTGATTTGCTATTTCTGGCTTAAAATTGTGATGCCATCTGTGCAGTTCTGGTCCAGAAAAAAAGTAATTTAGAATTCTTTGATCTTGTTCAGCATTAACATGTTGCCAAAATCCGTGAACGGTGCTGAAGATAGTTACTAATGCGATAATCTTAGCTTCAGCACCTAAAATTAATAAAGGCACTATTCCACAAACCTGAAGCAGTGTCACATCAACATAATGAAATCTTGTTGCATTGAACCAATAAAGTCTTTGCGGATTGTGATGAATTCTATGAAACCTCCACAAAAGGGGAATCTCATGAGAGCCTCTATGGAACCAGTAAAGTCCAAACTCAGAAATGATTAAAGCAAAAACTAGTTGTGTAAATATATTTAAATCTGATGGCCAAAGATCAAACCCTCCTCCAGCAAATTTTAAAGCTATAGAAGTAAGAAAAATTTGTAACAATTGACTTTGAAATACAATGTAATTTAAAACAAAAAGTGATGCATCTGGAAAAAAATTTTCCTTAAAGTTTGGTCTCCAATCTTTATATAAAGGTGCAAAAAACTCTCCAATTACAGTAAACAAAATTGAACCAATGCCAGCAAAAAGTAAGACTTCTAATTCACTGAATCCATATTCGAGCAAGAAAATTGAGGTACTCAGGACAGAAATTATGCAAATTAAGTATCCAAATCTAGAAAAAACTAATTGCATGAATTAGATGACCCACATAGATAATGTTTCTGAAATATATGCTGGTTTTCTTCTAACTGAGGTCATATCCTATTTACTCATTGATCCTGAGAGCGGTGAGTTTGGTTTGCCATACTCTCCATATGCAAGTTTATTGATGCTAAAAAATAACCCTACAACAAGACAGCCAAATATTACCCAGCTTATCCAATTATTCATTGGTAATTTTTAGTTGAAGGCTAGAGCTAGCCTCTTTGATACCGCCAATATTTTTTGCGTTGGCATAACCCAGCTTTTGTAAAGCTTTCTCTGCTTTACCTGATCTGTTACCACTTCTACAATATAAATATATCATTTGTTCTTTGTTCACCATTAAACTCTCTATTTCTTCTAAAATCCTATCTAAGGGAATGTGAATCGCTGTTTCAATATATCCTTCATTCCACTCAGAATCTGTTCTAACATCAATAAGAACTGGATTTGACGCTTTGTTGATTTCAAATTTGTCTTCAGCGAAAGTTTCAAAGCTTCCAAAAATCATAAATGCGAGGAGTGTGTATTTAATCATCAAATAATTTTAATTATTAATCGAGTGACTGCAAAGGTTTTTTATTTCTAAAAAGTGTCAAGAGGGGCACAAATAAGATCCATGTCTTATGATAATGTTTTGGAAAAAGTCTTTGTGATAGATCCAATAGCTTGGCATCTAAACCAACAAATATTCGACTGTTATTTTTTTTAACACCATCTAGAATTATTTTTGCAGCCTTGCTTGGATGCATGCCGCCTTCTTTAAATAGCTCACCCATTTCTTGCTTTGTTTTAGGAGGATTTCTATTAAAAATAGACATTCTAGCTTGAGTCTTGTCAAAATCTTCGTCACTTATTCTTGCCGATGTAGCAATATTTGTTCCAATGTGTCCTGGATGAACGCAATGTATCTGAAGATTGGGATTTGTCTGCTTCATTTCTAGCGCAAGACTTTCTGTAAATCCTCGCACAGCAAACTTGGCTGCATGATAGACACTCTGTCCAGGTATAGTCACCATTCCAAATATTGATGAAGTATTGACAATAGCCGCCTCAGAATTATCAATCATGTGCGGGATAAAAGCTCTTGTGCTGTTTACAACTCCTTCAAAATTAATCCCCATGACCCAATCCCAATTATCTTCATTCATATCTTGAAAGTAAGACCCAGAACCAACACCTGCATTATTAAAAACCAAATCTACTTTTCCATGCTGATCTATAACTTTTTGAGGCAAGGCCTGAATTGATTCTTTATCTGAGACATCTAAAAGGTGCGATGAAACTGATACGTTATATTTTCTTAACATGATTACAGTTTCGTTTAAGGTTTTCTCATTTACATCGCAGACACACACATCAGCTCCGTCTCTTGCAAGGAGTATTGCTAGGTATCTTCCCATGCCTGAACCTGCCCCAGTGATAACTGCTACTTTTTCTTTAAAACTTTTCATGATTAATTATTTAATATAGCCTATGTCTGCTTTATTTGACTCAAAAAGAAGAGTGGTTTTATCGCCTGAGTGTATTTGCTATCACTTTGAAAGTTAAGTCGCTATAAACAAATGTATTTTGTGAAACATATGGCCCAACTTTGCTGTGCCAATCTTCATGAATACCAAGATTAGCATCGTGATCTGCTTTGATAGTAAAAGTTATTTTATATTTATCATCAATTTTTCCAGGAAGTTTTATATTTTGTGCGTAATGTAAACTATCTACCAAATTGATGTGTGGTGTTAGCTCAATTTCTAATGACTCACCTTGACTGCTTTCAATGAGAGCGTGCACATTGAGATAAGCCACAAAACCACCAACAGGGAAATCATAGGGATTTTCATAGGACCAATTAGCAAGCATTTCTATATGAATATCAGTTACATTTTCTTTAAGATGCATGCCCTTGGGATGAATCGTGTCTTTTGGCGCCGCTTCAAATGTAACATCAATTCCAGGCTTTATTATTTCTTTTCCTATGATCATCTCTTCAGCAGAAAGCGAAGAAATTAATAATAAAATAAGTAAAAATTTGATCATTTAACTATGCACTCAAGGTTGAGCTAGTTTTTGAATATCTTTTCCAAAATTTATGCAGAAAATAAAACCAAAAACCATTTATTATCGGTTCGATCAATGCGTCTAATGCTGCAAGATCGAGTGAAGTACCTGTTATGAGAAGGGTGCATGTCATAGCAATGAAGATATGACCTATTGTATATATTCCTGCTAACAACAAACTGTCATGCTTCAGAATATTTTGAGTAATTACTGACTTAACCATTTTTTTCTCCTATTGTTCAAACCTTCTGTATTGTTTAGCTTGAGAAATGAGCATCTCTCTGTAACTCTTTGCATTAAGGCAAATATCTTCAAAATTAATAAAAAATACTTCGCCCTTTGATTCTATGAAGTAGCCATCTATGCATAGCGCAATCATTTTTGCTTTTTTGTCCACTTTACCATGTTGGGCTTTAAACGTTGAGTAAATAACATTTTGATGATCTTCGTTCATATGCTCTATCATTTGCATCTCTGTTGATAACCATCTCGGACTTAGGGGTTTCCAATTTTTATTCTTCAGCCATGCTATTTCACCAAAGCCACCTATCCATCTAATTTTATGGAGGGATAATTTATAGAAATCAAAGTCATGCATTGTTGAATATTTCTTACTTTCAGGAAGAAAGGTATGAAATCTATTTTTTATATATTCTTTATCATTATCGTTCAATGGTTCTAGATCTCCCATCAAGGTCAGCCTTTGAGAATTTTGTTTGTCATCGTCCTTTTTTTCTCTTGAGAGTGTGATGCAGGCCTTCGGATCTTTAAAAAGATTCTTTGTGTGTTGAGCAAGAGTGCTTGCATAAATATAAATTGATCTATCTGGGCCTGTTATAAAAGTTACATAACTTCCAAATGGGTATCCTCTATAAGCTTTTGAAATCGTTGATAAGATTCCTGAATTTGTTGATCTCAATAAAGTTGTTGCATTCAACTCATATTTTTTCATTTTTTCATTCATAAATTAGTAGTACCTAATATTTATTGGATTATCATCAATGCTGATAAAAGTTTCATATGCTCTTGCTAACAATTTTGCTGAAAGCATATTTTTTGTTTTACCTTTCTCAACTAACTTGCCATTTTTAAGAATCACTATCTTGTCGGAAAATGAATAAGCTAAATTTAAATCATGCAATATCATCAAGACTCCTGTACCCGAGCTAGCTCTTTTTTTAATGGAGTTCATCATTTTAACCTTATGAACTAAATCAAGATTTGAAAATGGTTCATCAAGCAGAAGATATTTTTGATCTTCTGTATTCAGCGGTTGCCATAGCTGAATCAGAGCTCTTGCAAAGTGAACCCTACGCTGCTCACCTCCTGAAAGAGTATTAAATTTTTGATCAATTAAGTTTTGAATATCACATTCCTCAATAATTTCTTGCTGAAAAGAAATTAAGTCTTCTTGGATTCTTTCAAAGTTATAATCTAACCAGCCCATTTCAAGAATATCTCTCACCGAATAATCAAAAGCAATTGACTGAAACTGAGACATAACTGCTCTTGTATAGGCTCTTTCCTGAATGGAGATATTGTTTAAAGGAATATTGTTATAACTTACTAATCCATTATATGCATTTAAATTTCCAGATAAGACATTCAATAAAGAGGTCTTGCCGGCACCATTTGGCCCAATAATTGATAAAATTTCTCCAGAGGGGACTTCAATAGAAATATCTTTTAAAATTTTCTTACCGCCAAGATTAAGTGAGATTGATTTTGCTGAAATACTCATAGTTTTTTAATTTTAAAAATTAACCAGAGAAAAAAGGGTGATCCTATTGCGCTAGTTATGAGTCCAATTGGAAGTTCAGCTGGCTGAATAATAGTTCTTGCCATTAAATCAGCTATTATCATCAAAGCTGCTCCCATTAGGGCAGATCCCGGAAGAACATAGTTATGGTTAACTCCACCAAGCAGTCTTGTTAAATGAGGAACAATCAAACCAACAAATCCTATCATTCCAGACAATGCAACGCTCGCACCAACAGAGGCTGCAGCAGTCATAATGACTACATATTTTAGTCTTTGAACATCTACACCTAATCTATAGGCTTCAGGCTCTCCTAGTTGGAGAAGATCTAATTGTCTTGCATAAGGTATCATTACCATGATGGAAAATATGATAATTAGTATGACCGGTAACAGTAATGGCCAGGTAACTCCGCCAAAACTTCCCATTGTCCAAAAAGTTAAACTTCTTAACTCAGCATCTGAGCTAATGTAGGTAAGTATGCCAATGCCTACGCCGGCAATTGCATTTATGGCTATGCCAACAAGCAACATATACGTCACACCCTCATAACCAAAGCCCTTAGTCATGAAATAGAGCATAAAAATTACCAAGGATGATCCTGCAACAGCAGCCAAAGGTATGAAAAAAATTCCTAATGAATTTTGAGAAAATAAATCACCGCCTAAAACTATCATCAAAGTTGCACCTAGCGCTGCACCAGCTGATACGCCTATAAGACCTGGATCTGCCAATGGATTCCTAAATAGTCCTTGGAGAGCAGCTCCAGATATCCCTAAGCTTGCTCCAGCTAAACCTGAAAGGATGACTCTAGGCAGTCTAATCTCCGTCAAAACTGTATTTTGTATCTGCGAGGTCTTGCCAAGAAGGTAATCAATTATTGATAAACCATAACTTCCAAATGTAATAGCCAATATTGAAAAAATTAGCATGATCACACAAAGTGAAATTATATAGACAGTTTGTTTTTTACTTACAAAATGAAAAAACAAGGATGATTGATATGATAATTTTTTAATTGATTCCATTTAGTGTTTCTGAAACCTTAATAGCAGAATCAATTGTTCTGGGTCCAAAACCTAGAGATGCCATGCCATCAATTGAAATGATTTTATTATTTTGTGAGGCTGGTGTTAGGTAAAGAGCAGGGTGCATTCTAAGATCCTCCATGGTTCCAAAGCCCTTTAAACCCCTTTCAGAAATTATGATTAAGTCTGGAGATGCTTCAATGATTGATTCTGTTCCAACTGGTTTCCAGCCTTCAAAGGTAGAGAAAGGATTAACACCACCAGAAATTTTTATTAGCCCATCCCCAGAAGTATTATTACCAGCAACTAAAGGTGAGCCACTTTGCATGCCAAGGATATAAATTATTTTTTGCTTTTTACTATCCTGGGTCAGCTGATTTAATTTAGTTATTTTAGGAATTACAGTGCTATTAATAATTGCCTCAGAATCTATCCCTATTACTGAAGAGATGCATTCAATTTTATTAAGAATACCCTCAACATTATGCTCTTCTGGAATTATTGTTATTTCTACTTGAGTTCTCTTTATTTGATCTAGCACAGAAGGAGGGCCCATATCATCCTCACCAATTATTATTGTTGGGTCTAGCGAAAGAAGTCCCTCGGCTGAAAGTTGTCTGACATAACCAATTGATGGCAGTTTTTTTGCCTCTAGGGGATAGTTTGAAGTGACATCGACAGCAATTAAATTATTTTCAGCTTTTAATAAATATATGATTTCTGTTACTGACCCTCCTGCAGAAGTAATTCTGGATGGGTCAGAAGCCTTTTCACAAGCGTTCGAAGCAACAATAATGCCGCAAAGTATTACTAAGAAATATCTCATATATGGATTCTATTGCTTTTTTATAAAAAGTAAATGATAATCATTCTCAAATTATTAATGAGAATCATTCTCAATAGAGGTAATTTCTATGAATTCTAATATTTTATACAAAACTGCATTTCTTTCCCTGGTATCAATTCTTTTTCAAGGATTTTTGATTGCACAAGAAGAAGTCATAGAAGAGACTGTAGTAATTTCAGCAAAATATCCAGTTCCTTTATCAGAAGTTATTGGCTCAGTAGATTCTATTTCTCTACGGGATATTGAATCACGTCAAGTAAGTGATTTAAGAGATTTGCTAGATAATACAATTGGGGTATCGGTCACTAAAGATGTTTATGCAGGTAGGACCTTCAATAACACTATTTCTATAAGAGGTATGGGTGATAAAAGAGTGAATCTCTTAATTGATGGTGTGAGGTTTGGTGAAACCTATAATGGGTATGGAAGAGATTTAGTTGATACCGAGTTACTTAAAAGAGTAGAAATATTAAAAGGACCTAGTTCGGCTCTATACGGGTCAGATGGTCTGGCCGGAGCTATACTTTATATAACAAAAGATCCCAGTGATTTAGCAACTGATAATAGTTTTTATCAATCTCTTAACGCGGGTTATGACAGTGATAATGAACATTCAAAGTTCTCTTATTTAGCGGCAAATGTTGGTGAAAGAATGGAAGGCTTAATTCAAATAACTACTAGGGACTTGAGTGAAACTGAGCTTCACGATGATGCTACTAAGAAACCAAATCCTTTTTCTGGTAAGCAATCAAGCATCTTTTTGAAAGGAAAATATCTAATAAGTGATAATGCTGGTCTAACGCTTACTTTCGATACTCAAGAATGGGAGGGTGATATAAATCTTAGTTCTGATTTAGGAACAAGTGGTTATCCACAAATGATTAGCACCACCTCAGCACTCGGAGATGATGATGGGAGCAGAGATAGAGTTTCATTATCTTTTGATTTTTCAGCTCAATCTAGACTTTATGATAATGGGAGCCTTTCAATATATTCACAGGAAACTGATCAGAGGCAAGTAACGAATTTAAACAAAAACATTCTAGGAAATTTTGTTAATGGTCCCCGTGGCCCTCAATTCGTTCCAAACATACCGCCGACACCTATAAATGAATTTAAAGATTATATTTTCGATCAATCAATTGAAGGTTTTGCATTACAATTTTTTAAATCACTTAAATCTGAATCAGGCATAAGACAAAATATTGTCTATGGAGCCGAACAGGAATCTATAGATGTTACACGTCCGAGATACAGGACTGAAACAAATTTATTAACTCAAGCTATTAATTCAAATATAGGGGGAGAGCTTTACCCTAATAAAACCTTCCCAGATACTGAAACTGTTAGAACTGCATTTTTTATTAATAATAGAATAGATATATCTGATAAAACCTCTATTGTTGTCGGAGCTCGGCATGACAGTTACGAATTAAATATAAGTGTTGACCAGCTTTTTAAAAATGTTAATCCATTTGGCTACTCATTGGTTGAGCAAGATGATAGTAAAACGTCCCTAAAATTTGGTTTTATTAGAGATTTAGGTAATGACTTATCTTTCTTTTACCAATATGCAGAAGGCTTTAGAAGCCCAGATTTTTTTAATTCTAATCTTAGTTTTACTAATTTTGCTTTTCGATACACCATTGTTCCAAACCCTGAGTTAGGTCCTGAGGAAAGTGAGGGGCACGAGTTTGGTTTAAGAGGTTCTACTAATAATGGTAATTGGTCTTTAGCAATATATGAAAATGATTATAAAGATTTCATTAACAGTGCATCTACAGGATTTACCAATACAGGATTGCTTAGATTTGAATATCAAAATTTAGAGAGTGTTAATATTAAAGGGATTGAGTTTCAGTCTAGCTTTAATGTGACAGAAAATCTTTCAGCTTTATTTGGCTTTAATTCGTCTACCGGAGAGCAAGAAGGAATCGAGTTGACGAACATTGATCCTGATCAAGTCATTATGGGTCTATTGTGGTCATCTCCATCAGGGAAATTAACTATTGATTCATATATTAAAGATTCTGATGAGAGTCCCCAAGGTTTACCAGCTGCATGTGGAAGAAGTGGATGTGAAACAGCATTGGAGCTTCCCGGACATGTTTTACTAGATTCTTTTTTAGGGTATTCAGTAAATAATAATTTATCTATTAGACTAGCTATTCGAAATATTACTGATGAAAAGTATTGGAACTGGACCAGTGTTGCCGGAAGCAACGCTTCAGATTCTAATTTAGAATATTTCCTAAATCCCGGAAGAAACTACAGTTTATCTATTAAATATATATTCTAGATTTCAATAGAAAATTCTTTAAGCATATATTAATGTACTTAAAAATTTTTGTTAAATTATTGTATATTTATAGGTATGAAAAGCATTCTAATTTTAATCATACTTCTTTCAACATATTCATTTGGATTAGATAGCAAATTTGTCTTTGATAAATCTACTGACATTATTGGTAAACCTCAAATCACTGATGGAGATACCATTGTTATTAATAATATTAAAATTAGATTTACTGGCAGTGATGCGCCTGAAAGTTATTTTTTTGGTAAAACTCAAATTTGCAAAGATAGCGCAGGTCAAGATTGGGAATGTGGCAAGGCTGCAACAGAGAAACTTAAGCAGTTAATAAATAATCAAACAGTCAGATGTTCTGATGAAGGCAAAGATAGATATGGAAGAACATTGGGAATTTGTTATGTTGGAGACATAGACTTACAAGCCGAAATGGTAAAGTCTGGTATGGCTGTTGCCTATTTGAGATATTCTGACAGGTACGAGCAAGAGCAAAACTACGCTAAGAAAGTTAAAGCAGGGATGTGGGGTGGAACATTCCAAGAGCCTGAAATTTGGCGAAGAGAAAATAGAAATTAACCA
>Ga0257110_1001696_pt1 | contig 10377 bp, 8 predicted proteins | sample LP_taG_7_FD_190184 | JGI IMG/M metagenome (GOLD analysis project Ga0257110, IMG submission 190184) | Marine microbial communities from Northeast Subartic Pacific Ocean, Canada - LP_J_2015_P26_10m | ecosystem: Environmental > Aquatic > Marine > Oceanic | place: Canada: Northeast Subartic Pacific... | reverse complement strand
GTTGATGCTCTACACATGGGCGATTGCGAACAAGCGCCAATGGAGCAGCCTGCGCAGGCGCAGGCGTCGAAGAAGGGCGGCCGGCTGAAGAAGCTGCGCAAGTGGGTCGCGCGCGGCGACGTCTACAACAAGGCGCGCCTCGACGAGTGCGTCGCCGCGGGCCTCGCGCCGCAGCCCACGGCCAAGGTCGTCCCGCCGCAGAGCGGCGGCCGCGTCGCGCACATGAAGAAGGACGTCGGCGGCCTCGTCTGGCGCGTGCTGGCGCCGCGCCTCGCCGACGGCTGCTACGTCGAGCCCGAGTCGTCGCGCGACGCGGCCAAGGAGTGGCCGCCGTGGCTCGAGGTCGGCAACGCCGCGGCCGTCGCGCGGCTCGTGCTCCTGTCCGTCTCGGGCCTCGACGACGCGACCCTGCCTTCCCTGCAGGGCGGCGTCAAGGCCAAGTGCTACGAGACGCGCCACGCGCCGGGCGAGCGCCGCGCGCTCGACGCGGTCGCGGCGGCGCCGCCGCCGTGGGAGGCGCCGCCGCCGCGGAAGAAGAAGCGCGGCCGCAAGCGCAAGCGCCCGGCGGCGGGCGACGACGAAGAGGAGGACGAAGAAGACGAAGACGACGACGACGAGGGCTTCGAGATCGACAGCCTCGAGGCCGTCGGCGACTTCCTGCTCTCGCGCGAGCAGATGGCTGTGCCGAATTCAACCACTGGTTTGGGTGGTCCTGACCAAACTTGAGAATTCTCTAGCTCGGTCAAATCGAAGTCGATTCGGCTCATTTTTGGACGAATCGATTGCTCTCGTCGAGTTCTCGAAGCACGACCGAAGAGATTCCGTCGAAACTGTCGCGTACGCTCACATTGAAGTCGGGTTGAAGATTTGAATTCGGCACAGGCAGATGGAGGCGAACGAGTACCCGCTGCCGTCGCCGGCGCCGCGCGCCGTCGCCGCGGGCGTGTTCGCCGCGGACACGGCAGACACCGGCGACGACGGCGAGGACCTCGGCGCGCCCGCGGACGCGGTCCCCGAAACCGACGCGTGGGCGCTCCCGGCGGCCGCCGCGGCCATCTCCGAGGCGTGCCGCCGCGGCGGCGAGGGCTGGGCCGAGACCGTCGCCGTCGAGGGCGCGGAATTGAAACCCCCGCGGGTCTTCGGCCTCGACTGCGAGATGGTGAAGACGACGCGGGGCTCCGAGTGCGCGCGGTGCACCGTCGTCGACGGAGCGACGGGCGCCACGGTCCTCGACGAGCTCGTCGCGCCCGGCGCGCCCGTCGTCGACTACTGCACGCAGTGGAGCGGCATCGACGCCAAGACGTTGAAGCACGTCGCGACGACGCTCGACGACGTCCGCGGCGCTCTACTTCGCGAGGTCCGGCCCACGGACGTGCTCGTCGGCCACGGCCTCGACAACGACCTGCGGTGCCTGCGCCTCGCGCACGGCGCCTGCGCGGACACGGCGCTCCTCTTCGGCCACCCGCGGGGGCCGGGCTACAAGCGGTCCCTGAAGCACCTCTGCAAGGAGTTCCTGGGCCGCGACGTCCAGTCGGGCGCGCACGACTCCGCCGAGGACGCGACGGGCGCGCTCGACCTCTTCCGCCTCAAGCTCGACCGGGGCATCGACTTCGGCGCGCGCGGCGCGGGCCTCGCGAAGCGGTCGTCCCTCGAGCGCCTCGCGGCGGGCGGCTGCCGCGTCGCCGTCGCCGCGGCCGGCGGCGAGCCACTGCGCAAGCTCGCGCGCGGCGCCGTCGCCGCCGTCGCCCCGGGCAAGAAGGAGACGGTCCTCGCCTGCGTCGAGAAGCAGCTCGCCGCGGGCTGGCACCTCCTCGTGGGCCACGTCGACGTCGCGGGCCGCGCCGACGGCGCCGCGTTCGCGGACGCGGCCGCGAAGCGGCTCGCGGCGAAGCTGCCCGCGGACGCGCTCCTCGTCGTCGTGTCGCAGCCGGACCTCGCGGAGGTGGACCGCCTCGACCAGCGCCGGAAAGCGGCGACGGACCACCGCGCCTCCGCGGTGTGGACCGACGCCCAGGAGGCGGAGCTCCAGGCCGCGCTCAACGCCGCGGCCTTTGGGACCGCGTGGGTCGTCGGGCCGCCGGGCGCGCCTTAAATTAAAGCGCCCGTTCCTGGCAAGTGTAGACCACGCCGCTCCCTCTCTCCGCGGGGGAGGCGCGTGGCCTACGCAGGTGCCTGGCACTCAACAACCCTCGGTCTGTTTTAGGAGGAGGGCGACGGCGCCCGCGACTCACTCCGCGACCTCGCCCGCGTCGGCCATGGCCGCGTCCTCCGCCGCGGGCGCGGCCGCCGCCGGGACCTCCGGCGCGGCGTTGGCCTCGTTCTCCTCGGCGAGCCAGGCGGCGGGCAGGTCCGTCTCGAGCTCCGCGCCCGCGTGGAGGTGGAGGTACTTGGAGAGCCGCTTCGAGAAGTCGGGCGCCGCGCGCGCGGCGCCCTCCGTCGCCGCCGCGAGGAGCCAGGGCGGCGAGTCGAGCGGCAGCTCCTCGCAGCCCCAGGTCGTCACCTTCGTCGAGGCCTCGTCGACGGGCTCGAGGAGCCAGCAGTGGACGACGGCCGCGGACCGGCCGTAGCCCGCCTTCTCCGGCACCAAAGCCGACGTCACCGTGAAGCGGAGCCGCAGCCAGGCGTCCTTGGCGGCGCCGAGGGCCGGCGGCGCGCGGCGCCAGGCGACGATGCAGGCGCGGTCGTGGGGCGGCAGGAAGGGCGCCGCGACCGCGCCGCGCTCGTGGACGAGCGCGGTCCGCGCGTCGTAGCGGTAGACGACGTGCGCCGCGCACGTGAGCTTGTCGGCGTGGAGCGACGGGTGGGGCGGGTCCGCGAGGACGCGCGCGAGCGCGCCCAAACCCCGGGGCACGACGAGCTGGCTGAAGGCCAGGGGCGCGTCGCCGTCCGCGTACGCGCGGCTGCCCCCGGACCGCGGCATCGCCGCGAACTTGGCCGCGTCGGCGCCGTGCCACGTCGCGTCCTCGCAGACGGGCGTCTCCACCACATTCTCCCAGGCGCGGAGCTCGCGCACGTTGGGCATGCAGCGCACGGCCTCCTTGATCTTCTTCTTGATGAACCGCTTCACGTGGAGCGCGTCCGACGGCAGCGGCGGGCTCTTGCGGAGCTTGGCCTCGTTGGCGATGCGCTCGCGCTCCTCGCGCTCCTGGGCCGCGGCGGCGGCCTTGGCCTGGCCGTCGTTCTCCGTGAGCTGCTTCCAGGGGTCCGCGAAGGTCTCCGTGTCCATCATCGACTTTTCCAGTTCGGACACGGCCGTGCCGTCGTAGGTGACGCCGCTCGCGGCCTCGCCGGGGAGGTACTTGCGCAGCACGCCCATCATGTAGCCGCCCTTGTTCCGGATGTTGGAGTTGGGGTCCTCCATGGCCTCGCGGAACTCGTGGAGCGCGGCCATCGCGTGCTTCGGGTTGAGCCGGAGGATCGTCTTGATGTGGCGCGTGTCGATGTGGCCGTGGCAGCCGGGGATGGCGAGGATGGCCTGGCGGTAGGACTCGGGCAACGGCTCGAGGATGGGCAGGATCTCGTCGATCTCCTCCTGCGTCGCGGGCTTGGGCGCGACGCGCTGGCGCTCGTCGCGCGTCATGCCGAAGCCCAGGCTCTTCTGGCGCGCGTTGTACTCGGCGATGGTCGTCACGCCGGCCTCGCGGAAGAGCTGGGCCATGCGGTCGCCGTCCTGGGACGGCGCCATGATCTTCGCGCCCGCGGGCAAGGACGCGCCGGAGACCGCGAGCGCCGCGGGCACGGCGTTGTCCTCGCCGATGGCCAGGCCCGACGACGGGTCGATGCCGCTGTGGCTGAAGCGGCACTGGTCGCCGCGCACGCAGCGGCCGTTCATGAAGTCGCGGCAGACGTCGCCGAGCGTGTTCCGCGTCGGCTGGCGCTGGATCATCGGCCGCGGCGGGCCACGGTCGTCGCGCGGCGGGCCGCCGCGGTCGTCGTAGCGGGGCGGGCCCCGGTCGTCGCGGGGCGGCGGGCCCCGGTAGTCGTCGCGGTTCCCGCTGTAGGGGTCCGGCCGCCCGTAGTTGGGCCGGAAGCTCGGCTCGGGCGTCCGCGACCGCCGGCCGCCGCCGCGGCGGCCGCGGCTCCGCGACCGCGACCGGCGCCGCCCGCGGCTCCGCGACCGCCGCTCGCGCCGCCGGTCCCGGCTCCGCGACCGCGACTTCCGCTCGCGCCGCTTCCGGTCGCGGGACCGCGACCGCGACCGCTTCTTGTCGCGCTTGCGGTCGCCGCGCTCGTCGCCGCCGTTCGAGTGCTTGCGCTCGCGCTTCGGCGCCTCCGCGCCGTTCGGCGCCTCCTCGCCCATCGTGGGTGCTGCGGCGCGGCTGCGGCGCGCGGTGTCCGTGCCGGTGGGGTGCCGGTGCCGCGATCCGCGACGAGACGGCGCTCGGCGACGCGCTCGGCCGATCGGCTGCTCGATCAGATCTCGATCGACGCGACGACGACGCGAGCGCCGCGGGCCTTGCCACAGAGCGTCGTCCGTCGGCACCGGACCAGCGCCGCCGGAGCGCCGCCGGAGCGCCGCCGCAGAAGCACGACAGCTCTCCAATATGAGCCGCACCTACAGCGAGCTCGACGACAAGGGCGCGCTGCGGCGGCGCGCGGCGGAACTGGGCGCCCGCCAACACTCATCCTCGTCGCGCGTCGCGCTGGCCACGAGCGTCTCCGGCACGGACGCGCGGCGGCGCCTGAGCCGCTGCTACGCGGCGCTCGCCGGGCGGCCCAAGGCGCCGGACTGGGCGGCCATCAAGCGGCTCGCGCGCTTCGCGGAGACGGCGGCGAACGCCGCGCAGCCGTCGCCCGGCGGCGAGTCGCCGGACGCGCTCCGCCGCGAGTCGGCCTTCGTCAAGGCGCACGTCGTCCTCTGCGAGGCGCTGTATCGGTGCGACCTCGGCCGCACGGTGGCGGCGCTCTGCGCCTGCGCGGCCGCGCGGGGCGCGCTCGTCAACGGCGGCGAGGCCGGGCCGTCGTCGTCGTCCGCGCTCGGCCACGCGCGCGACTTCGCGCGGCGCGCCTACGAGGCGAACCTGAACAAGATCCCCGTGCTCTTCGACGTCGACGCCTGCGGCGCGGCGCTCTCCGGCGGCGACGGCGACGGCGCGGGCGACGCGCTCGCGCGCGCGCTCGGCGACCTGGAGCGCGCGGCGGCGGCCGAGGTCGAGGAGCCCGCGGACGACCACGACGCCGCCGCCGGCGACAAGCCCGTGGGCGTGCGCACGCCGACGCCGCGGCGCGCCGCGCCCGCCGCGGCGCCCGCGGGGCCGCGCGCGGCGCTGAAGACGGCGGCGGATTTTTTGGAGTGGCTCGACGCGCGCCGCGAGTCCGGCGGCGTTTTGGTCGTGCTGCTGGGCCGCGCGCGGCCGGCGCTCCTCTTCGCGCGCGCGTCCCGCGAGTTCCGCGGCGCGCCGGCGCCGCGGCCCCGGAGCGCCAAGTCGCCGCACGACGCCTTCGGCGAGACGGGCGACGAGCCCGTTTTTCGCGCGCTCGCGGCGCGGCCCAAGCAGCCCGAGCGCCTCACGCTCGGCGACGTCCACGCGGCCTTCGCCGTCCACGCGGCGGCCGTCGCGGCGAAGCTCGGGGCGTCGGAGCCCGGCGACGGCGCGGTGCGATGGACGACGGCGACGGGCGGACGGGAGGCGACGTACTTCGCGGCCAAGGGCTGCGCGTCCATCGCCGTGGCGTGCGTCGTACTGGAGGCGCCGGCGCCCGTCGCGCCGGGCCCCCGCGGCGCGCGCGCGCGCGACCGCGGCCAGGCGTCGCGCGACGCGGCGTGCGCGTCCTTCGCGACGCGATTCGCGCGGCCTTTCCGCGACGCGACCGCGGGCACGCACGTGCCGCCGTCCCTGTCCCAGTACGTCGGCGACGCGCCGGGGCCGCCGACCCGGAGCGGCTCGCGCGCCGCGTCGGCGCCCCCCGACTCTCGGCCGTCCGCGCGCGACGTCTCCCGCTGCGACGCGGGGCCGCGGCGCTGGCTCTGCTGCAGCTTTCCCACGTAACTTGCTTGTCGTTTTACATCCGAAGTAGCTTTACAGCCGCGTGCGCGGATCGCCCGCGAGGCACGCGCGGGCGTCGCCGTCGCAGAGGACGTCGGCCTTCAAGCCGACGCCGTTGAGGTCGGCGCCGTCGGGCGTGAGGTAGGACGCGCGGCTCACGAGCACGGAGCCGCCGCCCGGGAGGTCGAGCGCGCGCTGGATGCGCGCTTTGCCGTAGGTCCGGGCGCCGCCGACGAGCACCGCGCGCTTCCGCGCTTGGAGCGCGCCCGCGAGCAGCTCCGCGGCGGACGCTGTCCCGCGGTCGACGAGCACGGCGAGCGGCTCCGAGTAGCGCGGCGGCCCCCGCGGCGCGACGCGGGCCTCCGTCGCCGCGCGCGTCTTCACCGTCGCGACCAAGGCCGAGCCGCCCAGGAACAGCGCCGCGGCGTCGAGCGCGCCGTCGACGTTGCCGCCGCCGTCGCCCCGCAGGTCGAGCGCGAACCGCGCCGCGCCCCGGCGCCGCGCGGCCTCCAGCGCGGCGTCGAGGCCCGCGGCCGTATTTCCCGAGATCCCTCGGACGGCGACGATCGCGTAGCCCCCCTCGTCGACGGACAGGAGCTCGACCTCGGGCGGCGCGGCGACGAGCGCGCGCTCGAGCGTCGCCGTCGCGGCCTTGCCGTCGCGCGAAAAGGCGACGGAGACGCGCGTGCCCGGCGCGCCCCGGAGGGCCGCGGCGGCGGCCGCGGCGGTGGCGATCTTGACGTCGTCGACGGCGACGAGCGCGTCGCCCGCGCGGAGCGGCGACCGGCTCGCCGGCGACGCCGGCAGCACCTCCGCGACGACGGCGTCCTCGGCGGCGAGGCGCAGGCCGACGCCGCCCGTCGCCGCCGCGCCGGACGCCGCCGTGGACCGCAGCGCCGCCGCGAGCTGCGGCGGCAGGAACCGCGTGTACGGGTCGCCCGTGGCTTTGCACAACTCCGCGACGATCGCGGGACCCGCGGCGGCGCCGTCCGCGTCGAGCGCGCGCTCGCGCGCCGCGGCGACGGCCGCGCGCCAGGCCGCGGACTTCGCCAGGGACGCGTCGTAGAACTCGCGCTCGATCGCGGCGGCGACGTCGTCGACGAGCTCCAGCGGCGACGACCCGTCGTAGATCTCGGCGCGCGCCGGGCGCGGGCGCAATAAAAGTGGTACCACGCAGCGCTGGCCGACGCTGCGGCGCGTGAGCGACGCTGCCGACGCTGCGGCTGCGAGTGCGAGCAGCAGCGCTGCGCGACCGTGCGGTCGATGTGCCACCATCACTGAGCGCTGCGGTCGATGTGCCATCACTGAGCTTCAGCAACACCAGTGCATCAGGAGTTCAACTTGCAAGGCCGCCATGTTTCCCCCACATCACCGCCGTACTTCCCAGCGAAAACGCCAGCGAGTCAGCTTAAGCAAGCCCGCGCCCCTCAAAACCCCGGCCCGCCCGTGCTCCCAAAGGGCACGAAGCCCTGGGTGTGCGCGAAGGGCGAGCCGCCGGTCGTGTCCGGGGGCTCGGCCATGGTCTTGATGAGCTGGGTCCGCCACAGGTTCTCGCCCGGCTTGATCTTGCCCGAGTCGTTGAGCGCGGCGATCCAGTCGTTGTTCACGTTCGTCACCGCGAGGTCGCCGCCCTTCGGGAACCGCGCGGATATCTGCTGCGCCTCCGCGGGGCTCACCTTGGGCAGGTGCCAGTGCTTCTCCTGCACCAGCGCCAGCTGGCCGCCGCCGGGCCGCGTCGCGTGCTGCTGGCGCTGCGTCAGCGAGAGCGCGTTCGTTCCCGCGAGCCGGAGCTTGAGCCGGCCGTCGGGGTGCCGGCCCTCGACGCGGTCCATGTAGGTGCCGTCGCGCGTGGACCCGGGCCGCCCGCACTGGACGCGCGCGCCGTTGGAGCAGACGACGGCGTTGTCGTAGCGGCCCTCGAAGAGCAGGCTCAGCTGGCCGCAGAGCCGGAGCGAAAAGGGCTTCCGCGGGCCGTGCGGCGGCTTCCGCCAGAGCCACTCCTCGACGATGTCGCGGTCGTCGTCGCAGATGCTCCCGCCGAGGTCCGTGAGCGTCAGCGCCACGTTGCCGCTGGGAAAGCTCGCGTAGCCGTTGCCCTTCTTGTCGAAGGTCGCGCAGATGCGCCCGTTCTCGTCGAAGAACATCTTGCCGTAGGGCGTGATGGTCACGCAGCTGGGAAGCTTCTCGTCCATGTTCGTGGTCATTTTTTGTTTTACAGGGCGCGTGCCCAAGCCAGGGCCGCCGCTCCCCGCCGTGCCGGACGACGCAACAGGCTGCCCTGACGCGCGTTGATCATTGGGTGGATTTGAGTGCATGGCTGTTGAGGCGGCATTGCACTTCTGAGCAGCGCGACTCGCCGCGGCGGTCCTGCGCCCGGCGCGCGCCCTTGGGCACGCTCGCACACCGATTTTAAAAAACAGCAGAGCGTATCGCCGCGCCGCTATGGACGACGACGACGTCTGCGTCATCTGCGGCGTCGACCCGAGCAAGAAGGCGTCGAACCTGACGCGGCGCACGCTCCAGACGAACGTGTCGCGCGAGGTGCGCTGCGGCCACCGCTTCTGCAACGCCTGCGTCGAGCGCCACATCGCGAAGAAGAGCCAGTTCCCCTGCCCCGTCGCGGGCTGCGGCGCGGCCGTCCGCAAGGCGCAGCTCGACGCGCGAACCCTCGAAGACATCGAGGTCGAGCGCGACGCGACGCACCGGAAGCGCGTGCTCGCCGTCTTCAACGCGACGCCCGAGAGCTTCGCGACGCCGCGGGCCTACGACGACTACCTGGAGGAGGTCGAGGACGCGATCTACGCGCTCACGCGCGGCGGCGCGGCCGCCGAGGCCGCGGAGAAGAAGCTGAGCGCGCACGCGGCGGCGAACGCCGACGGCGTCGCCGCGCGGGCCGCGGCGAAGATCGAGCAGGACCGGCTCGCGGCGGCGGAGATCGACGACGACCGGGCCGCGGCGGACGCGGCCGCCGCGAAGCTCCGGAGCAAGCGGCGGCTCGACAAGCAGGCGAAGAGCGACGAGGAGAAGCACGCGCTCGCCTACGCCCTCGGCGACCGCGCCGACGCGCCCGTGCGCCGGCCGCGGCGCCACGTCTCCGCCGCCGTGCTCCCCGCGCCCGTCGGGCGGCCCGCGAACCCGCGCCACGTGACCGGCGACGCGCTCGCGAGGCGCCGCAAAGCCGGCGGCTGGACGGCCGATTTGTTCAAGAAGCGCGCGCGCGACGAGCTTCTGGCCGGCTGCGACGCGTCGGGCCTGAAGCGGAAGCGGCCGCCCTACGCGCACCCGAGCGGCCTCCTCTTCGGCCAGCGGACGGCCCCGGCCGCGCACAAGCGGGCGAAGATCGTTAAGGCCGAGACCTAGTTTCGAAAGACGACGATGCGTCTTTGGATGGGGACTCGGCAAGTGGGGCAACTCTCGAGCGGAGCCGCGCAGGCTTCGCAGGTCGAAAGATGGCGGCACGGAAGGAAGCAGACCGCGGCGTCGGCTTCCATGCACACGCAGCACTCGTTGCGCTCCGCAAGGTCGTCCGCGCGGCGGCGCTCCGCGTCGCGCTGGGCCGTGAGCTCGGTCTTGACCTCCTTGGCAGAGGTGGCCGCCTCCGCCGCGAGGGCGAGGCCGGAGCGCGGCGACGGTTCGTCGGCGGCGCGCTCCGTCCGGGCGCGCTTCGGCGCGGGCTCGTAGATGGTCTCGCCGCTTTCGACGTCGATGACCTCGCGGTTGAGCTGCGAGCGCGCCTCGGCGAGCGCCTCGGCGGTATCTTTGAGCAGATCCCGCAAGAGTGACTCGTCCTCGCTGGAGTGCGTCTCAAGGAACTTAAGCAAAAACGATGGTTCGGCTCGCAGGCGCGGTGAGACAAACGTCATCACACTGCGGCCGTCAAGGCTCCTGCGGAGACCACATGGCGATGCGAAAGCTGCGCAGACTATGTCTTCATTACCACGAAGACGATCCGAGGCGTACTCGAGACTGTGGCCGAAAAATTCCACGGTCGCGCGTACTATGTCCTCGTCATCTCGCAGATCCTTCGAGGCGTGCCTGAGAGCATACCCAGACGATGATCTCACAGCTGCGAGCACTATCGTTTTGTCGTCTCGCAGGCGCTTCGAGGCAAGGTGGAGAGCATGCCCACAGGATTTCACAGCTGCGTGCACGATTTCGTAGTCGTTGCGCTGCACAGCGGTGGCTTGCTCGAGGGCCGTTAAGCCATAGCCTGTCAACTCAGCCATTTCGAGGATCTCCGCGTCCGAAGGCATCGCGCCTGTCCACCGCATGCGCAGACGCAGCCCTTTTTACGCAGAGGTCAACGCGCTCGCGCGGCCCCACCGCCGCGACAGCCCGGCGCGCGAGGGCCGGCGGCTCCGCGCGGACGACGGCGACCACACGCCGGTCC
>Ga0257110_1001695_pt1 | contig 10382 bp, 9 predicted proteins | sample LP_taG_7_FD_190184 | JGI IMG/M metagenome (GOLD analysis project Ga0257110, IMG submission 190184) | Marine microbial communities from Northeast Subartic Pacific Ocean, Canada - LP_J_2015_P26_10m | ecosystem: Environmental > Aquatic > Marine > Oceanic | place: Canada: Northeast Subartic Pacific... | reverse complement strand
AAAAGAAAGCACGACGAAATGTTAGCAGCTTTGCGGAATAAGGGGGGTCTTTAGAGTGGACGCAGTTTACATGAACGGCTCCGAGTCTAAATTAGACGATTGGGAGCTGCGCTACAGCCTTCGTTCTTTAGAAAAAAACTACAAAAATTTAGAACGAGTTTGGATAATTGGGCATCTGCCAAAATGGGCTAAAGCTATTGCGCACATAGACCAAGGTGATCCTTATCGTAAAAATAAAGACGCAAATCTCATAGCTAAGATTGTAAGGCTTGGGTACGAGCGTTCTTTGTCTGAAAAATTTATTATGATGAGCGATGATCACTACTTCCTACAGCCTTCGTGGGACAGTGACATAAAGCCATATTATAATAAAGACATGTCGGAAATGAAAAAAAGTGACTTTGCTAACAACAAATGGGCACAGCGTTTGTGGAGGACAAAAGACATTTTAGAAAAAAATGGATACCCTCAAAGAGACTACGAAGGGCACATTCCTTATGTTTTAGAAAAGTCCAAACTCCACACATATCTAAACTTTGATTACGGCTACGATATCGGTTACTGCGTGTTTTCGTTGTACTTCAACACTGTAGACACTTCTGAAATAGCGCACATTAACCAAGGTAAAGTTCGAGCGGGTTTCTACGGGAAATTTCCCAACACGGAAACCATGATTAAAAAAATACAAGAGTGTCGGTATTTAAATTTTAACGACAACAGTTTTTCGCCCGAAATGAAAGAAGCTGTTGAAAAAATGTTTCCGCAAAAAAGCAAATATGAAAAATGATTGCCACATTTGTTTTTTACATATCCCCAAAACGGGCGGTATGGCAGTTAGGAACTGTTTAAGAAATAGTTTTAGAGGTAGGTTTTCTCCTTTAGTTCACAGAGGTAAACGCAAACTAAGTCTAACTCAGCGTGTACTATTAGCAACAGCACGAAAAAATAAAGTTGTTTTTGCGTTGATTCGCGAGCCGTTTGAGCGCCTCGCGTCTGCATATTTTTATTTAAAGAACGGTGCTACTGCACACACGGATCGTGATCAACGGGACGCGAACAGGACTGTCAACCTATACCGCGATCTAGAGCATTTTATACAAGAAGGGCTCCATATTCATATGCGTAAGCAAGTGCATTTACGACCGCAGACTTTTTGGATGCGTGCTAGAAGTAAAAAAAAAATAGAAGAACGCTGGCAACTATACGATGACATACAGCTTTTTAGGTACGAAGACATGCACACTAAGTTTGCAGTAGAGTTGGACAAGTACAAACCGATAAAACCCGTCTTTTTTAGACCTAAAAATGTAACACGAAAAAAAGAAAAAGTCGTGCTCTCGGATGAAGCTAAAAACATTGTTTACGAGCTCTATAAACAGGACTACGAAATATGGAAAAGCTTGTAAATCACAACACAAGAAAACGTTTTAAGCGTTTACTGAGAGAAGTAGTAAACGCAGGCATGGTGCGAGCTCCGTCTGCACCTTTTGAAGTGCCTGTGTTGACCACGACGAACTACCCAACAACGCTTTTAGAAACTATAATAGGAGACACAGAACCTCTTTTTACGTGTGACAGACGCATGAAATGGTCTTGGATGCAAAAGATACTTTCTGCTAAAGAGCAGTGCGCACGTTTTAAATCAGACGGACACAAGCACTTTATATACATAGACTCCGACGACGGTTTTTTATGGCAAGCGCCTACTCCAAATATGTGTGAAATAATACTCGGAGATAACGACATAGTTTTTCAGCGATCGAACTTTGGCTTTCCAAGATATAAATGGTTTAGAGGTAAAATGGAAAAACTGCTAGGGCATCCAGGGCCTTGCGCGGGGGCTTTTGTAGCGCGTACAGACCGTTTTGACGAATACTGTGAAATAATTATAAGACTCGCAAAACTAAACGCATCTCTTACTAGGGCAAAAGGCAAGTTCGACGACCAAGGTACGTGGAAGACCTTAGTTGCAGTTATAAGCAACCGTCTAAGCGTAGATGTAGATTTTGAATACCTAACCAACACCATTGACTGCGATTACGATGAGATACTTTAGAGTTAAAAATTTTAGCGGGATACAAAACCAAGCCGAGGAAACCGACCAAGATCGAGGGTCTCTAACTATTTGCGAAAACGCAGTGCCCTACCCTAAAGGCAGTTTGCGAAGTGCTCCTATGTGGAAGCGGGTGTATGAAAACCTCACACTACCGTCAGACAGTCTAGCGTATTGTTTAGACAGCAACGGGCATAAAGTAGTCGTAACTAAGAACGGTAGTGATGTACATGGTTTAGCGTGGGTTTCAAATTCAACTAGTGTTGATAAACTACCCGCGAATGCTTCAGTGGTAACCGCAACTGATAACACTCTGACAGGTGCGTTTATAAACAGAGTAGGCAGTGAGCTTTTTGTAGGAGACGGAGTTAACGCTAACCTTCGATGGGGACAGGCTACTAATTACGCTTTTAGCGCGCTACAACAACAACCTGATAAACTTTATGCGCAGGCAGCGGAGATTTTTCCCTCATGCACTTCTTTTGTTGTCGGGCCCGATAAAGCAATTTACGCAACGGGTAATTCCGCTGATCCGATGGCAGTTTATGTTTCAGAGCCCGCTACAATCGCGAACCCCGATGTAGAAGATGCTCTGCAAGGTATCTATAGTGGAGTCATGTCTACTGTAAATATAATCATGTCGGAAGCTTCGCGAATCACGGCACTATCAACTTTTAGAAATTATGTAGTAGTTCACACTGATGTGGGAGTAGCTTTACTGTACAGAACCGAAAAACAACAGGCGGGTACGGGGTACCGTGTTCGTCAGACAGCTTCGCCGACGGTTAGTGGTGCTCTTAATCCTAATAGCGCGAGTGCTAACATGGGAGTGCGTCCTTTCTATTTAGGAACCGATGGGCAGATTTACAAAGACGAAGCCGCGCGTGCGGGGCAAGATCACACCACAGAAGGTCGATTAAAAGAAATCATTTCGTGGAAAGCGGTGAACGCTTGGAATCGTCATGTAGACGTTAACTTAACAGGTTCTTTCACAGCATACGAACCTAGTGCAGAATTTTTTAGTGTCTGTGTGCCTCACCTTTCAACAGGAGTAAGCAAAGGCTATCCTATGTTTTTATATAACGGAGAAACATTTGCTCTCAGTGGGCCGAATCTATACCCTCGCTTTCAAGCCGTTACTAGAATCGATGGGACTAGTGCGCTATTAGGAATCGACCAAGACCAAAATTTCTGGATGACAGATTTTACAGACTTGAGAGAAACTTCAAATTTTAACGATCCCTACCCCACCCCGCCCGCAAATGTTAAACCTAATGTCTATTTAAAGTATTCTAACACGCCGTCATCGACAAAAGTTCTAGCTTCTAACAGCAACTTACCCATACAGACGAGACAGGGATTTGTGCAAATAGGAGGCAACTCGGCTGAACAGTTAGACCTGTTTTATGAAGGCGAGGGTAGTGTAGATGCTATGAATTACGCGGGAGCGTTTAGCAAACCCGTTGAGGGGGCTTTGCCCGCTTCTATCGGAGACTACCAAAAGTTTTCTCAGTCAACAGTAAGCGTCATTGAAACTTCTTACGAAGACATGGGCGCCCCCGAATCTATGAAAAATTTCATGGAAGTGTTTTTGAAATTCAAAACAGGTTCGTTAGGATTTCTAGGTGTCTACGCTCAAACCGAAGACGGTCTTGAGAGCGGGAAATGGGTAGGCGAAATCATGGACGATGAGATAAAAGTTTTTCTCAACATGAGGGGAAAACAGCTCAAAGTCCGTTTATACATAATAGCACCAACCAATGCTTCTTGGTTTCTGAAAGACTTTGAAGTTGGTTACCTACTGCAAAACACGTTGTGAGAGAACCTTTAAGGTTAATCAAAGAAGGCTTTGTCTGCGCTGAAATTGGTGTTTGGAAAGGTAAGTTTTCGCAAATCATCCTCAACCGCAAGCCTAGCGCGCTACATCTAATTGACCCGTGGGTTCACCAAAATTACAAAAATCGGCTTTACTCAGTTGCCCAAGAAAAAATAGACGCAGCCTATCGACAAGTGCGTGAAGATTTTAAAGACCGAGAAGAAGTCACCATTCACCGAGCGTACTCAACAGAGACTAGTTTTGAGGAAGGTTTTTTTGATTGGCTGTATTTAGACGGAGACCACAGCTACGAATCCGTAAAAAAAGACTTGGAGCATTTCGCACCTTTTATCAAAAAGGGTGGTTACTTAACAGGTGACGACTACGGGTGGACTGATGTGAACTGCAAAAGAGGCCCTAAACCCGCCATAGATGAGTTTGCTGAAAAGAACGGGGTTGAATTAAAGGTCTACCCACGCAGACAATTTGCTTTAATGCTATGATTATTTATCCCACAGGGTTAAGCAGTCATCCGATAAAATGACTCCCGCATAGTGGTCATATGTTGTCTTAGGGTCTTCGTGTCGTAAATAGTTTTGCGCTTCATATAAACCGTGTTTGGTGGCAAAATAAGCTCCGCACATCTTCCTAAGTTCATGTAAAGGTTTCTGCACTCGCAACCCGCACACATCTCTCAAAAACTCGGAAGCCTTTTTACTTATTGTTCTAGGGCTTTTGTAGCGAACGACACAAGAACCATACGCGGTTTTGCGAGCTACAACTCTTTCCCACTGCGTTCTTTTCATAATAGTGTAGCCCTGTCTACCCTTTGCAACAAAGCCATGTGCGTTGAGAACTTCGATTTTCACGTCATCGGGGCTTGAAGGTGATGTGTCATTAACCCAAAAAGTAGTTAAAGCTGATATCTCGGAACAACGCAACCCGCTATAGAACGCCATAGCTAATATAGAATATATCTCACCGCCCGCTACATTTTCAATGTTCCAATGTACTTGTTTAATAAGAGCTTCGGGCGGGCACTGCCATTTTACTTTTACTCTTTTAAACTGATCTGCTTCTTGAATAGCTTTTCTTACATCTGAAAAATCCCAAGTTGGTTCGTAGCCCTTGTACGCTGCAAGAGCTTCTTTCGTAAACATTGACTTTGTAGCGCGTAGCACGCTGTTAAAAGTTCTTTTACTAGCTAGGCAGTCATTACCATTTAAATAATTCCGTTTAGCTTTCCAAACTAGACTTTCGTTCACAACCGCGATCCGTTCATTCAGAGCCTGTTGCTTTGTTACACCAAACGCGAGCTGTATCATGCGAACCAATCCTCTACGATAATCCTTCGCGGTTCGCGGTTTAATCCCCAAAGAAGATGACACTGCTTCGTGAACCTTCAAGAGATTCTTAACTGATGTAGATTTTTTTGTTCCGTTGCTCGCAGAATATTTGGGGTGAAACTTTTCACGAACATCTTCAATAGTATATACTTTTAAATGGTCTCGTATATCATCTGCGCGCTTCATGGCTCGCGTAGCATCTACACCGAGTGGAAAATAGCATTGCCTTTTATCCACTGTGGTTCTATATCTATATCCCGTGGGGGTCTTGCTTATTAGTGTACCTTTTTTGGTGCGTAAAGTACGTTGTACGAATTGTCTTTTAGTAGATGACATTATTGTAACGGGATTGGAGTGAACAGAACGGTGAGCCTACATGCATAACATAACATATGATATAACTTGTAACACAGGTGTGTACTATAGTCAAGGCCACATGGTGGCTAATGTACTACAGATTTCGAGTCGGGCACATTCGACCACTCTGCCACCTCTCCTAGTAAGGGTTTCAAGTTATGTCATTCTTAACCGATAACAGAATGGTGACATCATGGGAAACGAAAAAGAATGGCTTGAAAACCAATTAGACTCAGAAGAACAACTCTTGGCAGACTGCCAAGAATTATGCAACAACGCAGTTTCAAACATGTTGCCGAAAGTGCGAGAAAAGGCGCTAGAAAACGGTCTTATTAGCGATCTCAATATCACGCTAAAATTCGATCTTAAACGAAAACCTAAAATCTCAGCGGACACATTTGTGCCTCCTATTATTGAAAAATGTCGCAAGTTCTAAATAAAATCGGATTATCTGCGGGTCGCGTTCGTGCTTTGTTGGGTACGCCACAGCCCACGAACGTGGCTGAAGTCACTAAAACGTTTCCAAACTATTGGTACGGGCCTAGTCAAAAACAGATTTCTACTAGGCTTAGTCGCAACGAAAAGTGGATTGTGTCGCAGTACTTAATAAAGAAACGCAAACCCGAAGTGATCGCTAAACTTATTGGCGTTAGCGTCGAGTCGGTGCGAAAACGTTTACGAAAGCTAAACTTATTTAACAGTAAGGGAAAAGCGGGACGACCTTTTACGCGGTCAGAAAAGGATTTTTAAGCACCCATCTACGTGATTTTTTATCAAGCCAATCTACATTCTTGTTATTGTAGTGCGTCAAAGAAAGTCCGATGCGAACCGCATCGACTCCTTTAAGGAAAGAGTTACTTCCGTCTAGCGTTCCTAACTCTTTAAGAAGTTCCGTAGAAGTGCCTTCCCATGTTGGCACGCCATCTTTAGAAAACATTAGATCGTTGAACAGCTCTACCAACTCTAACACATAAGCATGTGGCCCGTTGTCTAGTGAAAATGTTTCTAGTCCTTTATGAATGTAGCTTTGGAAACCAAACCGTTGATCGAACACCAGCTCGGTCGGGATTTTATAATCCATCAAGTAGCGCGCTAGAAAAGGTGCCTCGCGTTCGCAAGTCTCCCGATTAACTTTACGATCTCCAAATTTTATCGAATGCTTTTTAGCTTTGAACAGTAAAATTTTATCGCGCATAGACACATTTAATTCGGGTATCATTCTAATGTCTTCCGTCGTGTGGTTCGCGGTTACCGACAAGCGTCCGTTCCAAACAAGCTGTCCCGTCTTCATGTACTTTTCTTCAATGTTAAAAACTCCATTTGCCACAATGCTCTTAACTGTCGAGGTGTAGTGCTGATGTTTCTTCCTGTCGGAGGCGGGTACGCGGTCGTCACAAGTCCACAAGCCGTAATCAAAAAGATGTGAGTTAAAGCCGTTGTCCTCGCCCATTAGAAATCTACCGCACGAAGCTGTTCCGTTGAACAAAACATCTAAAACGTTTTCGTTAATCATGGTTTTACCGAGTCCCGTGTCGCCGATGAGAAAAACAGCGTGTCCTTGATTAGGCTCGCCCTTGTAGCACGCTTTGAAAAAACGAGAAGCCCAAGCTAACCAATATGGTAATTGATCGTCTCCCAAAATGCCGTGCAAAAGACCGCCCATAAAAGGAAAGTTAGTGCCCCAAACTTGAGGGTCAGCGGATGGCTCGCACACTTTGCGAGTGGATAAATTTAAATATCGTTTGCCTTGAAAAGGAACTATGACTCTTTTGTCGTACACAAAAGGCAGTGCTCCATGCACAAGTTTCTCGTTTAAAATTGTATTATAAGCGTCTTCAATTTCAGAAGAAGTGGCGCCTCTAGGCGTTTTAGAACTGAGCTTGTGCCTAGTCTTCAAAACAATCTCCACATCTTTGCGGTTTCTAGCAAAGTAGTCGCCGTTGCTCAGACGCTCAAAATAGTTTTTGCCGTCATAGAAAATGTCCCTTACAGCGGAGCCGATTCGAGTGGTTTGAAATTTCTTTATAAAACCGTTCCCTAAAATCTCCGCCCATGCATAAAAACCTTTCTCCATGTTGAAGACTTGCATCCCTGTTTCCCGCACTATCGAACTGTTAGTCGATTGGTGCCCGCCGTGAGGATCGAAAAAAGTACAACCTCTACTACCTTCGGTAAACTCCCCCACCCAACCATGTTTAGGAAACTTTTTTTCAATCTCTGCAAACACAATATCGAGAGGAACTTTAGTCCCATATTCCTTGAAGGTGTTGCTGTTAGTAGCGCGGTGCATCCACGCATGGCTGACTGCGGAAGGTATGGTGTGACTGCTAACTGTCTGCCAATCGCGACCATATAAATAATACTGTTCGGGTTGTTCGGCACATTTTTCATCCCAACCCCTCATCAATTGTTTTAAGCCTAGTGCTTTGTTGGCTTCTTTTAAAAATTGACTAGCGCTTGTTTTGCCTAAACACGCTATGGGTTCTTCAAAGAACCATATCGCGTGAACGCCTCCTCGAAACGATTTGCTAAAATAAGCCATCGGGTGATCGCTGTTTAGTGATCGCGCTACAAAGTCCTGTAGCTCCTGATCACTAAACGGAGCGTTGGTGTCAAAGTCTGCTACGATTCCAAAAATTCTCTTTGGATCGTTGTTCTCTCCTATCCTCTGTGTGGGAATTTCGCCCTCTACTAAAGAAAAAGCGCAATACTTAGTTCCCCTAGAGCAAGCCCACTTCTTGTAATCAGCGGGTGCGTTGAACCCATTTGCAGGGTAGTTAAAAGATGTGGGAGGTAAGTCCCACGGTTTTTTTCTAGTTATCGCATGTTCCGATAAATTATCTAAGCAATAGGCTTCTCTCATTAATATATTCTCCCAATGTATCTGACAAGCTCGTGACCGAGTCTGTGTTCTCTATGTTTACATCAATGAGATCATCTGATACGCCCGCCTCGCTTTTGTGGGTATCTGATTGTGTGTCACCTCTAACTATCTTAATTACAACTCCGTTAAAACTTTTTATAAGACGTGCCTCGTTGTCGAAACGTACATCGTCTATGCAGATTAAAAACTTCTTTTGCGCCGCATCGACTAGGCGCTTTTCCATCATGTCTAGCCATATCGTTTGAGATATCATGTCTCTGGCCCAATCCGTACCAATCGTCTGCATGATGTATCTCGCAGACTTCTTCCCCAAGTGGGGAATGGGTGCGTCTTTGTCTTTATTGTAGTACTTTTTAGTAATGCCTAACGCGCGGCACAGTTTGCGGATCGGATCGGCAAAGCTGTATATTCTATAACCGTGGTGCTTGAGTGCTTTCGCGCTAGTAGTTTTACCCGACTGCTTCATCCCTGCAAAACCCACAAGCGAAATTTTGTTTTTATAATCTTCGCTCATTTTTTGTAACATGTTACAATTTGTGAGTCCGCAGAGACAGGTAGTGTTGGAGCCCACTTCGGTGATTTCGACATGATGGACTCGACTTCTTTTGCGACTGTCTCTGCCTCGCTTGTAGGTACTTCTACGACGACCTCGTCGTGTATTTGAAGCACTACATCGTAACCCTTTTTGTCTATCTCTAGTAGACATTCTCCGAACACTGATCTCGCCATTGCTTGACACGCATTCTCAACAATACGTGACCCGTACATATAACGGAAGCGGTTGTATTCGGGTGAGTCTTTCTTCTGAGTAAAACATGTAAAAGAAAAACCTTTAGGCACTATGTTAAAGTAACGCATCTCCCTCCCACACGGCAGTGTGTACACGAATCTAGACCCATATCTTCTTTCGGAAGAAGCTTTGGCGAACATTTTGTCAAAACCTCGCCATAGGTTAGTAATTAATTTATTACTCTCGCGGAAATCTTTAACCTGTAGCCAAGCGTTGACAGCTTCCTTCTGTTCTAGCGCGGGAAGATCGTTAAACCACTTAAATAAATTAAGATCGCTTTGCCTTTTGTCGCGCTGTTTTATCATCCACACAAACTTTTCACGAGTGTCGTAATCAACATGAGTATGTAATATGTGACTAGCCCCATAAGCTGATGCGCTCTTCATAAAAGACTGAAAAGAAGCACCGTAACCGAGAGAAAGTACTCTAACTTTGGCTAGTAAATAGAGATCGGGTTCCTCTTTTTTCAAGGAGCCTCCACGCCAACCCATAGAAGTTCGTGCGTGTACTTCATAAGGGCTCATGCCTTTCCGCACCCCGTCTAAAAACTCTTCGTCTCCGCTTAGATAAGCCAAGCATCGCGGCTCAATTTGAGATAAGTCGCATATAACAAACGAGTGGTCTTTTTTAGGTACTAATAAATTACGAATATTAACGCCAAAACTTGCTTCTCTTGGCATGTTCTGCGTATTGAAACCGCTGTCGCCCGACCATCTTCCCGTTGCCTCCGCGCCGTAATATTTCAAACCATACGGCATACGCCCGTCGATGAGACGTTTCTTTATAGTGTGCAGTGTCTTTAAATGTTTGTTAGCTTTCCTAAAATTTGACATGTGCTCAATCCACGGGAACTTTTCACCAAACTTAGACTCCCAAGAAACTCTTTCCTCTGAATGTTCTGCGGTGCTTGCGGGAGGTTCTATTCCGTGTTTAAGGCAAGTCACCGCTAACCCACGAACTGAAGTCGGTGGGTATGTCGATTTGTACTTCGAGTCGTATTCGTTTGTCCAAGGTAAAGACGTTTCCGCGTCGTACACCGCTTTTTCTAAAGCGTCTATGCCTTCATCTAATTTCTTTTCGTCTATGCAAACCCCTCTGTACCCCATCTTGCGAGTGACTTCACTTAAATCTCGCTC
>Ga0257110_1001694_pt1 | contig 10385 bp, 11 predicted proteins | sample LP_taG_7_FD_190184 | JGI IMG/M metagenome (GOLD analysis project Ga0257110, IMG submission 190184) | Marine microbial communities from Northeast Subartic Pacific Ocean, Canada - LP_J_2015_P26_10m | ecosystem: Environmental > Aquatic > Marine > Oceanic | place: Canada: Northeast Subartic Pacific... | reverse complement strand
AGTAAGTAGAAATAAATAAGCAGTAGCTATAAATCATCATAAATAAATTCATCGTTTAAGAATTTATCCATGCCACCGAATTGGTGTTGGCACGATTTGCATTTATATTTTGGGTTACTAGGTTCCAGAGAAGATCCGCCATAGGCTATTTTATTTTGACTCACCTCTTCCATTATTTTTTTATTCAGATTGCCATAAACAATATCGATAATCATATTTGATTTACATTTAGGGCATACTTTCATATTTAAACTAATACTGAGTTAATCCAAAGCATAATATTTAAATATTTCCCGCTCCCATATATAGCATTCCTGAGCCATATAAAATACCAGTTAAGATAAAGATTACGAATGTATAGCCAAGAATTTGTCGCATATGAAGTCCAGCAATAGCTAGTACAGGAATAGTCCAAAAGGGTTGTATCATGTTAGTCCATTGATCGCCGTAAGCAACGCCAAGCACAACTACAGCAGGGTCTACATTTAACGAAAGCGCTGCTTCAATCATAATGGGTCCTTGTACAGCCCATTGCCCACCTCCAGAGGGTATAAACATATTGACCAAACCACCCGATAAAAAGGCAAAAAAGCCAAGTGTTTGCGGGGTAGAAATTGAAACAATCCAATCTGTAATTATTCCCATTAATCCGGTGGTAGCCATAATACCCATAATCCCAGAGTAAAAGGGATATTGAAGAATAATGGCTCCAACTGTACTCGCAGCATTATTGATTAGCTTTATGTAATGCATAGGTGAACTAGCCAACAATAATCCTAGTGCTAGGAATGTCCAACTTACAATATCAAGGTTCAACGAAAATCCTTGTTGGGCATAAGTTATTCCGACATAGGTCACTATGGATAGCCCAAGAAAAATACTGAGTGCCCGGTGATTCTCAAATCGTTCAACCACCGATAAATTACCCTTAGCCTCAGCAGTGACTCTTTTCTCCTTTACCAAAGCTGGGTCAATCTCAATAACATCCTTATCATTAGGCTTCATTAATGGGCAAACGACCGTGATAATAAGTAAACCTAATAGAGCTAATACTATGTTGGTAGAGGATAAAATTGTCTCGGTTACTGGAATGATACCCACCCTATCCTCAAGTAAATGTCCTGGAGTTGCCACAAATAATGCAGATGATGACGAGTAACCCATATGCCAAATAACATAACCTGAGTAAGCCGAGGCTACTAATAATGGATAATGGATTTTAAATGGTTTGTTTGCACATTCCTTTGCAACACTCCTAGCTACAATAGCACCAATGATGAGCCCAAATGACCAGGCACAAAGACTTGCAATACCGGCAGAAAAAGCTACCAGTGAGTATGCTTGACTCGATGATTTAGGGAGCCTGCCGATGTACTTTAATAATCTTTGTACTGCATTGGTATGTGCAAGCGCATGGGCACCCACCATAATTATGGTTATCTGAGCAGTAAATTTGAATAACATGGATAAACCATCACCCCACGCAACCATGGTTGAAGTTACCGTGGCGTCGGTCAACATCAAGGCCGAAATAAAAGTAATTACTGAAAGAATAATTACAAAAATAAAGGAGTCTGGATAATAGCGCTCAACAAAGGAAACAAAAGGCCGAGCTATGGTTTGGAATATATTCATATATTATGTTGGCACCTAAATACTTAAATTAAAAAAATTTCATGCCAAGTTCTGGCATGAAATTATATTTTTATAAGACTACTTAATTTTAAAGGCTACAAGTTTTCCATCATTCATTAATGGCATAATTAGCATTTTTTTATCATGAATTACTTCATGATCTGCAGCCCCTTGTGAGAGCTTTTTAACAACCTTAAAATTACCATCCGCTTTAATATGGAGTAAATTTCCCCCCACCCAATCTGCAACAAAATAGCCGCCATTACCGTCGGATTCAACTCCGTCTAAGGTTCCGACTGGCTTGCCATTTCCAAGTGACTTTATTTCTTTATTTTTTAAAGCTACCGTCTTTAAATGACCAACTACAGCTGGTGCGAAACCATCAGTAGGATGACCCCAACTACCCACAATCAACTGACCCTTTTCATAATGCAAGCCATTTGGAGCTTCTAGTTTTGGGCTATAGAGCCATAATGTAAGTTGACCAAATTTATTTAATCTATAGATTTTATCGGTAAAGGTATCGGAAACGTATACATTCCCGTTAGTGTCGACCGTAACATCATTTAGAAAAGAAGCCCCTGCTGCGTCATGTTTTTTTGAGACTTTACCACTTTTAATATCTATCTCTACTAACTGATCGACGTCACCGACATAGAGCTTACCTTTCGATATCGCTAAGCCTTTTGGAGCATGCAAACCTTTAATCCACTTTAATTTGACGATGTTACCGTCAAGGTCGACTTTAGAAATAAAGCCGTTGTCATCTTTTGAAAACGGATCACCCTGCATATTAGATACATACAAAATATCATTTTCTTTATCAAAGACTACCGATTCTGGTAATTTAAAATCTGCTTTACTTTCCCAGGCTTTTGTTAATACCGGATCGGCATTAGCAAAAGAAACCGTAAACAAAAATAAAACACTAAATACGTATTTAACAAATGCTATTTGTTTCATATTTTTTTCTCCAAACAAAAATTAAAAAAATTTACTACTTTATTGCTTTGCATAGCTTGCGCTATCTGCAAATGAAAATTGTTTACCCTCTCGCATATCAGCAGAAGGCCACCTTTGTGTAATCGTTTTACGTCTAGTATAAAAGCGGACTCCATCGGGGCCATAGGCAAAAAGATCTCCAAATAAGGACTGCTTCCAACCTCCAAAACTGTGATATGAAACTGGTACAGGAAGCGGAATATTAATTCCGACCATCCCCACTTTTATATTATCTGAAAAATACCTTGCCGCCTCTCCATCACGCGTAAAGATACATGTACCATTTCCATACATATGATCATCAATTAATTGCATTGCATCTTTCATATTATCGACTCGGATGATTTGTAATACTGGGCCAAAAATCTCTTCTTTATATGAGGTCATATTAGATGTAACGTTATCAATTAATGTTCCGCCGACAAAATAACCTGACTCACAACCTTTGACAACAATATTACGACCATCTACCGCAATGGTTGCCCCCTGTTGCTCGGCGCTATCAATATATGCTGAAACCTTATCTTTGTGTTCTTTGGTAATTAGCGGACCGAAATCATTAGTATGATCTGTATAATCCCCTACTTTTAATTCTTGCATAGCCTTTTTCATTTTTGCAATTAAGCTATCCGCAGTCTCATCACCAACCACAACTGCTACCGATAGTGCCATGCATCTTTCTCCACTTGAACCAAATGCCGCACCCATAAGCTGATTGACTGCATTGTCAATATCAGCGTCAGGCATGACGATAGCGTGATTTTTTGCACCTCCTAAAGCTTGGCATCGCTTTCCACTGGCAGTAGCCTGTGTATAAATATACTTAGCTATAGGAGTTGATCCAACAAAGCTTATGGCTTCAATACGATCATCTTTTAGCAAAAGATCAACCACATCTTTATTTCCATTTACTACATTTAACACACCTTTAGGCAAACCTGCTTTATATAATAGCTCTGCTATAAATAGCGTGGAACTCGGATCTCGCTCTGATGGCTTTAAAATGAAACAGTTACCACAAACAATCGCCAAGGGAAACATCCATAAAGGAATCATGGCAGGGAAATTAAATGGAGTTATACCAGCAACGATGCCAAGTGGTTGGAATTCACTCCAACAGTCGATGGATGGCCCAACATTTTTACTAAATTCACCTTTAAGAACCTCAGGGGCAGTACAAGCATATTCCACATTTTCAATACCTCTTTGCAGCTCACCCATTGCATCATGCGATATTTTCCCATGCTCTTCACCTACTAGTTGGCAAATTTTGTCTTTATTTTGCTCCAGTAATTCCTTAAAACGAAACATAACTCTTGTGCGTTTAATGACCGGGAGATCTCGCCAAGCTGGAAATGCTTTTTGTGCAGCGATAATTGCTTCGTCTACTGTAGCTTTAGAGGCCACTTCTAAATGTTTAGTAATTTTACCTTGAGCAGGATCGTAGACAGGAAGTTTTGCGCCACCGTGATAGCTTATTTCTCCATTAATTAAATTTCCTACGATAAATTCTTCTTTTATTGTATTCATTTTAAACACCACGTCTTATTAATTAAGTAAGCCTATACTAATCTTTTTATTTATGCAGTACAATATCTAATAATGTGTTTTTATAATGCAATTATGCACTATAAATAAGCTAAAAAATTATAGATTTATAATTTAAGGATACTGAAAAAAATGCTTGACTGGGGAAATTTACGATCGTTTCTTGAGCTCGCTAGACATGGGAAATTAACTTTAGCTGGAAAAAGGCTAAAGGTAGAACCCACTACGATTGGCAGACATATCAATCGCCTTGAAAAAGCACTTGAAGTGCATTTGTTTGACCGCTCACCAAAAGGTTACTCCCTTACTGAAGATGGCTACAAACTCCTATCCTATGCTGAAACTATAGAAACAAAAATAAATTCCATTCATCAAACTATTTCAGGATCCGATACTGAATTATCTGGAATTGTAAGGATGGCAGTACCAGAAGGTTTGGGCGTTGGTGTGATTTCAAAATATATTAAAGCCTTTAAGAGTCAACATCCTGCCATTACGCTTGAATTAGTTGCAGACACACGATCACGCAGTCTATCTAAACGAGAGGCAGATATTGCAATTACTTTAGCAAGGCCAACTTCAGGTAGGTTGGTTGCTTGGAAATTAGGGACCTATAAATTAGCGCTATATGGAAGTCATGATTACATAAAAAATAATAAGCAAATTAGAACTGCTAAAGATTTATCTGAGCATAAATTTGTTAGTTATATAGATGACCTTATTGAGTTTCCTCAATTAAAATATATGGAAGATGTGCTAAATGATGTTAATGTGGTATTCAGAAGTAGCTCTCTGCAAGCACAATATCAAACGGTTGTTGATGGCATTGGACTAGCTTTATTACATGGATTTGTGGCTTCAAATGACAGTAAACTTCAGGTAGTATTGCCCAAAAATATATTTGCCACAAGAGAGTATTGGATGGTAGTCCACGAAGACCTTCACAAACTAGCTCGTGTTCAAGCGGTAAGTAATTTTTTTACTGATGTAATTACAAGAGAACAAGATAGACTTATGCAAGTTTGAAAATTTTGCATATTTTTGAATACCGTAAGAAACTTTTCAATTTATTATTAGTCTTTAACACATGAAAAAAATAATTTTTTTATTCCTTATCTTTTTAAACTTTACTGCTTTCAGTGAAGATTCCAACTATATTTTTGGTTGGACGCAACTCAACAATCCTGATCTTAAAGTTCCGCGAGGTGGGTCAAGTGTCGGTGCTGATATCACCTTAGATAAAGAACCTAATCCATTATGGATCAAGCTTCAAAACCCAAAGTTAACTAAGTTCGAGAAGGACAGGTTGTCAATTCTATCGATGGTGGGAAATTACCGGGTTTATTTCGATTTTATGGAAACTATGGGTTTTGTTGAGAACTACGAACCAAAACAAGCTTATCAATCATGGGCTACCGAGTTTGTTAGTGTTGTTGAAGATAAAAAAAACTTTATTAGTTTGCAACATATTATTGTTATGTATTTTAAACTTGATGATGGAACCCTTTCGGATCCTATGGTTGTCAAACATTGGAGACAAGACTGGAAGTATGAAGACACGGCAATAAGTGCCTATGCCGGGAATAGAACTTGGCTAAATAAAGAAATTCCCCCTTCGGAAAGTAAAGGAACGTGGTCTCAATCTGTATACCAGGTAGACGACACTCCAAGATATCAAAGTTATGGTAGGTGGACCCACTCACCAAATTTTTCCTCCTGGGCAAGCAATGAGACTTGGCGCCCTCTTCCTAGAAGAGAACATTCAGTAAGGGATGATTATGACGTAATCATTGGCACAAATATTCAAACTATTACCCCAACGGGTTGGGTGCATGAACAAAATAATAAGAAAGTTGTACTAACAGAAAATCAAAAAGTTTTAGCTAAGGAAATTGGAATTGCAAGGTATGAAAGAATTAAAGATTTTGATTGGCAAGCTGGGTTAGATTATTGGGATAAAACGCAATCTTTTTGGAAGCATGTTAGAAATGTAGTAAATAAAAAGCTTGATGGTTCAGAGACTTTTAAGTTAAATGCAGCAATGGATGGAGAATCTCTATGGATGAAACTATTTGTTTTAGCCGACGATTACTCTAATAAAGAATCAGCACCCACTAAAGAGATTGAAAATATCATCGATAATTATTCATTTTAATGGCATACCACGCAGTTCCTTTGGCTGATTTTTTCATTTACTCACCCTCCTTCATAAATAGATAATCCTTTATAACTTGCCTCAAAAATTACTGATATATCTTTTACTTTTTACAAGAATTTATAGTACGATTAGAACCATACATCTGATTTAAAGAGAAAATGAAGTAATGAAAAATCAAAAAAGGATTGAAAAAGATTCATTAGGATCAATCGAAATCCCCTCACATAAATATTGGGGAGCACAAACCCAGCGAAGTATTTCAAATTTTTCGATAGGATGGGAAAGTCAACCAAAATCAATAATTAAAGCGCTAGGAGTTGTAAAAAAAGCGTGTGCTATGGCAAATAGAGATTCTGGTAAGTTAGAAAAAAATAAAGCAAAAGCAATTATTCAAGCAGCAACAGAAATTATTGATGGTAAATTAGAAGGTCATTTTCCTTTATTTGTATGGCAAACAGGTTCAGGAACCCAGTCAAATATGAATGTAAATGAAGTAATTGCAAATAGAGCAATTGAAATTTTAAAAGGGGAAATTGGCTCTAATAACCCAATTCACCCAAATGATCATTGTAATATGAGCCAATCATCCAATGACACGTTTCCAACTGCAATGCATATTGCTACTGCAGTTAATCTTAATAATTTGTTAATTCCTTCATTAGAAAAATTAAAAAATGCTTTAAATAAAAAAATCATAGAATTCAAAGGTATTATAAAAATTGGCAGAACGCATACGATGGATGCAACACCAATAAGCCTCTCTCAAGAATTTTCAGGGTATCTTCATCAAGTAAAAATGTCCCTAAAGAGAATTGATAAAACAATTCCTAGAATATATGAAATAGCTCAAGGGGGTACAGCTGTTGGGACTGGGCTAAACACAGATAAAGGTTGGGATAGTAAAGTTGCAAAAAATATTGCTAAACTTACTGGCCTGCCATTTGTAACTGCTCCAAATAAATTTGAAGCCATAGCCACACACGATTCAATGGTAGAAATATCTGCTATGTTAAAAACTGTATCTGTATCACTCTTCAAAATAGCAAACGATATTAGGTTGTTAGGTTCTGGGCCAAGAAGCGGTATAGGGGAGCTTTTATTGCCTGAGAATGAGCATGGAAGTTCAATCATGCCTGGAAAAATAAATCCTACCCAAACCGAGGCACTTACTCAAGTTTGCATTCAAGTTATGGGTAATGATGCTGCAGTTTCTTTTGCCGGTTCTCAGGGACATTTTGAATTAAATGCTTATAAACCGGTTATTTCATATAATGTATTACAATCAATTCAATTGTTATCAGATGCATCCTTATCATTTGCAGATAAATGTATTGCAGGCATCAAGCCAAACAAGGAGAGAATAGATAAATTAATGAACGATAGCTTGATGCTGGTAACTGCCCTGTCCCCATCAATTGGCTATGATAATGCCACTGTGATTGCAAAAAAGGCACATAAAAATGGTACGTCGATTAAAGAGGAACTCATTAAATCAAAACTAATTGATGAAAAAACATTTAACAGGATCGTTGATCCAAAAAAAATGATTAAGCCAAATAAATAAGGACATATATTATTTATTAAGGGCATTACTACTTATTACTACCCACTTCTTTCTACTTAAGCTTTATTTTCTTCATACGCATCATGAACAGCTTTAGCTACCCAGTCAATTAAGCGTGGGTCAAAAGGTTTGGGGATTAAATAGTCTTTTCCAAAATTTAATTCATCCAAATTGTAGGCATCTAAAACAGATTGAGGAACAGCCTCTTTAGCAAGACTTGCGAGTGCTGTTGCTGCAGCTATCAACATATTATTATCTATATGTCTAGCTTTGGCTTCTAACGCTCCCTTGAACAGAAAAGGAAAGCCTAAAACATTATTAACTTGATTAACAAAATCAGACCTTCCTGTTGCCATTACAATATCATCTCTGATGGCATGGGCCTTGGATGGTAGGATTTCTGGATCAGGATTTGCTAAAGCAAAAATAATTGGTTTTTCTGCCATCAACGTAATATGTTTTTCATTGAGTAAATTTGCTCCTGAAACACCAATAAATACGTCAGCATTATCCATAGCATCATATAAAGTTTCATCTTCAGTATTAATTGCAAGATCTTGATTATATTGATTTAAATTTTTTCTTTTTTTAGATAATATACCCTTGCTATCTACCATTGTAATGTCATTCGCACCCATTAATTTAAGCAATCTGGCACATGAACACCCCGCTGCCCCAGCACCAAGAAAAACTATCTTTACGTTTTTCATTAATTTTTTTTGAATTTCTAATGCATTAAGCAATGCAGCCGCCACTATCACAGCAGTTCCATGTTGGTCGTCATGGAAAACTGGAATGGATAATCGTTTTTTTAATTCGTTTTCGATATAAAAACATTGCGGTGCAGCTATATCCTCTAGATTAATACCACCAAAGGTTGGCGATATATTTATAACAGTTTGAATAAACTCATCTGGGTTTTTACAGCTGATTTCAATATCAAATACATCAATACCTGCAAATTTTTTAAATAACACTGCTTTACCTTCCATTACCGGTTTAGCAGCTAATGGTCCTGTATCACCAAGGCCTAAGACTGCGCTACCATCGGTAATAACCGCAACAAGATTTCCTTTGTTAGTAAAGCGGTATGCATTTTTTGGATCATTTTTAATTGCCAAGACCGGTTCGGCTACTCCCGGGGTGTAAGCAAGGGATAAATCTTCCGCTGAATTGCACTCCTTTGATGCTTCCACGCTCAATTTTCCTGGCTTAGGAAATTCATGATAATTTAAAGCTTTTGATTCATTTTTAGCCATTTGTTATTCCTCTTGAATGGATAGCCCATCAATATAATGTAAAATATGCATTAATTCTTCATTAGCATTATTAAAATCTTCAAATTTCGCTAAATTACTTCTTGTATACCAGTACTTACTATTACTCTCATCACCTTCGATTTTGTGCAACACAGCGTGAATCCAACGCCCAACATTATTATTAGTTTCTTGAGCTATTTGGTGCGATTCATCCCACTTACCATCAAATACAAGGTTTATAGCTAATTTGCAGTTGGAGTAGTTTTTCATTGTACGCAACTAAAGTTTTGATTCCATTAGGACTCTATACTCACAATCTTTCTTATGTTTCTCTAGTAAACCATTGATAACTAATGAAGAAACTTTACAATATGAACATTGATAATTATTAGTACTTGGATCTATTTTTTCTTGTGGGTAATCAATATAATATTTCGCTTTCTTGCTCAACATCACTCCTTTTTAAAGAATTTTTCACCATTTATCTTTTCTATCAATAGATTTAAGGTAGCTATTATGCGCACTTATATCGTCTTTTTGTGGTTCTGAAACGATTAATTGATCAAAATTGATTGGACTGATTTTATCATTGGATATTTCTTCCTTAAAATCAATAATAAAAGCTTCTTGGCCCCTTGTCATATGGATATAAACCTCTCCAAGCAATTGGGCATCCAAAAGCGCTCCATGCAGGCTTCGTGACGAATTATCCACTCCATATGCTCTACAGAGTGCGTCTAAACTATTTCTTTGTCCTGGTCTTATATCTTTTGCTAGTTTTAGAGAATCAGTTATTTTCGCGCAGCAAGAATTTAATTTATCTGAACCAATCCTTCCAAATTCCATATTAAGGAATCCAACGTCAAAAGGAGCATTATGAATTACAACTTCAGCACCTTCTATAAAATCCATGAAATCAGATGCAACATCCTTAAAATTAGGTTTATCACTTAAAAAATCTAAAGTAATTCCATGTACTTCCTGTGCAGCTGGATCTATTTCTCTATCAGGGTTAATGTAGGTATGAAATCTATTGCTAGTTAGTTGCCGATTATTAAATTCAATAGCAGCTATCTCAATAACTCTATGTCCTTGGTTAGGGTCTAGTCCTGTTGTCTCGGTGTCTAAAAATATTTGTTTCATCTGTAATTATTCTTGAGAGGAATTGACTCCAAGGTTAGCAAGATAATCAGCCCTTTCATTTTCAGTCTGCCCGGCA
>Ga0257110_1001691_pt1 | contig 10397 bp, 6 predicted proteins | sample LP_taG_7_FD_190184 | JGI IMG/M metagenome (GOLD analysis project Ga0257110, IMG submission 190184) | Marine microbial communities from Northeast Subartic Pacific Ocean, Canada - LP_J_2015_P26_10m | ecosystem: Environmental > Aquatic > Marine > Oceanic | place: Canada: Northeast Subartic Pacific... | reverse complement strand
CCTTCCCCTCTGCATCTATATCAACTCCTGATGAAGCGTAGTCCAATGGGGCGTCACTCATGGCCCTGCGAGTAATAACTACTGCATGAAATACTCTGTCTGATATTTTCTTTTGAATCGCGCTCTTGCCGTTATTATTATTTTTTTAATTATTAATATCGCAAACATAGCCAAAATGACATATTTAGACACATCCCCAAGAGACTCTATAACTGTTATAGGTAGTCGACGGTGCTACCGGAACGTGAGTATCCTATGAATAACAAAAAAATAATTGCAATGATGATGACCCTGAGTATGCTAGCAGCAGCCTTTGCTGGATGCTTAGGCGGAGATGACGATGAACCAGTAGAAGAATGGTCACTGACACCTGCAGATGATGTAAGTGCAGACTTCATTACTTCTGACTGGACCCCGATTATCCCCAACTTGAACGCCGGAGAGATGTGTGACGCAATCCTTTCCTCCATGACCAAAACAGCTGACAGAGAAGTCGTTGTTGATTTCACCCGCGGTTACTATACTAGTAGTCAAGGTGTAATTGGTTCAGCAGATGCTACTGCTATCAACGATCCAGTTGATATGAATGTAGATGGTACTGTGGTTGCAGTACAGACTGGAACAACTTCAGATCTTTGGGCAAATGAGAATTTACCTCTTGCAACAATTCTAGCATACGAAGACTTCCCTCAAGTAACTGCAGCAATTAGTAATGGTGAAGCACACTATGCTATGGGCGATTCGCCAGTACTAGCATTGTCTGGCGATTTAATGGTTACTTTCTCAGATGAGACTTTTGGTATGGCTGTAGCAGATGGCAATTCAGAACTTCTTGACGCATTGAATGTAGCAATTACAGCAGTAATTGATTCTGGCGAGTATGATCTAATCTTCGGAGCTTCTTTCGATGGTATGGTTGTATTAACTGATGATACAGACTCTTCAACAGCAACTGCATACCCTATGGCAACAGAAGGTAGCAGACTAACACATGTTCTAGAATCTGGTAGTCTAAGATTTTGTTCAGATACAACTTACCCTCCATTCGAGAGTCTTGATGCAGACGGTACAGTAGTAGGTTTCAGTGCAGATCTTGGTAACGCAGTTGCAGATGAGATGGCAGCACATTACATGAATAACGAAAACCCAATGTTCGTAGCTCCTGTAGTTGAACCTCCAGTAGTAGTGGATAAAACAATGAAGATTGGATTCCTTAACGATGCAACTGGGCCAATTTCAGTATATGCAGGTGGCTTTACATTCGCAGCAGCAGCAGCAGCAGCAGATTTGTCTGCCAACAATGACGGATACACATTCGAAATTGTAGAAGTAGATTCAGGCTGTGACGGTACTACAGCTGGTACTGCAGCTCAGACATTAGTAGATTCAGGAGTAGTAGCAGTAGCTGGAGCAGCATGTTCCGGTGCATCAATAGGTGCTAATGCAGTACTTTCCGCAGCAGGAATTCCAATGATTTCCTATGCAAGTACTAGTCCAGCATTGTCCGATGCAACAGCATATCCTCACTTCTTCCGTGTTGTACCTAGCGACGCACTTCAAGGTGATGCTATGGCTGATATGGTAGATGCAAGTGGTGTTACTAACCCCGCACTTATACACATGACTAATGATTATGGAGCAGGTCTTGCTGATTCATTCAAGTCATATTGGGAAGGAATGGGACACACTCTATGTTTGCAGGCTGGATATGATCAAGCTGCAACAGATTTTTCTGCTTCAGTTCAAGCAGTAATTGATGCAGGTTGCGATTCAGCAGTTCTGGCATCATATTCTGCAGATGGTGCAATGATAATTGAGACCATGGCAGGCATGGGTGCAACAATACCTACATTTGGTGCTGATGGAATTGCAGGAGAGTCTGCACTTCAAGATTACACCAATACAGCCGCTGCAAACGGAGTACAAGTAACGTACCCTAGTGCAGCAAGTGGAGCAGGAGTTTTCTCTGCTGTATGCGCTGCTGACACAGTTTGTGCTTCAGGTATTTACACTTTGGAAGCATATGATGCAGTTATGATGATCGGCCATGCCGCTATTATGGATGACGGAGCAGACATGCACATGCACATACCAATGGTTGGAAATGATTATGCTGGAGAAAGTGGAACACTTGACTTCTTGGATAATGGTGACGTTTCAGGCAGCGGATATGATGTATGTACTTTCAATTATGTTCCTACATATGGCGATTACTATAATTGTGATATGAGGTGGACTGTAGCTGACGGATTAACAGCAGCAACATTCATGGGAGCTACTGTAAAGATCGGTTTCCTTAACGATGCAACAGGACCTATTGCTGTATATGCAATGGGCTTCGTAGCTGCGTCACAAATTGCTCTTGGTATTGCTAATACAATCGGCTGGAACAGTATGGTTCAGTTCGAGATAGTATATGCTGATTCAGGTTGTGATGGTACAACAGCAGCAACAGCAGCTCAAACATTAGTAGATGCTGGTGTTGTAGGAGTAGTTGGAGCGGCTTGCTCTGGTGCATCAATGGGTGCTAATGCAGTTCTTTCAGCAGCAGGAGTTCCACAGATTTCCTATGCAAGTACTAGCCCAGCACTTACAGATGCAACAGCTTACCCGGATTTCTTCCGTGTAGTGCCAAGCGATGCTTTGCAAGGCCAAGCACTTAGTGCAGTAGTAAAGGCAGATATGCCTACTGATGGAACCGTGGGACTAGTTCACATGACTAACGATTATGGAGCAGGTCTTGCAGATTCTTTCACTGCTGCTTTCACTGAAGATGGTAGTGCACTATGTACAACTATTGGATACGCACAAGACGCAACTGATTTCTCAGGTGCTGTTCAAGGTATGATCGATAATGGTTGCACATCTGCAGTATTAATATCATATGCAGCGGATGGTGCAATGATTCTAGATGAGATGGCTACACAAATGTGGGCAGGCCAAGTATACGGTGGAGATGGAATCGCTGAAGAAGGACTTGCTGCTGATACAAGCTCTAGTGTTGATGGCGTAATTGCTACAAAACCATCATCTGGATCAATGGGTACTGTAGGATATGTATTCCAAGGTCTTTGTGCACAATCTGCTGATTGTGCTGGTGGAATTTACACTGCTGAAGCATTCGATGGAGTTGTTATAATGGCATTAGGTGCATTCGCACAGATGGCATCACCTTCAGCTACATTGAGCCAAGTAATCATGGCAACTGGTCAAGGATTAGAGGGAGCGAGTGGAACAATCTCCTTCCTTGCTAATGGAGACGTACCTGGTGCAGGATACTGTGTTGGAGACTTCACAGAAGATTCTAGTACTGGAGATGTAGCCTTTACTTGTAACCGCAGTTGGGATGTAATAAACGGATTAGTTTGAATAATCATCTAGATTAAACAAACACGTAAAGCAGTGTGGCGGATTTTTCCGCCACACTGCCCTTTTTTTTTAAATTAAATATAATGTCCAGTATGTGTGTGTGTGTGGTTAATGCTCCAGCAGATACAACAAAATTTTAATCAACTCTCTACTCTAAATAGAAGATTACTTCTAACTTTTTTTCTATTCTTTGACTCTTTAGTTTTGGGATTAACTTATGAGTTTGGCTCCCTTAATTTTCTTGATATTATTCTTCTAGATAAATTACCCAGTGATTTAATTTGGTTACTACAATTATTAGAATCGATTAGTGCGGGTTTTCTCGTAATAAAAATACTCTTTGACGATATCCCACCTAACCCATTTCGAACCTTAGCAATTTTTCTTTCACCCTTATTTATGGTGGGTATAGTATTTTTAACACTAGAAATATTACTTCAAGGGCTCGACACTCAGGCAACAATCACATTAGATCTAATCTCAATTAGTACAGGGACTCTCACATGGGCATCAACTTATCTTGCGATAGCCATTGGTCTGACTTTAACGTATAAAGTACAAAGATATGGTAATTTTGCCCAGTCTGAATTCTTCATGATTGGTATGTATTTAGCTATGATTATGGTATGGAGTGACTACTTTGTTCCTTTGTATGATGCGCCTAAAGATGGTGTTCTTGCTTGGTCACTACTATTTTGGACTCTTATTGGTGCTTTCATATTTACTGGTATTGCCGGAATAATTATCGATAGACTAGTTTATCGTGGATTTCGTGAACAAAAGGCATCACCTCAAGTCATGATGATAGCGTCTTTAGGTGTAGCATTAATTCTTCGGGCGCTGACATATTTGCGCTTTGGGTCATCAAGAAATATGTTTGAACCAGATTCTGATTGGCGAATGCCAACAATGCGTTGGGAACTTCCTACTACTAAATTCCGTTTTAATCTTGGAGATAGAACTCAAGGAGTAAGTTCAGCTGAACCATTCTGGGATGCTAACGGAAATGGGGTTTATGATATGGGTTCAAATGGATTATTCGAATCATTTACCGATTTAGACGGAGATAATAGATATGACTTTGCTCGAACTTATAATAATTATAACTGTGAGCAAACAGGTATTGATGAGTCGGGTGAACCGATTCTTTCACGGATTATTAGTGAAGTGAAAAAACCATTTTTTGAGATGTATGATACTAATATAGATTGCGTTACAGGAGCGACAACAAATTATGCATACTACAAAGGTATTGTTCCAGCAGTTATTTTTTCTTCTGTAGCACTTCTTCTTCTATTATTAACAAAAACCAGATTAGGACGTAAAATGAGGGCAGTTGCAGATAATCCTGAACTTGCAGCAAGTAGTGGGATTAACGTAGAAAGAGTCCAATTAACTAGTGCCTTTTTGTCAGCCGGAATTTCAGGCTTGGGTGGGGCAATATTCGCTATGACACTTAGATATAATCCTGAGACTGCTTTCACATTACTTTTACCATCTTTTGCAGTCATAGTGCTTGGAACAATTGGTTCTATACCTGGAGCAATCGTAGCTTCATTAATAGTAGGTTTCGTCAGAGCACTTTCCTCTCCAATTTTAATAGGAATTGGTAGTCCATTAGAACGTTCTAATTATACAGCTTTAGATGGAGTGATGCCATATATTTTCCTTGTTGCAGTCTTAATGATAATGCCAGAAGGGATTGGCGATGCCTATGAGAAATGGAAAATTAATAGATTAAGAAGTAAGAGAGAACGAACTAAAGAACCTAAAAAAATCATTACTTTCTTACTTGCAATTTTTCCTCTAACGGCAGTTTTAGGAATTCATAATTGGTATAACAATCGATCTGATCGTGCTCAAACTTTAGCCTCAGTTAGTATGGGGGCGTATATCTTCCATCGGTTTGCCAGCTTTATAGAAAAACATTCATTCAATCCAGGATCTTGTTCGAATACCTGTATTTCTGATACATCAATTGAGACAAATTTAGATATTTTATTAGGTACTGATAGTATTTTGCAACCGGAAGACTCACCATTCTATGATGAGAGTTTAGGATCTTTATCAGATGTTGATATGTCTTGGTTTGATTTAATGCAAACTGAGTTATGGGTTATCGAATTTATATCTACAATAAATAGCGTATTTTGGCCATTAATCCCACTTTTAATTTGGTGCTTTGCTATATTCCAAGCAATAGAGTATACTTCAGAAACAATACCTACACAGAAGATTCGTAAATATCTAGTCGATCTAACAGAGCGTATTAATTCAATTATTCATGGAATTAAGTCAAATGTACAAAAACCTCTATTCAATCTAAAAGAGCGTATTAATTCAATTATTCACGGAACTCAGCAATTTATTTCGTCTAGTGATAAAGAAAATGAATCGGGAGACGAGGAAGAAGAGTTACCTGTCGAAGGTCCGAATAGAGTAGAGGAGGTTTCAGATAATTTGAAGAAACGTATTATGCGTATTTCAGATAATTTGAAGGTAAGCTCTGCCCCTATTTTTGAGAAATTCAAATACGGTCGCGAAAGTAAACTAGGGTCAAATATAACATTTATTTCCTTACTTTTAATTCTATTTGCATTCCTCTATTGGCTTCCAATTTCTAATTCTGATACCATGAATTTCAATAAAGCACTTCAAGTATCTAATGTTCTGTTGACGTTATCGATATTTATTCTAATGTCTTTCTCATTAAATCTTCATACCGGAGTTACCGGGATGGTCAATTTCGGCGTCATATTCTTTGTTGCTATTGGAGCGATTACTGTTGGTATCTTGACTGCTCCAACCGATGTTCATGGTTATGCATGGCCTGTTTTACCTGCTACTATTTTTGCAATATTATTGTCTGCAGCATTTGGATGGGTGTTAGCTTATCCTACCGCGCGTTTAAGGATGGATTATTTTGCTATAGTTACAATTTCTCTTGGTGAAATTCTTCGTGTGTTATTAGCTGGAGAGCCCCTATTAAGAGTGGGATCAATTGGTTCTGCAATTGGAATTTCTAGGTATACCCTTCCATTAAAACAGTGGTGGTTTTGTGGCAGAGGTACTGCTATTGGTCCGGGTACGGATTATATCAGTGCAAATTCTTGCAGAGATGATTCAGCACTTATTGGACCGGCAGATAAAATGGGAGAGATATTCAATCTTACAGATGCAAATGGTTTGATAGAACCAGCTCCCTACATGATGTTACTTGCAATTATGGGAATTATTTCAGTGATTTTAGTATGGTGGCTTCTTGAGACAATATTATCCTCTCCTTGGGGTAGAATTTTGAAAGCCATCAGGGAAGATGAAGAGGTAGCCCAACATCATGGCCATAATGTTCTATCTCACAAAGCAGCCAGTCTCGCTTTAGGCGCAGCAATAGCCGGACTAGCAGGGGCTTTTTGGGCTTGGAAACTTACAGGTTTCGATCCTCAGTTTTTGTCTCCTGCTCGTTCTACTTTCCTTGTATGGGCTGCTTTCATTATAGGCGGTAAAGCAAACAATAAAGGAATGATAATCGGAGCTTTAATCATAGTTCTTATGGAATTCGTTTTCAATGTATTAGTTGCTGCTCAGGGTTCTCCAGATCTACCTTTACATACCACTGCTGACCGGATAGATCGTTTATTCCAATGGTTGGTTACAAACCAATGGGACGTTACTAAAATATTTATTATAATATCAATTTTAGGAATTATAATAAGGAATAAAACAATATCGGATATAGGTTTTTCAGGTGTATTTGTATTCCTATTCACATTTTTCATGTTCGGAGAACGTTCTATTGATGAGTCATTTTCGAATGGAATAGTTAGTACAGATATGGTTTATGTCAAAGTACTATTAATCGGATGTTTAATGTTATTTTCACTGAAATTAAATCCGAAGGGGCTGATTCCTGAGGTTCCATTCAGACCGAATCAATATTCAGATCACATGCCAGATGGAGAAGATATCAAATGAAAACGGTGCTTAAAGTAGAAAGTCTACGTAAAGAGTTTGGCGGTCTTGTAGCAGTAAAAGATGTTTCATTTGAAATTAAAGAAGGCGAATTCGTTGGACTTATTGGCCCTAATGGATGTGGTAAATCTACTACATTCAATTGTATCAGCGGTCTTCTCAAACAAACCTCTGGTTCTGTTGAAATACATGGTAAAGATGTTTCAGATATGAGGCCCGATCAAATACATAGTTTAGGTATGACAAGGACATTCCAACATACTAGGTTATGGCGTGAAATGACCGTTATTGAAAATCTATTAGTTCCACCAAGGAATCAATTCTCTCCTAGTTTGATAGAGTCATTATTTAAATTTCCAAGAAGCCGTCGTGCAGAAAAATTAAGATTGAAAGATGCCCATTCAATTCTTGAGGAGTTAGAAGTTCCCCATATGGCTAATAATCTAGCCAGTGAACTATCTGGAGGCCAGTCTAAATTAGTTGATATCGGTAGATCTCGAATGGGTTCGCCCAATCTTCTGTTGTTGGATGAACCAGTTGCTGGCGTAGCAGGCCCTTTAGCAATGAAAATATTCAATAACCTTCGAAAAACAGTAGATGAAACAGGTATTTCAATTCTAATTATTGAGCATAATATGGATTTCATCCTACGTCAAGGTGTTGATAGAATTATTGTCATGAATGAAGGTGAAGTTTTAATGATTGGAACTCCAGAAGAAGTTAAGTCAAACAAAGCTGTGATTGAGGCCTACCTCGGTTCTGCAGGAGATGAAAGTGAGTAACATGACAAGAGTACTTGACGTTAAAGGGCTCAATGGAGGTTATGGAGCTGTTCAGATTCTTTATGATATTGATTTGTATGTTGAGGAAGGCGAATTTGTCACAATCATAGGTCCAAATGGTTGTGGAAAGTCAACCTTTATCAAAACAATTTTTGGCATAGCTACTCACTACTCAGGAAGTGTATTGCATAACGAGAGAGAGGTTTCAGGTTGGAGAACAGATCAGTTAGTTAATCGTGGTATTGCTTATGTGCCTCAAGTTGATAATGTATTCCCCTCACTCACAATTTATGAGAATTTACAGATGGGGGGAAATAGCCTTTCTACATTAGTCCTTAACAGTAGAATTGAAAGAGCCTTGAATATGTTCCCAGATCTCAAAGAGAGAGTGCATGATTTAGCAGCCTCTCTTTCAGGAGGTGAAAGACAGATGTTAGCAATATCTAGAGCATTAATTTCCAATCCTAAATTCTTACTTCTCGATGAGCCAACAGCCGCTTTAAGTCCACTGTATCAACAACAAATTATTGAGAGAATAGATTCTCTCAGAGAAGAGGGTATTACAGTACTGATTGTAGAACAAAATGCACGTCTTTCTCTCGCTAGATCAGATAGAGGTTACATATTTGCTGGAGGTAAAGTAGTTCATTCAGGAGATGCACAACATATTCTAACTGATCCGGAAATCGGTGAATATTTTCTTGGGTCTAAATCAGAATAATTTTTATTCAGTTAGAGATTTATATAGGAACGGTAGAGATATATCCATTCTATAATCAATCGAAGAGTGAGTATCGTCAAATTCTTCATAAGTATAAGTGATTCCTAGATTTTCTAATTTTTCAACTAGTTGTCTTGCACCAAAATGTAAATTATATTGGTCTCTAAATCCACAATCAATATATAATCCTCTGAGATTTTCTAGATTTTTCTGAACATCTTCTCTCTCAATCATATGAACTGGGTCATGATTAAGCCAAGCATCCCATTTGTCTTTTTTAATTACGCAGGTTTTGAGATCTACTGGGATACTAACTCCCATTGGGGCATTCATGTCTGGATCATAAAATGCCCCCATTGCAACCATCATCAATACATGAAAATCAAGTCCTTTCAATTTTTTAACATCTTCTACGTAATCAAGAAATCCTTGTACTCCTCCATGTTTATCTAGATGGACTAATGTTTTGGGGAAATCCCCTAAGAATAATGAATCAAACCCCATATCTCCTGAGTGACAGGCTATTGCCCCCCAATCATCTGCATAGAGCATACCATGCACGATTGCTCCATAACCACCACTTGATTTTCCAAAGACGCCTCTATTCTCTCCTCCTTTCTTGACAGGAAAAGAATCCTCAATTATTGGGATCATTTCCTTAATAAGAAAATCTGCCCAATTACCCACAGCTTGAGAATTAATGTATTGATTACCTCCCAATGAGGTAAAACAATCGGGTAATGCCACAATCACTTCACCCATTTTCCCTTCATCGATCAATCTTTCAATTCGTTGTGGAACAGATTCTTGAAAAGGCTTCCAGTTTGTATGCGCAAATCCGCTACCAGTAAATCCTACTAAATCTACAAGCAATGGATATTTTTTCCCATTCTTATCCCAATTTGGTGGTAAATAAATAACCACTTGACGATTTTCAGGGTCATTTAAAAGATTATTTTTGAGAGAGATTGAATTAATTGTAATGGTCCTAATTTCTCCTTTTAATGGTCTAAAACTATGCTTAGGCATATTATTCCTCCTTAAATCTTAATTGCACAAATTCAGTTTCATCAGCAACTCTACACATCATTTTTGAACCTAAATCTCCACTCAAAACTCTTAGATGAATTTCAGCGGTTACAGATACAGTAGCCCTGAATAAATGCCCTCCATAAACTATCTTATCATCGCCTGAAAGAACAACATGGATATGAGTAAAAGGGCCATCTGGCCCTGGTGCTAAGTTTCCTTGAGTTGATAGTAACTCCATCGAATCGTTATGTGTTTCTTTCTGATATATTCCATCACTACCTAAAAATCCAATTTCTATATCATGACATCTTCCGATGCCACTTGTTATGGCTGCACATTCTATTCCGTGCGCCTGAAGGCTTTGAATGGATTCATGTATTTCCTCTCCGGGGTCTAATCTCAATAATACATCATCTTCGACTCTGGTAAACTCCACGGCTTACGATTGGGGAGTCTGACTTGAATCCAACGTAGAGGCATTTTCTCTAAGTCTCGGAGAAAATTTAGATATCCTGCAGTGG